>Ga0116171_10003382_pt1 | contig 14764 bp, 13 predicted proteins | sample AD_JPNHW2_MetaG_FD_89798 | JGI IMG/M metagenome (GOLD analysis project Ga0116171, IMG submission 89798) | Active sludge microbial communities of municipal wastewater-treating anaerobic digesters from Japan - AD_JPNHW2_MetaG | ecosystem: Engineered > Bioreactor > Anaerobic > Digestate | place...
CAGGCCAGGCCGTCGACCGCGAAGGGCCAGCGACGCTTTGCGTCTCGTCGCAGGTCGGCTGCAGGATGGGCTGCGCCTTCTGCGAGACGGGCCGCGGCGGCCTCGTCCGCAACCTCTCCGCCGCGGAGATCGTCGCCGAGCTTGTCACCGTCCGGGTCCTCCTCGGCTGGCGAATCTCCAACCTCGTGTTCATGGGCATGGGCGAGCCCCTCGACAATTTCGAGGCGGTCTCGGGCGCCCTCGCCGCCTTCCTCGACCGCTCGGGCCACGGCTTCTCTCAGGAGTCCATCACCGTCTGCACGGTCGGCCTCGCGGAGGGCATCGGCCGACTGCGCGGCCTCGGCCTCAAGCGCCTCAACCTTTCGGTGTCGCTCAACGCACCCGACGACGGGTCGAGGTCGGCCCTCATGCCGGTGGACCGGTCGGTGCCCCTCGACGCGCTCGCAAGGGCCCTCGCCGCCTATCCCCAGCGGAGGAACTTCGCCCTCGGCGTGAACTACTGCCTCATTCCCGGCCTCAACGACGGGCCCGGCGCCGAGGAGGGCGTGGCGGCCTTCCTGGCCAAGGCCGCGCCGCCGGGCCGCGCCCTCGTCAACCTCATCCCCTACAACCCCGGCAGCGCTCCCGTAGGCAGGGCTCCCACCGAGGCCGAGATCGAGGCCTTCGAGGCGAGGCTCGCCGCCTCGGGAGTCCAGGTGAAGCTCAGGCTGCCGAGGGGCCGCGGCCTCATGGCCGCCTGCGGCCAGCTCGGCTCGGCGGCGAAGCGGGGGAGCTAGCGCGCGAAGCGCGCGACTGCGCGGCCGCCCGGCTGCGGGCCCCCCTTCCCGGGGAGCCCCGCGGGCGTGCCGCCGCCGGGCTTTCAGTCTCGCGATATGCGCACGAGGACTTCCCCCGCGCCGAGGCCGGCGGTGACGAAAAGCCTTCCCCTCTTCACCTCCCCCTCGCCGCCCTGGACCTCGTAGCTGAAGCCCGTCGGGTACTGGACCTCGGGGACATAGATCTCCGTGGGCGCCGCGATCGCGTGGTCGGGCCTGTAGCGCAGGGTGAAGACCGCCCTCCTCGTGTCGAAGCGCATCTCGAGGATCTCGCCCGCCGTGGCCATGGCGTAGGGGCGGACGAAGCCCCTCAGGGCCCTGCCGCCCCGGTCGAGCGGGTCGCCCGTCTCGCTGCGGCCTGAGTCGTAGTCGTCGCGGCAGAAGATGGAGAGGTCCTCGCCGTTCCAGAGGTCGCCGCGGTCGTGGCGGTTGCCCGCCGTGTAGTTCCAGATCGTCGTGTCGATGAGGCTCTCGTCGACGGCGTCGTAGTTGGCCGCGAGGGCCTCCTCCTGGAGGCTGTAGTCGCCGCTGCGGTAGGCCCTGGCCCCGTTCATGTCGAAGGGGATGCCGTACTCGCCGAGGAGGGCGGGTATGCCGCCCATCCTCTCGCGGCTCCAGGTCTTGATGTCGCGCATCGCGCGGGCGAAGTAGCGTCGGACCGCCTTGGGGCCGAGGACGGGCTTTTCGGCCCGCGAGTCGAAGGCCATCCAGCCGCGCCACTTCTTCGTGACGAGGGTGAGGTCGTCGTACCAGTGCGAGGCGTCGACGACGTTCTCCGGGTCGCCCTTGCCCCAGGTGGGCCGGCCCGCGCTCGGCACGCCCTCGACGAAGAGGGTGAAGCGCGCGGAATCGGGCGAGGCCGCGCGGATGCCCTTCGCGAAGTCCTTCATGAAGGGCTTTATGAAGGCGTCGGCCGCCGATAGGCCGCTGCGGTTCGCGAAGTGCTCCGGCTTCCTCACCGAGGGCTTTCCGCCCTCGAGGCCCCAGACCCCCGCGCGCTTCCAGATGCAGTCCACGCCGTCCTTCCAGGCGCGGACTCCCTCGGCGCCGAGGCGGGCCATGCCCACCTTGCCGCGCCGGAGGCCCTTGATGCCGATGATCTCGACGTCCTGCGGCAGGCCCTCGCCCGCCAGCATGGCCTCCCAGGGGGTCGGGGTGATGCCCAGGGAGGTCCCCGAGCCGCGGTGATGCACGTCGGGCCAGCCTGAGTAGCCCACCGAGGGCTCGTTGAGGCTGTCCATGCCCACCACGTTGGGATACTTCGCGAGGCGCCTTGCGACCTCGGCCATGGCCTTGATGTAGTGGCCTTGCAGGAACTGCTGCATCGAGGTCCCGCCGTCGAAGCCGACGGGGCCGATGCCGGGAGCATAGGTGTCGCCGGCGAAGAAGAGGGTCCACATCGTGGCGCAGGCGAGACGGTCGTAGTTCGAGAACCAGACCATCCTCGGATAGTCCCCGCCCATCTCCTGGTTGAGGATGGCCGCTCCCGAGGCGAAGAGGCGGGAGGGCTCGAAGCCCGCGGCCTCGAGGGTCCACATGGGCGCGCCGTCCCCGCCCGTCCAGCGGCTCCACACGTCCTGGTGGGGGTCGATGAAGAGGGAGAGGCCGTGGTCGCGGGCCTTGCCGACGACAGCCTCGAGGTAGTCGAGGTAGTCCTCGTCGTAGATGCCGGGGCCCCCGTGCTCGACGGCTTCCCAGGTCGTGAGGAACCTGAAGAAGGTGAAGCCCCAGCGGGCGAGCCTCCCGAAGTGCTCGTCCGCCTCCTCGAGGGGGAAGGGCCTTCCCACGAAGGAGACCTTCCTCCCCTCGTAGAAGCCCTCCTTGAACCTCGTGTCTCCATCGGGCCTCACGGGCACCTTGCAGTCGCCCCCGAGGTTGGCGCCGCGCAGCACGAGGCGGCGGCCGGAATCGTCGATCCAGTGGTCTCCCGAGATCTTCATGGTCTTCTCCTTGCCGTATCGGCGCCTTTCGGGTCCCTCCCGCCTCCGGGAGCGGCGACCCAGGCGAGCGCCATCGTTATGTAGTCGTCGAGGATGTCCTGCGCCTTGACGCGTTGCTCGATCTCGAGAAGCTCCCTCCGCGAGGCTACGCGCTGGAGGAGGGCGAGGAAGGCGTTGCCGATGGCGTAGGCCGTCCGGTGGGCCTCGAGGTCGGGCCGCAGGGAGCCGTCGGCTACGCCTTCCGCCACGAGGCGCTCGATGCGGTCGAAGCGGCCGAGGAAGTCGCCGTAGCTCTCGGCCATGGCCTTTGACGAATAGCCCGAGCGGTAGTGGTGGTCGAAGAGGCCCGAGAAGCGGAGGTGGGCGGGGCTATCGAGGGCGAGGCGGGCGAGCTCCCTGAGGAGGCCCTCGATGCGCTCGATGGCCCTTCCCTCGCCCTCGAGCCAGCGTGCTTCCACCTTGTAGAGCCCGTCCATGGCCCGAATCTCGACGGCGAGGGCGAGGTCGTCGAGGGAGGGGAAGTACTTGTAGAGGGTGGGCCTGCTGATGCCGGCGGCGTCCGCGACGGCGGACATGTTGACCTCAGGGAAGTCCCTGCCGAGGAAGAGGCTCTCGGCCGCATCCACGATGGCCTCCCGCCTCGAGTCTCGCTCCGTCTCCGCCGTGGCTTCCTCCTTCACGATGCCTTTACACCATGTAAAGGCATCTCCAACTATACCGCCCTGTGCTAGAATGTCAACGCGAATCCGCGGCCCTCGGGGACCGCGGCTGCGGCCAAGGCCGCGCGGAAGGGAGTTTCTGTGAGAGAGATCAGGAGCCTTGCGGAAGAGGACGAGGGAAGGATCTTCGAGGCCTTCATGGCTGCCTTTGCCGACTACAGCGTCCCGGTGGCCTGGTCCAGGGCGGATTTCGACGAGGCGAACGCGCGGCGCGGCTTCGACAGGTCCATCTCCCTCGGCGCCTACGAGGGCGGGCGCATCGTGGGCTTCGTCCTCAATGGCTCGGGGACCTGGGGCGGCGAGAAGGCGGCCTACGACCTCGGCACGGGAGTCCTCCCCGAGGCGAGGGGAGGCGGGCTGTCCGGAGCCATAGCGGCGGAGCTCGTGCGCTTCCTGCCGGGCCTCGGCTTCGGTCGCTACGTCCTCGAGGTGATCCGCGACAACCTCCCAGCACTCAAGACCTACGAGAAGGCGGGCTTCGCGGTCACCCGCGAGCTCGAGTGCCCCGAGGGAAGTTATGCGGACCCGGGTATCCCCTCGCCATCGGGCCTGGACTTCGTCGACCTGCCCCTCGGCCACGCCTTCCCGCGCTCGACCCTCTCGTCCTTCCGCGACTGGGAGCCCACCTGGCAGAACTCCGACGATTCGGTGGTCCGCATGCCGGGCAGCCTCGTCGCCCTCGGCGCGAGGCTCGACGGCCGGCTTGCTGGCCATGCCATCGCGAGCCCCAAGGGGACCATCTGGCAGCTCGCGGTCGCGCGCGGGGAGCGGGGCCGGGGCATCGGCGCCGCCCTCCTCCACGAGCTCTCGCTCCGCGTCGGTCCCGTCCTCCGCTACATCAACGTGCAGGCCGACGACAAGGCCACCCTCGGCCTCCTCGCGCGCTGCGGCATCAGCGACGGAGTCGGCCAGTTCGAGATGACGAGGGCCCTCCAGGGATGACCCCGCGCGAGGAGCAGCTGCGGCGCGAGTACGTCGGCCGGATCGAGCGCGTGGCCGACTATGTCTATGCCCATTGCGGCGAGGACTTCGGCATAGACGACCTCGCCGACGTGGCGGCCTTCTCGCGCTTCCACTTCCACCGGATCTTCGCGAGCGTGACGGGAGAGACCGTCTCGGATTTCGTGAAGCGCATCAGGCTCCAGCGCGCGGCCAGCCTCCTCTCGGCCCGCCCCGCCGACCCCGTCACGGAGATCGCGCTGGCCGCGGGCTTCTCGAGCCCCTCGGTCTTCGCCCGAGCCTTCAAGGAACATTTCGGCGTGACCGCCTCCGAATGGCGCCGCCTCGGCAGCGAGGAGCGCTGCGCCCGCGCCCGCAGCACGGAGGGTCAAGGGCTCGGCACGGATGGTCAATCGGAAAGCACGTCCGGCCAAGACGGGACGGGTCCTGCCCCGTATTCTCCAGGCATGCTGTTTGCCGAGATGAGGAGGAAGGAAATGTCCAAGCTCAAGTTCGCCGTAGAGGTCAAGGACCTGCCCGAGATGACCGTCGCCTACGCCCGCCACATCGGTCCCTACAACCAGATTCCCGAAGCCTTCGAGCGACTCGGCCGCTGGGCCCGTCCCCGCGGCCTCTATGCCGTGCCCGGCTCCCTGTCCCTCGCCGTATACCATGACGACCCGGACAACACGGCGGAATCGAAGCTGCGCTCGAGCGCCTGCGTGACCGTCGCTCCCGGCACCGAGGTCTCCGGAGACATCAACCTCATGACCATCCCCGGCGGCAAGTACGCGGTGGCCCGCTTCGAGATCAGGCCCGACCAGTTCGGCGAGGCCTGGAATGCCCTCATGGGCGAGTGGTTCCCCTCCTCGGGCTGGCAGCCCGACGACCGCATGTGCTTCGAGGTCTACATCCAGGACCCCGAGGACAACCCCGAGGGCCACTTCGTCATCGACATCTGCGAACCCGTCCGTCCGCTCTGAGCCGCGCCGTGGGCCCGGGGCATTTATGGCCTCCCTGCGGCAGTAACGGAACAAGCCCCCTGGATATCCCTGCATAAAAGAAGCCCGGGATCGCGCGCAGCGCCGATCCCGGGCTTCCTCTCCATTGTGCCACACAACGCGAAGCGGCGCCCCCCGAAGGCCTCCTCCGGGAAGCGCCGCCCCGAAAAGCGGCCATACGTTGGTTGAGCGAGCCTCCGCATTTGGGGGACAAAGTGGGACGGCGGGTGTGCAGGAGAAAAAGGATCGCGCGCAGCGCCGAACCGCGGGCGCCATGGATGGCGCCCCAGAAAAAAGCGCGGAATGCGATATCGCATTCCGCGCCGTCATGGAAGACGCAGGCCCCGCCCTATATCGTCCCTTAGAAGCTCCAGGCCGTGCCCTTCCTTCGAAGCTGTTTTCGGGCCTGCGCTAGAGGTTCACGTCGCTCGCCCTTCTCCTCAGCTTTACCTCCCCGGGGAAGAGGATCTCGAAGGCGTCGAGGGCTATCTGGAGCTCCTCGTTCGTCGGGATGACGATGATGGCCGTGGGAGAGAAGGGATGGGAAACGATGCCCTCGGAGCTGCCGTCGGCGGCGTTGAGGGTATAGTCCATCATGATGCCGATGTTCTCGAGGCGGTGGCAGATGCGCTCGCGCATGCGGGCGCCGTGCTGCCCGACGCCGCCCGTGAAGACGATGGCGTCGACCTTGGTGAGCTCGGCCATGTAGGCGCCGATGTACTTGCGCACGCGGTGGGCGTAGACGTCGAGGGCCTCGATCGCGTTCCTGTCGCCGCGGTCGCAGGCCGCCTCGAGGTCGCGGAGGTCGTTGGAGATGCCCGAGAGGCCGAGGAGGCCGCTCTGCTTGTTGAGCATCTTCGTCAGGGCCTTGGAGTCGTAGCCGCGCTCCTCGAGGAAGCCGAGTATCGCGGGATCGAAGTCGCCCGAGCGCGTGCCCATCATGAGGCCCTCGAGGGGCGTGAAGCCCATGGAGGTGTCGATGGACCTGCCGTTCTCGATGGCCGTGATCGAGGCGCCGTTGCCGAGGTGGCAGGTGATGAGGTTGGTGTTCTCGGGGCTGCGCTTGAGTATCTCCATGGCGCGGCCGGCGACGAAGCGGTGGCTCGTGCCGTGGAAGCCGTAGCGCCTGATCCGGTACTTGTCGTAGAGCTCCCGGGGCAGGCCGTAGAGGTAGGCCGAGGGCGGCATGGTCTGGTGGAAGGCCGTGTCGAAGACGGCGACCTGGGGCACGCCGGGGAGGAGCTTCTCGGCCGCGTCGATGCCGATGATGTTGGCGGGGTTGTGGAGGGGCGCGAGCTCGACGTTGTCCTTGATCGCCTGCTTCACCGCGCCGTCGATCCTGACCGAGGAGGCGAACTTCTCGCCTCCGTGGACTACGCGGTGTCCGACCGCGTCTATCTCGCCGATCTTGCCGAGGATGCCCGACCTGGGATCCGTGAGGGCCGCGCCAACCTTCTCCATCGCGATCGCATGGTCCGCGATGGGCTCCTCAAGCTTGATCTGTCCCTTGGGCGAGGTCTGCGTGAGGATGGCCTTGCCTTCTCCAATCCGCTCCACCGAGCCCCGTCCGAGGCTCTGCCGGTGCGGCATCAGGTAGACCTCGTACTTGAGCGAGGACGATCCGCTGTTGAGGACGAGTACCCGCTTGCCATCACTGTTTTCGCTCATTTCATCCTTCCCGTCGCTGGTTGCGACGGGTCAATCCTAAACCTCCTCCCGATATCCTGCAACTGGAGCCGGGATCCCGCGCCCGGCCTTGGCCGCGTCCCCTGGCCCATCAAGGCATCATCGCCTCGTAGAAATAGATCGTGAGGAGGACGGCGTGGATCATGGGGTATTCCGGAACATAGCCCCTTCTCTGGGTCAGCAGGATGAGGAAATTCTGGCGATTGATCTCCGGATCCTTCGAGAACTCGAACGAGTAATCGTAGCGGAAGCATGACGAGCCGTCCCCGCCGATCTGGTGGACAAGAGCGGTTTCGGTCTTTCCGTCAAAGCGGAAATCCTGGGGATAATAGATCGAGTCGGGGTCGAGGTCGTCTTTCAGCGGAAGGCTGTAGTCGGGCACATAGGTCTTGTCGATTATCCCCAGGAAGCCATAGCTCTGGTTCTTTGTAAGCCTATAGGCGAATCGCCTTGTCGTATCGGGCTTGCCGTCAGGGCCCTGGGGCCATACTTCCACGAGGAAATCCCTTGGCTTCGAAATACGGTAGGTTTCCGTTCCCATTGCCAGCGTGATCGAGCCCCTCTCGATCTCCACCTCCACGGGGAATGTCGTGTATCCCTTCACCCTGTAGCGCCCGGGGCCGATCTGCGTTATCCGGTCCGATTTCACGATGCCTATTCCGTGAATACCGGCCGGCTCGTCCGCGATCTCGATGCCATAGCGGACCATGTAGCCATCTCCCGGATTGAAGGTCGCCTGGATGTAGTTGATCAGGCCATCCTCTCCGGTGAAGGCGATTATGCTGTTGGGCTCGTTGTAGAGGTCCGTGGCGAGAAGCTTTCCGTCGGCAAACGACGGGAGACATACAAGAACCAGCACGAGGCAGGTCAATGGAATCATCCTTGGTTTCAACATGGTGTTCCTCCTTGTCATACATGAAGCACAGCGGTCCCGTCGCTTCATGCGGCGGGACCGCACGGCCTGTCAGTGGACCGTAATCCTCTTCTTGCCGCTATCGGCCTTGAGTGTCGATATCACCCGGTCGAGACAGCCCTTCGGCGAAAGCAGGCAGCCCGCCGATTTCGCCGTGCCGAAGTCCGTCGAGTTGTTCGCGTGCCAGTAATAGCCATAATCCTGTCGGGTGTAGGGCTGGCTCCTGTCAGCCTTGCCATCAGGCCCCTTGGGATAGGCCGTGACCGTCCGAGATGCATCCGTGGTGATCCATTCGCCGCCGCTGCCGCCATACCTCGCCGCGCGCGCCGCGTCGCCGCTTACCGGCTTGACCGCCATCGTCGCGCTTCCGGACGGGAAGGCCGCCGGCTGGTAATAATCCGCGCCTCCTGACTGAGGCTCCGTCACGACCGTGTTCTTCACCGGCACCGTATAGCTCGTAGCCCTGCTGTAGTCCATGCCGTAGGAATCCCGGGGGACCGAGGTGACCACGGCGACAGTCCTGCCCGCGTCGATGTCCACCCAGGTTTCGCCTCCCGAGAGGACTGCGCAGTCCGCGGCCGAAAGCGGCTGGCCCTCGACCAGGAAGGCCTGGGCCGCCATGCCGGCCGCGCCGGCCGTCATCACCGCCAGGGCGATGAGGGCCGCAAGCAAGCGTTCGATCCTCATGTGCTCCTCCTTGAGGAAGTTCAATCATCCTGCCGTTTGCGGAGCGTTGTACCGTCGCGTTCGCCTCGGGGCCTGCACTGGGCGACGGGGGGAGCCCCGGCCTCCCGGCGATCGACGGTCGCGTATATATACGCGCCCGAGGAGGTCCGGCGATTGAGGCGGACGCCCAAAAAGGTGGGAAAATGAGAACCAGCCTTCTCCTTGTCCTCATCCTCATGTCCGGCATGACGGATGGGGAATCGCGCCGCTTTGCCTTTGCCCGCGAACAGGGCCGCGACGATTCCTGCGGCCTCCAGGCCCTGGCCTGCTTCCTCGAGCTCTACTGGGCCATCCCCGCCGGAGAGGACGAGCTCTTTGCCGACCTGGTTTCGGCGCTGGCCGAGCGCGGCGGCGGCCCCCGCGAAGCGGGCCTGCGGAGCGTTTCCCTGGGGGAGCTCCGCCTCATCCTCGAGGGTCGGGGCTTCGCGGCCGAGGCCTATAAAATGGGCTTCGAGGCCCTCGTCAAGGCCAGCGCGGCCTATGCTCCCCTCATCATCCACTACGACAGGCCGCAGGGGCACTTCGTCGTGCTCGTGGGAGCCCTGTCGGAGGGCGTCGTCGTTGCGGATCCCGCCTCGGGCCTCCTCTACCTCCCGCGGAAGGACTTCGAGGCCAGGTGGTCGGGCGCCGTCCTCTTCGCGAGGCTGCCGGGCAGGAAGCCCGACGGTGGAATCGTGGATGCAGCCCTTGCCGCGGCGCTTGCCCCGGCCGTCCTTCTCCGGGAGACGGCGGCCCTTGCGCGGAGGCCGCGGTTTTGAGGCGCGGGACGGCGGCCGCCTTCGCCCTCGCGTTGTGCGCCTTCGCCTTGGCCAGGCCCGGGGCCGAGACCTCGGAGCACCAGAGGCTCTCGGTCCGGCGGCCCGGGGCGGTGACGGCGAGCCTTGACCTCGACCTCGAGCTTGCAGCGCCGACCGCGGGCCTCCTCGAGGGCGGGCTCGCCCTGGGCCTCGGCCTCGACCTGGGCGGCTGGCTCGAGGTCGGCCTCTCCCTGCCCCTCCTCGTGGACATCGACCTCTCCAGGACGCCGCGTCGCGCATCGCGCTTCAGCCTGGCGCCGGGATGCGGGGACCTCAGGCTGGGCCTCGGCTTCAGCGCGGGCCCGTGGCGCTTCTCGGGCAAGGCCGACCTGGGCTACAGGCCCGCATTCGAGGGAGGTCCCGCATCGATCGCCTGCGGCTTGGGCATGGGAGCCCTGCGCTTCCTCGACCCCCTCGCCCTGGGCGTGGACCTTTCCGCCGGCGCTTCCTTCGCCTGCCGCGAGGCTCCGACCCGGTCGCAAGCCTCCGCGCCGCTGTCGCTGTCCCTGGATCTCCTCGCCCTCGAGGCCCTCAACAGCGAGGCTTCCATCGCCATCCAGGTTGGCCAGTCCCTGGCTCCTGCCGGCCGAGGCTGTCGGGGCCCCGAGGGCTGGGCGTATTCGGTATCCCTCGGCTTCCGTTTCATCATCGTGCGCGGCAGCTGGGGCCTGCGCCTCGGCGTAGCCGGGCTGCAAAGCCCGAGCTTCCAGTCCGGAGCATCCTTTGTCTGGCGGCCGAGCGAGGTTTCTCCTCCCCTGCCATGATTCACGGGCACTACTTGAAAAAATAGACAATAGCGTATAATGTCTACTTATGAGTGATGAAAAAGCCGAAATGTTTGGTAGGTCTTCGGTCGAGGACCTGGCCAAGGGCTATGTCCGGGACGGGCGCGGCTACGTCTGCCTCCATTGCGAGGCACGTTTCGAGGAGGGCCTCGTCTACCAGATCGAGGGGGGCCTGGCCCTGGCCGAACGGGCTGCCCGCGACCATGTGGAGAAGAGCCACGGAGGGGCCTTTGAGGCCCTGATGTCGCTCGGCACCGATGCCGCCGGGCTCACGGAGCTGCAGGGAAGGCTCCTGCGCTTCCTCTATGAAGGCAAGGGCGACCGGGAGATAGCGGCCGCCATCGGCGGCAAGTCCGAATCGACGGTACGCAACCACCGCTTCAACCTCCGCAAGAGGTCGGGCGAGGCCCGGCTCTTCCTCGCCCTCATGAGCCTTGTCGAGTCGCCCGGGCGGACCTCCTCTCCCGAGCCCTTCCTGGACTACCCGGCGGGCATGCCCCTCCGCGACGAGCGCACGGCCGTCACCGCCTCGGAGGCCGCCGCCATCGAGGCCCGCTGCCTTCGAAGCAGCGGCGGGGGCGGCCTCGAGATCCGCATGTGGCCCCGCAAGCAGAAGGAGAAGCTCGTCGTCCTCCTTCGCGTGGCCGGGCTTTTCGAGAGGGGCAGGACCTACGCCGAGCAGGAGGTCAACGCGATACTCGCGCCGGTCTACGGGGACCATGTGACGATCAGGCGCTACCTCATCGAGTACCGCTTCCTCGACCGCAGGCCGGACGGCAGCGCCTACTGGCGCTGCTAGAGTCCTGTCCGCCTCGGAATGCCTGGGCCCTGTCCCGCCACCGGACATGCGGGACGGGGTCCCGCGTATCCTGTCGTCGGGCAAAGCGGATCAGGCAGGGGACTAGAGGGTGCCGAAGTCCTCGGCGAGTTCCTGGAGGAAGGCCAGGTAGGCGGCCTTCTCCCCGGGCGAGCCGAAGGAGTCGATGCGCGCGCCGACGACGGCGTTCTCGCCTTCGCCCTGGACGCTCATCACGGTGCAATGGAGCCGCACATCGCGTTCTCCCGCTAGCGGGGCGACGTGGATGACGCCCTCGAGGGCCTGGCCCTTGCCGGTGCGCAGGAGGCCTCGCCCCTGGAAACCGCCCTCGCTGATGTCGAGCACCCGGAGCAGTCCCTGGTCCTTGCCCGCCAGCGAAAGGCGGATCGAGACCTCGTAACGCGGTTTTTCGCGGTGCAGTTCTTCCATGCCCCAAGCATAGAGCATCTTCCGCGGTTTCGCACGCGGCCGGCGGCCGAAAGCGCGCGGCGGCGCCGGCCGGCAATCCCTGTCGCGGCTCCCGCCGCGGATCCGGGTCAGGGGCGCCCTGTCAGGGGGCGGTCAGCCTTTCCAGTTCCGCGAGGAGGGCGAGGGCCTCCTCCCGTGAAGAGCCGCACATCGCGGGCTCCGCCCTGAGGGAGGCGCAGACCGCCGGACGCTCGGGCCGGCCGTAGATCGAGCAGAGGCCTTCGGGGGTCAGGCAGGGACAGGCCATGCCGGCCGGCTTGCCGCCGGGCAGTCCCGGCAGGGGGGAGGAGATCGAGGGGGCGATGCAGCAGGCTGCGCAGCCAGGTCTGCAGGCGAACGACATCTGCCTGTCCTCCCGCCATGGCCCGTGAAGGGCGGGTCGGCTTGGCCCGCGTCCTTCCTGTCCAGGTTTCGGAGAGTGCCGGCGAGGGGACTTGAACCCCTACATCCTCGCGGACAGCGGATTTTGAGTCCGCCGCGTCTGCCATTCCGCCACGCCGGCTGGTGAACTGTTTCTACTATGGCTCCCTGTCTTCGTCAAGCGAAGGCCGGTAGCCAGAACGCCTCGCAATTGATATTATGGAGATATTCTGGAAATTTGTTGTTTTTCGGAGAAACAGGGACGTGAGGAACATGCGACGGCGGACTCCCGGCTCTCCAGAGCCGGACACCTCAACCCCCGACAGCCCAGGCAATCCTGCCCAGGGCCTCGCCGGCTATAGATCGCGCATCGCGAGGCTCCTCTCCCGGCTCGGCCTGGTCGTCGGCCTCGCCATCCTCGTTCCCGCCTCGATAATCGAGCTCCACGAGGGCTGGTCCCTGATCGCGGCGGTGGACCTCGGGGCCATCGTCTCCCTCGCCCTGGTCGCCGTCGTCGGCGAAAGGTTCAGGAGGGTCGGACCCGTCGGCCTCGTCCTCGTCGTCTTCTCCCTCGGCGTCTTCATGCTCCTCGGCAACGGCTCCGACTACATCGGCGCAAGCTGGCTCAGCTCCGCCATCGTCCTGGCTGGGCTGCTCTTCGGCACCTCCGGCGCCCTCGTCCTCGGAGCCCTGGTCGCGGCCGCCTTCATGGCCGACTTCCTCATGCTCAGCCTTGGCTCGGCCCCGGGCCTCTCCGCCAGTCCCGGCCTCCACTTCCTCGCCCTCAACACGATCGCCCTCTCCCTGGCCTGCGCCCTGGCGGTTTCCCGCCTCGTACGCTACCTCGACCAGAGCACGGCCGCCACGCAGCGCCTCGACAGCGAGCTCCGCCTGAGCGAGTCGGCGCGCAAGGAGGAGGTGGCCGAGCGCAAGGGAGCCGAGGCCCTCGCGGCCTTCTATCGCGACTACGACGCCCTCACCCACCTGCCGCGGCGCGGCAAGCTGGCGGACGCGGTGTCGGCCGCCATGAGCCAGGCGGAGCGCCGCGACCGCCTCGTGGCCGTCCTCTCCATCGGCATCGAGCGCTTCTCGCGGATCGCCGATTCCTACGGCACGGCGGCGAGCGAGGCCTTCATCCACCAGGTCTCCTCGGCCCTCCGCTCGACCTTCCGCGAATACGATACCGTCGCCCGCCTCGGCGAGGACAGCTTCGGCATCCTCTGCGCCGATCTCGGCAAGCCCGAGGATGTCTCGGGACTCATCGAGAAGGCGAGGCGCTGCCTCGACGCGCCCTTCTTCGCGGGCGACCTCAGGCTCAAGCCCGTCGCCTCCCTGGGCCTCGCCCTCTATCCCGGCGACGCGGCCGATGCCGAGGGCCTCATCCGCTCGTCGGAGGCGGCCCTGCGCAGCGCGCGGCTTTCCGAGCCCGGCTCCTACTGCCTCTTCGACGCCGGCCTCAACGCGGAGGTCGTCAACCGCTTCAAGCTCGAGGACGAGCTCGAGGCCGCCCTCTTCATGGGCTCCATCGTGCCCTGGTTCCAGCCCAAGGTGGATTCCGCCGGGCGCATCATCGGGGCCGAGGCCCTCGCGCGCTGGATCCTCCCCGATGGCGGCGTGCGCATGCCCTCCTCCTTCATCCCCGCGGCCGAGGGCTCGGGCGGCATCGTGGCCCTGGGCAAGGTCGTCCTCGCGAGCGCCTGTTCCCTGGCGGCGAAGTGGGCTTCCCGCGGCCTTCCCGCCATACCTGTGTCGGTCAACCTTTCCCCCCACCAGTTCCGCAGCCCCAGCCTCGTGGACGACGTGCGCAAGGCCCTCCGCGAATCGGGCCTCGATCCGGCCCGGCTCGACCTCGAGATAACCGAGAGCGGCATAGCGACCGACGAGGCCGACGTGATCGAGCGCCTCTCCGAACTCAAGGCCCTCGGCATAACCCTCTCCATCGACGACTTCGGCACCGGAGCGAGCACGATCTCCCGGCTCCGCGACTATCCCGTGGATACCGTCAAGGTCCCCAAGGCCTTCGTCGATCCCCTCCCGGGCGACTCGCGGGCGTCGATGATAGCCCGGGCCGTGATCGATCTCGCGCACAACCTCGAGTTCGACGTGGTCGCCGAGGGGGTCGAGGATCCGGCCCAGTTCGACTGGCTCCGCGGCCAGGACTGCGACCAGTTCCAGGGCTACCTCTTCTCGCCGCCCCTGCCCGCCGACGAGTTCGAGGGCGCGCTTGCGCGCGGCTGCGAGGCGATAGTACAGTAGCGCACGGAGGATGTGCGCCATGAATGGAATTCTCGCCTGGGGTCTCGACCTCATCCGGACAGTGCAGCAGATCGCAAGCCCGGCCCTCACCGTCGTGATGAAGGTGATCACGGTCCTCGGCACCGAATGGTTCTACCTGGCGGCCCTGCCGCTCATCTACTGGTGCGTCGACCGCAGGCGCGGCATCAGGATCGGCCTCCTCTTCCTTTTCTCGAGCTTCCTCAACCTCTGGTTCAAGGATCTCTGGACCCAGCCTCGTCCCTTCGAATTCGATCCTGCGGTCGGCCTCGCCCACGAGACGAGCTACGGCCTGCCCTCGGGGCACGCCCAGGGCTCGATCGTCTTCTGGGGCGCGGCCGCTCCCCTTTTCAGGAAGCCCTGGGGCCTCATCCTCGCCATCTTCCTGCCCCTCGTCATCGGCTTCTCGCGCATCTATCTCGGCGTCCACTTCCCGACCGACGTCTTCGCGGGTTGGCTCATCGGCGGCGTCCTCGTGACGGCCGACGCGATCTTCGGCGACCGGCTCTCGGATTTCCTCGGCA
>Ga0116171_10003384_pt1 | contig 14761 bp, 10 predicted proteins | sample AD_JPNHW2_MetaG_FD_89798 | JGI IMG/M metagenome (GOLD analysis project Ga0116171, IMG submission 89798) | Active sludge microbial communities of municipal wastewater-treating anaerobic digesters from Japan - AD_JPNHW2_MetaG | ecosystem: Engineered > Bioreactor > Anaerobic > Digestate | place...
CGCCATCGGCTGGTACATCGAGGCCTACGGCTGCGCCCAGATCTCCATCAACCTCGTGAACTACCACACGACGCCCCTCCATGTCGTCTTCGAGACCGCCAAGGCCGAGGCCGAGAAGCTCGGTCTCCTCGTGACCGGCTCGGAGGTCGTCGGCCTCCTCCCCCTCGAGCCCCTCGTCCAGGCTGGACGCTACTTCCTCAAAAAGCAGGGCAAGAGCGAGGGCGCTAGCGAGAAGGAACTTGTCGAGATCGCGAAGATCTCGATGGGCCTCGACTCGGTCGCGCCCTTCGAGGCCGGGAAGAAGGTCGTCGAATACGCTGCCGCCCGTGCCGGCGGACAGAAGGATGTCCTCGCCTCGATGACGGTCAAGGCCTTCGTGGACGAAGTCGCCTCCGAGTCGCCCGCCCCGGGCGGCGGCTCCGTGGCCGCCCTCGCGGGCAGCCTCGGCGCTGCCCTCGCGGCCATGGTCGGCAACCTCACCGTGGGCAAGAAGGGCTACGAGTCCTCCTGGTCGGAGCTCTCCGACCTCGCGGTCAAGGCCCAGGGCATCAAGGCCCGCCTCGTCCGCGCCATCGACGCCGACACGGCGGCCTTCGCCGCCATCATGGAGGCCAACAAGCTGCCCAAGGCCACACCCGAGGAGAAGGCCGTCCGCGAAGCCGCCGTCCAGGCGAGCTACCGAAACGCCTCCCTCGTGCCCCTTGAGACCGCTGAAACCTGCCTCGAGGCCATAGCCCTCGCAGCGGTCGCGGCCGAGAAGGGCAACGCCAACTCGGTCTCTGACGCCGGCGTGGGCGCCCTCATGGCCAGGGCCGGCGTCGAAGGCGCCGCCCTCAACGTCCTCATAAATATCGGATCCGTGGCCGACGTGGCCTTCGCCGCCGACCTCAAGGCCAAGGCAGAGAAGCTCATCGCCGAAGCCCATTCCCGGTCCGACGCCGTACTTGCCAAGGTGCGCCAGGTCATGTCGGCCTGAGCCTTGAGGCAGGCTTCGGGGCCGGAAAGTCCGGTACCCCGAGCCTGGCCTGACTTACAAGGCATTTTCCTCTTCTTTTGCCGAGGCGTCGCATAAAAATGCGGCGCCTCGGCATATTTATGCTCAAAAATACTTGACGAAGAATCGGCGTTTTCCCTATACCATGCCCATCATGCGTTTTTCGTAGATCCCTTTCGACAGGAGGCCAACCGAATTGATCGGTTCGGATGTCGCCGTTTCGGCGTTGCGGAAGTCCTTTGGCAGCTTTGAGGCGCTGAAGGACGTATCACTTGAGATCAGGCAGGGCGAGTTCTTCTCCCTCCTTGGTCCCTCGGGCTGCGGCAAGACGACGCTCCTGCGCGTCATAGCCGGCTTCGAGGATCCCGATTCGGGCTCCGTTGCGATCGACGGCAGGGACGTCCTGGGCCTCCCCCCGGACAAACGCCGCTGCAACACGGTCTTCCAGAACTACGCCCTCTTCCCCCACCTCACGGTCTTCGAGAACGTCGCCTTCCCCCTGCGAATCCGCAAGGTCCCGAACCGGCTTGTCCGCGACCTCGTCATGCGGCACCTCGCCATGGTCCAGCTCGAGGCCCACGCCGACAAGAAACCCTCCATGCTCTCCGGCGGCCAGAAGCAGCGCGTGGCCATCGCGAGGGCCCTCATCAACGAGCCCTCCGTCCTCCTCCTCGACGAGCCCCTCTCGGCCCTCGACGCCAAGCTCCGCCAGCACATGCTCCTCGAACTCGACGCCATCCACGACAAGGTCGGCATCACCTTCATCTACGTGACCCACGACCAGTCCGAGGCCCTCTCCGTCTCCGACCGCCTCGCGGTCATGGACGGAGGTCGCGTCCTCCAGGTGGGTACTCCCCAGGAGATCTACGAGAGCCCGAAGTCCGACTTCGTGGCCCGCTTCATCGGCGACACCAACCTTTTCTCAGGCAGGGTCACCGCGCGGAAGAGCGCCGAGATAGCCGTGGTCGAGGCCGAGGGCTTCGGACCCCTCCTCGTCGAGGCCAACGGCGACGCTCCCGTAGGCGCCATGGTAAAGGTGGCGGTCAGGCCCGAGAAGCTCCGAATCGGCTCGCAGGCACCCGGGGGTTCCGATGCCGAGCTCAATGTCGCGCGCGGCGCCGTGGAGGAGCCCGTCTACTCGGGCTTCCAGACCAAGTACCTGGTCCGCTGCGAAGGCGGCGCCAGCCTCGTCTGCCTCCGCCAGCACGCCCAGTGGTCGGAGGGCAATCCCGACATCCGCTGGAAGGACGAGGTCTACCTCTCCTGGAGCGCCCGGGATGCAGTGATCGTCGAGACGACGGCCCGGCACGACGGCCCTGCCGAAGCCGCCGCAGCCGCCACGGGGGCCCTCGAGTGAAGCGCAACTACGGCCCCCTCTACGCGGGCCCACAGGCGCTCTGGCTCGCCGTCTTCTTCGCCGCGCCCCTCGTCATCATCGTGGCCTATTCCTTCATGCGGCGGGGCCTCTATGGCGGCGTGGCTCCCGGCTTCTCGCTCGAGGCCTACCGCGAGCTCGCGAACCCCAATCTCGCTGCCGTCGCCTTCCGCACCCTCTGGGTCTCGGCGGTGGCCACGGCCATCACGCTCCTCATCGCCCTTCCCTGCGGCTACAGCATCGCGAGGAGCCGCAACCAGCCCCTCAGGCTCTTCCTCGTCATCGTGCCCTTCTGGACCAACTTCCTCGTGCGCATCTACGCCTGGATCTCGATCCTCGGCAACGAGGGCTTCCTCAACGACTTCCTCCGCGCCCTCGGCCTCGGGAACGGCCTCCAGTTCCTCTACAACCAGGGCGCCGTCATCCTTGTCCTCGTGTACATGTACCTGCCGTATGCCATCCTTCCCCTCTTCTCGAGCATCGACAAGTTCGACTTCACCCTCCTCGAGGCGGCCCGGGACCTCGGCGCCTCGCGCATGGAGTCCCTCCGCCTCGTCATGCTCCCCAACATCAGGGGAGGCATCGTGACCTCCCTCCTCTTCACCTTCATCCCGATCTTCGGCGCCTACGCCATACCCCTCCTCGTGGGCGGCAAGGACTCCTACATGCTCGGCAACGTGATAGCTGACCAGGTGACGAAGACGCGAAACTGGCCCCTGGCCGCTTCCATCTCGATGACCGTGACCTTCATCACGGGGCTTGCCGCCATCCTCTATCTGGCCCGCTCGCGGCGGACAGCGCCGGCCGCCCAGGCCCCCCTGGCAGCACAGGCAGCGCATGAGGGCCGCGACAGCCGCAGGCCCGGCGACAGCCGCAGGCCCGGCGCGAAAGGCGGCGCCCGCGGAGCGGCCGGCAAGGCCGCGGAGGCGGCGGCATGAACACGCAGGCAGATACATTGGCGGTCGCGCCCGCCACGACGCAGACGCGCATGGCTTCGGGCTCGCGGAAGAAGCGCTGGGGCGCATCGGATTGGATCTATGCGGCCACCGTCCTCTTCCTCTTCCTTCCGCTCTTCGTCCTCTTCTTCTATTCCTTCAACTCGTCGAAGGGCGGGACCTGGACGGGCTTTTCCACGGTCTGGTACGAGAAGCTCATCTTCTCGTCGCCAGCCCTGTGGAAGGCCGTGGCCAACAGCCTCATCATTGCCCTGGGCTCGGCGTCGGCGGCCACCCTCCTCGGCGGCCTCGCCGCGGTAGGTACGAGTCGTTACCGCTTCAGGCTGCGCGGGGTCGTGAAGAGCCTTTCCTTCATGCCCATGCTCTTCCCGGAGATCGTCGTCGGCGTCTCCCTCCTCGTCTTCTTCGCCGGCGTGGGCCTCAAACTCGGCATGCTGAGCATCTTCATCGCCCACACGACCTTCAACCTGCCCTTCGTCTACCTTCTCGTGGACGCGAGACTCGAGGAATTCGACTCCTCGGTAATCGAGGCCGCGCGCGATCTCGGCGCCGACGAATTCCAGACCCTCGTCCGCGTCATCCTGCCCATGGCCATGCCAGGCATCGCGTCAGGCTTCCTCACGGCGGTGACGCTCTCCCTCGAGGACTTCGTCATCACCTTCTTCGTTTCGGGGCCCGGCTCGACGACCCTGCCGCTCTACATCTATTCGGCCATACGCTTCGGGGTCTCTCCGGTCATCAATGCCCTCTCGGCGGTCATGGTCGCCCTGACAATAGCCCTCGTCTATCCCCTGAGGAACTTCCTCAAGGCCTTCGCCGCCAGGGCCTGACGCGTGTCGCGCGGGAGGGCCCTGCCTACCCGCGCGCGGACCCGGATCGCGCGATGTGCGGTTGAGATCGGCATCGCGGCCGTTCGGGGCAATGGAAATGGAGGATACGGAAGGTACGGGTACGAGCGCCGGATGGAGAACCCGGACGGCTCGGACAGGGGAAAAGAACGGAGGACACGGAAGGCGCGGACTGGAAGGGCGGTTCATTTTGCAGTCGGTGTCCTCAGTATTCCAGGTCGGTGCCTTCGTCGTTCCAAGTCCGTGATTTCCGCGCTCAAGCCCGTGTCTTCGGCGTCCCCAGTCCGTGCCTTTCGTGTTCTGAATCAGTGATTTCGGTGTTCGAAGCTAGCGATTTTCGTTTTCTAATTCAGTTCTTTCCGTGTCCCAAGCTCATGCCTTCCGTGTTCTTGTATCCGTTTTGGTTTTGCTGTCTCCAGCCGAGGCAGCGCATGCCTTCCAGGGCGGCCCTGGGTCGCCCATCCCATGCACCGGGAGGTCAGCATGAAGACTCCCTCTCTCTCCAGGGGCGCCAGCCGGGCCGCCGCCACCGTGGCCCTCGTCGTCGCCTGTGTGGCGCTCGCCGCGGGACTCGTCTCCTGCGCGCCCAAATCGGCCCAGTCCGGACAGCGCAAGCTGTACATCTACAACTGGACGTACTACACGCCTGATTCGGTCATCGCGGCTTTCGAGAAGGAATACAACTGCAAGGTCTACTACGATTCCTTCCCCTCGAACGAGGAGATGTTCGCCAAGCTAAAGGCCGGCGGCGCCGACTACGACATCTGCTTCCCCTCGGGCGACTACGTCTCGATCATGATCAAGGAGGGAATGCTCGCCCCCATCGACCATTCGAAGCTCTCGAACTACGGGAACATCGACAAGGATGTCCTCGCGAGGTGTGACTTTGACCCGGGCAACGTCTACTCGGTGCCCTACTACATGGGCGCGGCCGGCGTCGCGGTCAACAAGGCGAAGGTGGGCAGCTACGACAAGAGCTGGTCGATCTTTTCCCGCAAGGACCTCGCGGGCAAGATGACCATGCTCGACGACATGCGCGAGGTCATGGGAGACGCGCTTGCATATCTCGGGAAATCCGTCAACTCGACTGACCCCGCCGATATCGCCGCCGCCACGCGCCTCATCAATGACGAGTGGAAGCCCAACCTCCTCAAGTTCGACGCCGAGGCCTTCGCAAAGGGCTTCGCGGCAGGGGAGTTCTGGGTCGTCCAGGGTTATGCGGAATCGATCTACGCGGAACTCGATCCAGCCGAGCGCCAGAACGTGGACTTCTTCATCCCGAAGGAGGGCGGCCCCATGTACATCGATAGCATGGTCATCCTCAAGACGAGCAAGAACATGGACCTCGCGCTGGCTTTCATCGACTTCATCCACAGGCCCGAGATCTATGCCGAATTCGTCGACACCTTCGGCTTCCCCGCCACCTGCAATGTCCCGGCCCGCGACCTCAAGAAGGGGCCGGCCTGGTACCAGGCCTACGACCTCGGCGCCTGCGAGCTCAAGAAGGACGTGGGCGCGGGCCTTGACCTCTACAACAAGGCCTGGCAGGAAATCCGTTTCGGGGACTGACCGATCCGGGCGTTCGACGATTGCCCGCCGAGGCAGCCGCCCGACCCGCGGCAGGAACCGCCGCGTACGACATCCGGATCACAGGGAAGAAGAAAGGCCGCGCGCGACCCGCATGATGTGCGGGTCGCGCGCGGTCCTCGTTTTTGCAAGGCCTTCGGGTGCCGGCTAGTGGCCTGTCGGCGGGGCGGCCGATGGCGATGCCGAAACGAGGACGAAGGTGTCGAAGGGCTTCAGGGTGGCGCCCGTGGCAAGGGATACAAGTTTCGCGTAGGTGACGCCGTCCTTGAGGTAGAAGGCGATGCGCGCTGTCGCATCCTTCGCGTCGGGACGCCTGACGTCCGCCAGGCTGCCATCCGCGATCTTCGCCGATGCGCTGACGATGACGGTCATCTGGTCGGTGCTGCGGCAGTCCACAAGACAGCCGTCCTGGTGGCTGTTCTGGAGATAGGTGGCCGCGGCCCAGCGGAAGCGCTCGAGGGACGCCTCAGCGGATGCGGCCTTCGCTTCCGCGGCAGCGGCCTTCGCCTCGGCCGCATCAGCCCGGTTCCGCTGGGTCACGATGGCTGTGCCGGAACGCTCGAGGGCTCCGCGGAAGACGCCATACTGGAGCCTCGCTTCATATTCGATCCTGTCAAGCGCTGGCGGAACGGAATTGACGTACGAGATTCCCCTGAGTTTCCCGGACAGGAGGAGGAGGTTCCCGTAGGACGTGTCCAGCCCGGCTGCATCCTTCGTCCCGAGGACATCGGACTCGAAGATCACGGAGGGAAGGCTCGCGACCGTCGGGGCCTTGGCGTCATCCTTGAGGGTGAAGCCCGTGAGGAGGGGAACGGTGTCCGGGTCGTCGAAGACGGGATTCCAGCGCTCCGTGTAGCTGGCAGCCAGGCTGTCGCGCTGCCGTTTCGAGCTCTGCTGCTCGTTCGCAAGGGCCGTTTCGAGATCGTCTATCTTGCCCGTATAGGTTGTGATGAGGTTCTGCTTTTCCAGGTCGAAGAGCCGCGCCTGGCTGTTGAGCACTTCCTGCTGCTTGCGGGTCTGTTCCGAGAAACGCTTGTCGAAGCTGTCGATCGTGGACTGTATGGAGGCGACGCGGGCCTTGGCGTCGGCTATCTGACCGTCGTAGCGGGTGCGGACGGCCTTCTTCTGTGCCTCGGCCTGGGCCGTGGCCTGCGCCTTGCGCTTCTTCTCTTCGGCCTTCGGGTAATGCCTTGCGGTAATCGCGTCGAGGCTCGCGGCGAGGTCATGGTCGATGGCCTGGAGGGCGGTCTTCTCGGCTGCCTGCAGCCGTGAAAGGTCCAGCTTGGCCTGTTCGAGATCGGCCTCGCTCTTTTTGGCCGTGTCGAGGAGGTCCCCGAGGTTGAGGTCCTCGAAGGGTTTCACGTCCACCGGCATGGCGGCAGTCTGGTTCCTGATGATGCCCGTAACCACGAGAGAGGCGAGTACGAGACCCGCGAGCGTCACGAGCGTGACCACGACGACCCGGAAGGAGCGGTTCTTCCGGGTCTTGGCGAATTCCTTCTCGAGGTCATAGACCTGTCCGTCCTTGCGGGTGGCCTTTCTGGCCTCGTCGAGGAACTGCTCGGACCTGTTGCGGACTACCTGCCTTATTTCGTTGTCATCGACCATATGCCATTCCAGTCGCTCGGCGCCTTGCCGGCGGATATCCTGTCCTTGAATACGCTGACCAGGGGAAGGCTGACATCCTTCCATTCCCGGCCCGCTCCCTCCCAGTCGCCGGCGTAATAGGAGCGGAGGCCTCGCGAGAAGGCCTCGGCCTGGCTCCTGAACGCCGCGTCAGCCCGATCGTTGCTGACCGGCCAGAAGATGCTCTTGCCCTCGGTCTTGCCCTTGACCTGGACCCGGTCAACCTCGAGGAAGTAGTAGTCCTTCGAGTCCCTCTCGACCTCCCGCTTCACGTACTCGGAGCAGACGACCGGCACATGGTAGATGCGGGTGAGACCCTCGAGCCGCGATGCGGAGTTGACGTTGTCGCCAATGACGGTGTTGGTCATCCGTTCGTACGATCCGATGTTGCCGTAGAAGACCTCGCCGCCGTCGATGCCGACGCCGACCTCGACGAGGACCGCGCGGTAGACCCTTTCCTCGGCATCGGTGAGGGCGCCTTTGCGGGCGAGTATCCTGTCGCGTTCCGCCTTGAGGCTTTCGCGGAGCTCCGCGGCGACCTCCTGGATGCGGTACGCCGCGTTGACCGCATCGAGCGACTTGTTCGCGGTTCCGTCTATCGTGCCGAAGACCGCGAGGAGGGCGTCGCCGATGATGGAGCCGACGATGCCGTCGGACTCGTGTATGCGGCCGATGGCGCGCTGGTAGTGGAGGTTGAGCACGTCGATGATGTCGTTGCCCAGGGTTTCCGTCATGAAGGTGAAGCCCTTTATGTCGGAGAAGAGGATCGTGAGGTCCTTGGTCGTTCCCTCGAGGCGGATCTCGCGCTCGCTGTAGGCGCGCTTTGCGATGTCCTGGGTAACGAAGCGGCGGAAGATCGACATGAGGTTATCGATGGTCGAGGACAGGGCATTGAAGGAGGCCCCGAGATAGGTGACGTCGTCGTTGGGGGCGTCGGCGAGGTCGATGAGGGTCATGCGCTGGTCCGTCTGCATCTTCATGAGGCTCTGCGTCATGCGGCCGACGAGCCCGAGGATCCTTCGCACGAGGAGGGCGGCGACCAGCACGCAGATCAGCGTGATGACGACGATGATGATCATGACCGTCAGGAAGATCGAGCTCGTCTGGGAGTCGAACTCACGCTGCTCTTCGGCCCGAACGATATAGGCCTTCCACTTCTCGCTGTATTTATAGACGCCGAAATACGAGGCGTTGCCCGCCGAGAAATAGGTCTTTCCCTCGCCCGAGCCGTTATCGCGGGAGGTGGCCATCTCCTTCAGGGCCTTCGCGTCCGTGAAGGAGGCCGGCTGGGGGTCGGCCGAGGCCCAGAAGAGGAAGGATCCGTCATCCCTCACCGCGAAAGCCGATGAGTGGCTGCCGGAAAGGTCCGTCGAAGCGCTCTTGGTCATCGCGTTGACTGCATCCGCAAGCTCGCCCTTGTAGCCCATGATCTCATACTGGTTCGAGGCGAAGCTGTAGATCTCCGCGAGGTCCTTGACGAGGATTCGGTTGGCGAGCTTGGTCAGTTCGCCACGGCTCATCGTGATGTTGATGTAGTTGGAGGCAAAATTGGAGGCCAGGAGGAAGACCGACAGAACGATGACGATCTTCGTGACGATAGGCGTTACCCTGGTCCCCGATACTTTTGGCCCCAGAACTGTGGATACTGGGTTCATAGCATCGGAATTTAGCTCATGTACCGATGGAAAGCAATGACTCGCCGTTGCTATCGCTCAATATTCTTCGCCCAAGGCCTGGGATCCGATCTGAAGCGGCCAACCCTTCGTCGCTGGCAGGGCCTTCCGGCCGCTTCCGGCCGCTTCCGGCTGGCCTATAGGCCGCCCAGGAAGTCTCTCCGCGCCAGCTCCTCCGCTCCGGCCGCGGCCGCGCTGCCTTCCGCGAGCTTCGTGAAGACGGCCATGTCCATGTACCTGAGGGTGAGAGGGCGTTCCAGGGCCATCCTCGTGACCTTGTCCTCCCAACGCGCCTCCTTCGGATCGAGGAGGGCGGGGTCGCCGTATTTCGCCACGAGGGTCGTATAGAGGGAATAGTGGTCCATCTTTTCCGGATTGAGGAAGACGACGATGACCCATAGCTTGGAGTCATAGAACTGGAAGAAGGCGCGCTTGACGAAGGAGTCGCCTGAAGCCTCGATGAGGCTCTGGTTCCGGGCGGGGAGGAGGGATACGTCTTCCGGACCGCGGTACATGAACATGCTGTCCTTCGAAAGGAGGGTTTCGACCTCCTCGATGCTCATGCCAAGCTTGATGCCGCGGAATTCCGCGGGAAGTGCGGTGGGAGACCCGGGCTGGGAAACTGCCGGGGAGGCCGTGGCTGCGGCTGTGGCCGAAGGTGCCTTGCCCGGGGCGGCCTGGCCAATGGCTGGAATGGCGGATGCTACGCTCAGGGCAAGGACGAGGCTCGCCAGCCTGCCGGCCCGGGGATGTAGTTTCATACTTCTATCAGTATCGGCCGCTCCCTGCCTCTCCTTTTAGGCCATTCGGAGCCAGCGCATCCGGAGCCGCCGGGAAGTGATGAGGTACAGGAGGGTGCCGGCCTGGCGCTTCGAGGCCTTCCCCTGCCCGTCAGGACCGATGTATACCCATTATCAGGATGTTTCCCTTCGATACGGAATCCGGGCCCCGCATCGTCCTGGAGGACGAACGTTTCCTCGTGGCCTACAAGCCTCCGCGCCTCCATACCGCGCCCCAGGAGGGAGGGGGAGATAGCCTCGCCGCCTGGGTTTTCGCGCAGCGACCCGCCGCCCGTTTCGAGGCCCCCCGGCCCGGCGCGGCAGCGCAGGGTAGCCGCCTTCTGGAAGGCGGCCTCTTCCATCGTCTCGATTACGAGACCTCGGGCCTCGTGCTTTTCGCCCTTGATCCGGAAGCCCTTGCATCGTTGGTCGCATCGCAGGAGGCGGGCCTTGTCGAGAAGTCCTATCGAGCCCGCGCCTCGGTTTCCCTCCTTGTCCAGGAAGGGGCCCGTCCCGGCCGCGGCTGTCCGCTCGGCCTTGCGCGGGAAGAATGGGACGGCGCCCTGGCCGCCGCGGCTTCCGCCCCGGCCGGAGAGTGGACCGTCGGGGGCGGCGTCGATGCCGCCAGGGCAGCCCGATTGGCCGCGTTGGCTGACCTTGCCCGGCTCGGTTCCGGCCGCGGTATCGAGTCCAGGTTCCGGCCCTTCGGAAAGGGCGGCTCAAGGGTCGCCTGCCTCGCGCCGGAAGAACCGGGGCCGAGGGGCGGAGGCAGGAGGAGCCACGGCTCGCCCGGGACAGTCTACTCGACCGCCATCGCCTCTATGGGACCGGTCTCCGAGGCCGAAGGCCAAATAGAGATCGTGGCGGTGATCAGGCGGGGGTTCAGGCATCAGATCCGCGCGCAGCTCGCCTGGCTCGGCCTCCCGCTCCTCGGTGATGCCCTCTATGGCGGGCTTCCCTTCCCGCGCCTCTGCCTCCATGCCGAGGCCCTGACCTTCCCCCATCCCGCCAATGGTTCCGCCGTCCGCGTGGACATCTCCAGGCAGTGATGGGCGATACAGCCCCGGTCAGCGGCGGGCGGCGCGTTGCATTTTGCCGCGGTATCAATTAGTCTACAAGCCAGAATGCCGCAGAACTCGGTCTTCGACCGTCTCGTCGTCAGCCTTTCCGCGGAGGAAAGGAGCCAGCTCCTCGATCGGATCAGCCGGAGCTGTTCCGTCTCCGAGGAGCCCCTCTACCCGGAATCCGGCGCCTTCGCGCCGCGCAAGCGAGTGGGGCCCGAAGACCTGCCTTCGCTCGGCTTCTTCAAGCGCCTCGTCCTTTTCCTCCGCCGCCTCTTCACGGGCCGCGACATCGAAAGCCTCCTTGCCGAGGACGATATACGGAACATAGCCAGGGAGGTCGAGCGCCGATGCCCCGGGCTCGTCAGCGAAAAGAGGGGAGTGCTCTGCGAGCCCTTCCTCGACGAGCTGCGCCGGCTAAGGGATTCCGCCCGTTTCTTTTTTGACGTCCTTGCGAGGAGCATCGACGTGGACAAGCCTGCCTTCATGGCCTTCCTTGCCTCCATCGAGCTCCCCGAGACCCATGCGAAGCTCCTCGAGTCGACCGATCCCTTCGGGTATGTCGAGAGCCATCCCGAGGCCGACGAACAGGAGGTCAGGCAGGCCATGCTGTCCTCCTTCGATGAGGCCTTCTCCGGCCTCCAGGAGGACAGGCGGCGCAGGATGTACCAGGATCTGCGCTGCCTTCTCTTCCTGAAGCGGCTCTCGGGCTTCCTGTTCGAACGCCTCATCGCGACCTTCCACCAGGGGGCGGAGCCCGGCGAAGGTGCCGCCGCCACCTTCCTTGAATCCCGCGACCTTCTCGTCGAGCTCGGCGACATCCTCTTCTCCCTGTCGACGCCTCCGACCCTGCAGCTCATGGAATCCCTCTTCGTCTTCGCCGAGCGGGAAGAATTCGCCAGGGAGGATTTCAATGCCGAGGACAGCATCGCTACCAATCTTGGCAAGACCGAGGTCTCCCTCGCGCGCATACGGTCCTTCAACCAGAAAATACCCCTTGCCGACATCATCCGCATCGTGACGGGCGATCCTTCCTACGCGCCGAGGGAGCTGCCCGCCGGCGAGGACTGGCTGGCCATCTACCGGGGCTTCTGGAAGGCGCGGATCGAGGCGAGGCTCGAGGAGCTCAGGAACGAGCGGAAGTACCGCAAGCTCGCCGAGGAGCTTGCCTCCTTCATCGGGGATGTCCAGCCCGCCATCTTGCCGCACATCTCGCGCGAGGACGGAAGGGACAGCCCTCCCGTGAGGCAGGATCTTGGCCTCGCCTTCATCGATGCCTTCTCCCGCGGGATCTTCACGAAGGAGATCAATCGGCCGTTGCGCCTCGTTCTCATGGACGGCGAGTTCTACCGCAAGGAGAACAGGCTCGAGTTCACCGATGCCTACGATACGGTCCTCCGCGGCCCGGAGACCGTAGCCGGCTTCGACGCGCGGCTCTCGCCCGAGGGCGAACTCGGTGGAGCTTGGTGCCAGGCCCGGATGGATCTCTCATCCGTGGCTGTCAAGCGCAGGAAGATCCAGTCCGTCCTCAAGAGCGCCGATGACGAGGCTGACGGCATCATCAGGACCTTCGGCGCTGCCCTGGGCGAACTCGTGAAGATAATCGGCGGGATACTCAAGGGGGAGGCCGGAGGCCGCTACGATTCCCTCGCCAACCTGGCCTTCCTCGATGGAAAGGCCAACAAGGAATTCCTCAAGAGCCTCGAGGTGGCCAAGGACCGTTGCGAAAGGGCGATGAGTCTCCTTGTGGAACTGTCGGGTCTCGATATGGTACGTCCCGGAACATGAGTACAGAGTCTGCGACGCGGGCCGCCCTCCTCCTTGTCGCCTTCCTGCCCTGCGCGGCCCTTTGCGCCCAGGCAGGGCAGGCGACCGGCGCGATGGCCGATACCGAGGTTTTCGCCGACGCGTCCCTCCTGCCTTCCGGGTCTGGTTTCGACCTCGTGGAGCGGAGCGATTACCGGCGCTATGTCGACGGCAAGCTCTCGGGCTTCATCTACCGCGAATCCAGGGCGAGCTTCAGGGAAAACACGCCTTCGGCATCAGGCCAGGCAGCCTGGGAAGGCGAGCTCTACCTCCTCGAGGAAACCATCCACGATGAATCGATATCGGCCCGGAAGGTGGCCCGTGTCCTCGAGCTCGACCTCGTCTCCTCGGAAGGAAGGGTGGACCAGGCCGGGGATTCCGGCTTTCCGACCCATCGGGCCTTCCTTGCAGGCCGCCCCGCCGATCTTGCAGAGGGATCGTCCTGGATGGCTCCCGCGGCCATCGCCCTCGATCCGCATAACTCGGGCAATTTCATGCTCCTGCCCATCCTCGTCGAATACCGCGTGGCGGGCAAGGCGGAGTACGACGGTTCGCCGGCTGTCCTCGTCAAGGCCAAGTTCGCGGTCCGTTACGACGCAAGCCGGAGCACTCCGGCCCGGGCCACGGGCGACGCCTTGGCCGGCGGGGCGGCAGCGGACGGGCTGCGCGCGGCAAGCGGGACTCACGACCTCGACATATATCTCGATGCAGCCGCGGGCACCCTCGTCTTCATCAGGGACCGCTTCGACGAAAGCTATTCCTTCGCTTCCGGGGCCCCTGAGCGGCACGCGGGCTTTACCCTTGTGTTCTACGCGCCATCGCTCCGCAGCGAAAGGGGAGCAGCCATCGCTTCCCTCGGCGCCAGACCCGTCGCGGAGGGCGAGGCTCCTCCTGCGCAAGGCGCAGGCGCCGCCGCGCCTGTTTCGTCCTCGACAGGACCCGCGCCCCTCAAGGCGGGGGAGGGCGATGAACTCGAGGAAGGGCCAGCCCTCATGGCCGCCGGCGTCGACCTCCTTGAATCTCCTGCTGGCCTCGTCTTCAGGATCAAGGACCTCCAGTTCGCGGCCGACAGCGATGAGCTCCTCCCCGCGGCTCGCGACCGTCTCGACGAGATAGCTGCCCTCCTCCTCCGTTTCCCCGGCAGGAATTTCCTTGTCGAGGGCCATGCAGCCGGCGTCGGCAAGCCCGCGGGCGAACTCGAACTTTCCGGGAAGCGGGCCCTCAGGGTGGTGAAGGAACTGGCGGCGAGGGGCATACCGGCTGCGCGTTTCACCTGGCGTGGCCTCGGCTCCTCGATACCCATAGCTTCCAATGATACCGAGGAGGGGCGCTCTCGCAACAGGCGCGTCGAGATCACCCTCCTCGAATAGCGCTGGCAGCGCCTTGCCTGTACGCCACCCGGCACGATAACCTCGCGTGATGCTGTACCGAAGGATCGCCCTGCCGCCTCTCATGAACCCGCCTTTGCGCGATTCTCCCGCTTCCACGCCGGAGACGCTTCCCGACGGCTCCTCCTTCCTCCGGCTTTCCTTCCTCCCGACGGGCGGCAAGAACGCCGCCACCGGTGCCGCCGCCCACGGCACACCCGGCGCCGGCCCGCGTCCCGAAGCCTGCCTCTCCTTCGGGTCCTGGGGCGATATGCGATACCTCGAGGGCGGGGACAATCCCCGGCGTTCGGCCTTCTTCCTGCATCTCGGCCTGCTTCCGTCCGCAGTCCTCGGGACCGAGCTTTTCCATACGCGGCGTGTCCTCATCGAGGGAAGACGCGGCATGGAACTGGCGGGACCCGCGCCACTAGCCGGTGGAGCGAGCCATGACGGCATCCTTCTCTGCGACGCGGCAAAGGCGGCCTGCATCACCGTCGCTGATTGCATGCCCATCTGGCTTCTCGATGGCCATTCGGGGAGCTTCGGCGTCCTCCATTCGGGCTGGAAGGGAACGGGCATCCTCGCCATCGCGGTGAAGGCGCTCTCGGAGGATTTCGGGAGCCCACCGGAGTCCATCTCCGTCATCCTGGGGCCGGCCATCGGCGCCTGCTGCTATGCGGTGCCCCCCG
>Ga0116171_10003390_pt1 | contig 14744 bp, 10 predicted proteins | sample AD_JPNHW2_MetaG_FD_89798 | JGI IMG/M metagenome (GOLD analysis project Ga0116171, IMG submission 89798) | Active sludge microbial communities of municipal wastewater-treating anaerobic digesters from Japan - AD_JPNHW2_MetaG | ecosystem: Engineered > Bioreactor > Anaerobic > Digestate | place...
AAACAGGTCTGACATCAGCATCGAAAACTTCAATGGTTATTCTTAAAATCCTGCTGGAAAAATACTATCATCTGAAGCCGGAGTATGTTCCATCTGCTCCGAATCCCGATATGGAGAATATTGATGCCGCTCTTGTTATAGGTAATGAGGCGATGGTTGAATCTGAAAGACCCCTGCCGTATATTTACGATCTTGGTGATCTCTGGCTGAGAAAAACCGGATATCCTGTTGTATTCGCGGTAATAGCGGTACAGAAAAAAACTGCTGCAGAACGTTTTGAAAAAGTACTGGAGGTTTCGGAATCATTTAAGCTGTCGTTAAATGATCTTCGTAATAACAGGAGAGATGTCGTAAAATATGCAGGAGAGAAATATCCTCATATTACTTATGATATAGACCACTACTACAATCTGCTGAAGTTCGATTTTACCGGTGATCTTAAAGAAGCCCTTGAATTCTATTTTACCGAGGCTGCATCGCTGGGGCTTCTTGAAAATGTTGAAAAGATTAATTTTCTCGATATAAATACCGGGATATGAACTGCTGTGGACATCGCCGGAACAGGGAGTACACCCCCCGCTGTTAAGATTAAAAGTCCCTGCATAGCAGCAACCGGCAGCATCGGTAATACGGAATTCTGGAAATGAAGGAAAAGTTTTATGATAAATAAAGATAGTCTGAGAAAAAAAATAAATTCAGGGGAAAGGATAACGGCAGAAGAGGGGACTTCCCTCTTTGACTGGGATATCGTTGAGCTCGGGGCAATGGCCGATCTCCGGAGAAAAATGATTTATCCCGATGAAACCGCTGGATTTATTATTGACCGTATAATTAATTATACAAACATATGCGAGGCTCAATGCAGGTTTTGCGCGTATCATTCCAGGGCGGGCAAAATAGATCCTTATAATTTGACGATAGACGAGATCCTGCATAAGATTGAACAGCTGAATGATATGGATGGACTGCAGGTTATGCTTCAGGGGGGGCTTCATCCCGATGCGACGCTCGAATTCTATATCGGCATGGTCTCTGCCGTTAAGAAACGTTTTCCCGGGATATATCTTCACTCGTTTTCACCTTCGGAAATTGTACATATCGCTGCCAGGAGCGGGTACCCGTATGAGGAGATTATTAAAAGGCTTAAAGATGCAGGTCTCAATTCCATACCCGGAGCCTCTGACCTGCTTGTAGACAGGATAAGGACAATGGTGAGTCCAAAAAAAAGCACCACAGAGCAGTGGCGCGGCGTAATGAGAGCCCTTAAGTCTAACGGGATGGGATCTACCGCGACAATGACATATGGCATGGGGGAGACAAATGCCGAAAGGATTGAGCATCTCAATGTTATACGGTCGATACAGGATGAAACGGGGATAATCCGCGCGTTTATACCCTGGTCCTTCTCTCCGAAGAATACCGATATGGAACATATAATTCCGGCAACCGGTGTCGACTATCTCAAAGTTGTTGCTGTAGCGCGTATATTTATTGATAATGTCATCCATATACAGGCAGGATGGCTGACGGAGGGGCTTAAACTCGCGCAGATTGCTCTTTCAATGGGTGCCAACGATATGGGGGGAGTGCTGATGGAGGAGGTTGTTGTCAAAGCAACAGGTGTTGAGACCTCCACAAACATGGAGGAGCTGATTGAAATTATAAAAAACTCCGGCAAGGAACCTGTGCTCCGGGACTCTGAGTACAGGATTATACGAAGATTTTAATGTATAAATATTTCATCTGAAAGATACGCATTCTTCTCAGCTGAATTCGGGCGGCGTGCGGTAATAAATTATGACAGAAAATTATTTATAAAAAAATGGTAAAGTAAGTCCCTCGTGTTTTTAATATTCTCTATAATCTGGTAGTGAGATTCATCTGCCGGTGTATCCGTTACAATCTTGAACAGGTAATTTTTTACCTGGAATGTTCTGCAGGCCTGTACAAAACCGGCACCCTCCATGTCGGCAAGAGATGCATGCTCTCCGACGCGCTCTCTCTCTTCTGCAGACACTACAGCTTTATCCTGAGTCGCAAGCGTAACTGTTTTATATCCCGGAATAATATCCGGTTTTAAATATCGCATTTTTGATCCGGTAAGTTTAGGGCGGTCATAGTCTATCACGGATTCTATATGAAGGATGTCGCCAAACCTGATATTTCCGGTCGTTGCCCCCGCTGCCCCGATATTGAACATGGTTTCTGTATTATATTTCATAATCAGGCATGTTGACGCAATTGCAGCTGATGCTTTCCCTATCCCTGACAGAATAAGATAAAATGATCCGTACCGGTAAACCGGCAGCGGTTTTTCATCTATGCAGGTGAAAAACCCTGAATCGATAAAAGGCGCTGCCTCCAGGAGAGTTGCCATCACAATACCTGTCGCCGCGGAGCTGTTCATGATATTATGTTTTTATCTCCCGCCAGTTCTTCGAGTTTTTTTATAGCCTTATGGCCCGTATCTCCCAGATCAACGGTGAAATCATTTACATAGAGTTTAATATGGTTTTCAATAACCCTGTCATCGAGTTCCTGGGCAAATCTTTTTATAAATTCTTCAGATGCATCCCTGTTGTTAAGCGCATACAGAATCGACGATTTTATAATGGCGTTGAGCTGGTCTTTTTCATCCCGCGTAAAGCGGTCATTTTTTATCGCGATGCATCCAAGCGGTATCGGAAGCGATGTCTCTTTCTCCCACCATTCTCCAAGATCAATAATTGATTTGAGGCCGTAATTCTGATAAACAAATCTCCCCTCATGAATTATAAGACCTGCGTCATATTTTCCTTCCTGTACTCCTGCCATAATCTTGTCGAACCTTACAGGTTTGATTTTATCAATCTCCGGGTTCCACAATTTCAGAAGCATATAAGCAGTTGTGTATTCACCCGGAATCGCGATAGTCATCTCTTCAATTTTTTTATCCGAATCTGATTTAACCAGCAGGGGGCCGCAGCCGAAACCGAGGGCCGATCCTGATTCGAGCAGATCATACTTGTTCTTAAGATACAGATATGCGTGGAATGAAAGCTTTGTGATATCAAACCTACCGGTAAAAGCGGAATCGTTCAGGGTTTCGACATCATGGAGATGCGTGATAAAATTAAAATTTCCCGTATCGACAAGACCGTTCAGCATCGCATGAAAAATAAATGTGTCATTTGGACATGGTGAAAAGGCAATGTTTACTGTTTTCATATTATTCCCTGTAATGTTATCTATAAAATATCTGCTACAACTATTGTAAGATCATCTTCAAAAAGGCCCTTATTTCCTGACCATTCAACAAGGTGTGTCTCTATGCTGCGTGTGAATGTTTCAGAATTTTTATCGGCGTTGTTTTTTATATATTCATGGAATCTTTCATCACCGAAATATTCACCTGAAACATTCCGGGTCTCCGTGACGCAGTCGGTATGTATTATTATCCTGTCCCCGGATTCAATATCGATCTCTTTCATGTGGCAGCTGACTTCCGGGAATATCCCGAGTATAGTTCCTTTGCTGGCAACCGGAATAATTTTACCGGTTTTCTTCTTCAGAATCAGCAGGGGACAATGGCCCGCATTTGCATGAAGAAGTTTCATCCTGTCCAGGTCAATGTAGATGTAGCTTGCCGCGACAAAATGGGTTTCGCATTTACCGTAGATTGTGTTGTGTATATTTATCAGAAGTTTATCGGGCTGATTGTAAAACTGCACCTGCGTGCAGAACGCGATTTTAACCATAGACGCGATAATTGCAGCCGGAATACCGTGACCCGATACATCGGCTACGATTATTCCTATCCGCCTGTTATCGGAATAATGGAAGTCGTAAAAATCTCCACCTACGAGATCCATCGGTTTGTATGATATGCGTATATCAAGGCCGGGTATGTCCGGGAGTCTGTCCGGTAATATCGAAAACTGTATTCTTCTCGCTATTTCAAGCTCTTTTTGTATGCTCTCAAGCTTGTTGTTGTTATTCACCGCCTCTTTCAGCGTAAGAAGCATATCAACGCGCGCAATCAGTTCTCTCCTGTCAAAGGGTTTTGTCAGATAGTCATTGGCGCCGGCCTCAAATCCCGCTACTATATCCTGTATCTGGTTTTTTGCCGTCAGGAGAAGCACGGGGAGCTGGTAAAGCGAAAAGCGTTCCCTTATGATATTGCAGACATGGTAACCGGTCATTCGCGGCATCATTACATCGAGTATCATCAGGTCCGGAACGCAGGTGTTCTGTATAATATTTATCGCATCCATGCCGCTTTCAGCGGTCGATACTTTGTACCCTTCGAGCCTGAGCTGGTTAACGAGCACCTGCACATTCAACGGTTCATCATCGACAATCAGAATTGAGGCGTCTGTTGATGCCGTATGTTTCTGAGGCTTTTCCGGGGCATAATTCCTGTCTTTTTCCTTTAAAAAAATTCCATTGGTTTTGTATGAATTGTCAAGATAAGTTTTTGGTTCTTTTTTTTCATGATCAAATGCGATTTTCCCGATTGTGGGAATTGTAAACCTGAAATCTGAACCTATACCGGGTTTCGAGCTGACAGTGATTTTTCCGCCGTGGAGCTCTACAAGATTTTTCGTAATAGCAAGACCGAGTCCTGTCCCTCCGTAACTCCTTGTGTCCGACGAGTCAGCCTGTTTGAAATATTCAAAAATCTCCCCCAGCTTTTCATCCGGGATTCCTATCCCGGTATCCGCGATAGAAATTTCAGTTTCATATTCTGAGAGGGTTGATGAAACTGTTATTGTACCAGAGTCGGTAAATTTTATGGCGTTGCCGATCAGGTTGTATATAACCTGCTGAATTCTGTTTTCATCTGCAAAAACAGGCGGCATCGCCGTGCTGATTTTATTGATTATCTTTACCGGTTTATTGCCGATAACAGGCAGAAGGAGCGTAGATGCCATCTCAACGATCTGTCTCATCTCCACCGGCTTTTTATCCAGAATGATGTCGTTATTTTTCATCCTGGAAAAATCGAGTATATCATTTACAAGGCGGGTAAGTCTTTTCCCGCTGAAGACAATCATCTCCAGGTTCGATTTCTGGATTTCGGTCATGCTGCCTGCCGCGCCGTCAATAAGTGATTCGGCAATACCGATTATTCCGGTTAAAGGAGTTTTTAGTTCATGGGATGTGTTTGACAGGAAATCATCTTTAAGCCTGCTTGCTTTTTTAAGCTCTTCATTTGCTGATGTAATTCTGATATATGCCTTTTGGAGATTCGCGACCATGCTGTTGAAAGCGTCACCCAGAATGCCGAACTCATCAGTTCTGTTTATTCTGATTCTATAATCGAGGTTGCCCCCGCTGACTTTTTGTGTTCCATTTGTCAGTTTCCTGATCGGAATAATAAGATATTCGGCGAGTATGACCGTAAGTATTATAGTAAAAATGAATGCAACAAATGAAACAATCAGAGAAACTAAAACAATAGATTTTTTGAAATTTGAAACCTCACCCTGGAAAATTTCAATAACCACAAGTCCATTCGCAATGCCCTTGCTGTCTGATATTATACCGTAAACTGTTGATGTATTTACGCCATAGATGCTTGTCCCGGTATCTCTCCTGACAATTGTATTTCTCTGGTTCTTTATTATCTGTTTACAGCGTTCAACGACCTCTTTGGATTCTTTATAAAGCTCACCGGGGATGCTCTGCGATTCACCCTTCGCGGTGAAAGAACAGTATAATTCAACAGGCTGATTTTTGATATATACCTGTGAATATATCTCGCGGTTTTTTATACTGAGTATTTTTCCGGATGCTTCCATCGCCAGAGGTGATCTTGAGATGATTTTGACCAGCTCTTTATTACCGAAATATAAAACCCCGTTTTCATTTATCTTCAGAGGAATGTTATCATTTTTAATCCGGATATCGAAATCCTTTGTGTAGATATTCTCGTTATATTTTATTGTGATCTCATCATCTTTCCCTATTGAGAGGGCAAGTCCGAAAAATTCCGTGGTAATCCAGATTGTATCTGTTTTCATAATATCTGAATCAATGATGTAAGTTAATTTATCATTTTTAGAATCGTAGTTTATTGTAAAAAGATAGCTTATATAATCTTCGTGCAGTTTTATTCTGTTAAGGTAACTGAGATATCTCTGGTATTCGGGATCTTTGCTGGAGGCAAGGGTAGCAAGAGTTTTATGTTTTTCTCCATCTATAGACATGGCGATTGACCGCGCTAAAGATTCTTTGCTGTCGAGAAAAGCCTTGTAGTATAATTCTCCTACGTATTTATAAAGAGTAACTCCCAGTGAAACCGCAATTATAAGATCTGTGACTATGGAGTATAGGATAATCTTTTTTTTCAGATTTATTTTCATTAAAATAACAGGTCCCGGTTCTATTTTTAAGAATTATGTAATGTTTGAAACCGTTAATAACAAAATACCGCTAAACAGCGACAGTTAAACTGGAACTGTTTCAAAACCGGCATTTCCCCCCCCCCCCGTGATAGCCGCTTCTCTTCATCTCCCGCAAGCGGACTTCCAGAGGCCGCCTGCAGCCCCGGCAGTGCAGCCGGGATGACTGTCTGCAGACAACCGACACGATGTCAAAATAATGTCTGCTCAGTCCATCCATGTCCGTCAGGAGAGGCATGGGAGGGATTGCCGGCTTTCAGGTCAGCTCCCTGAATGCCCCGGTCATGTTCCGGAAAATTCAGGTTTCTTTCTCTGTGAGAATGACTTAAATGCTTCTATGAGATCATTCGACGGTATAGTATAGTTGCTCACGGCGGCATTGAATTTCAGTGAATCGTCAATAGACTTTCCGATCCCGTATTTCAACACCGATTTTGATGCCTGGACAGCAAGCGGAGAATTCTCTGCAATCTCCTGTGCCATTTTTTCAGCACCTGCAAGCAGCTCATCGTAGTTTTCAAATATTCTGTTTACAAGGTTTATCTCTTTTGCGCGGATCGCGTCGATGTTACCTGCAGTAAACGCCAGTTCCCTCGCCACTCCCTGGCCGACAATCAGCGGAATTCTCTGAAGCACACCGACGTCAGCGACAAAACCGATTGCTGCCTCCCGTAAAGAAAAAACCGCATCCTTTGTACAGAGCCTTATATCGCATGCAGTCACTACATCGAGCCCGCCGCCGATGCAGTATGAATGTATCGCGGCAATGACAGGTTTTCTGCATTTCTCCATCGCGGTGATTCCATCCTGGAGAGAGACAATTTTTTCAAAAAACTTTCTTTTGATTCCGCCATACTGCTGTTTCTCCATAAGCTCGCTGAAAAGAGGAACCATGCTCGGCAGGTCAATGCCCGCAGAGAAACATGAACCTTTCCCGGCCATTATTATAACGCGTATTTCATCATCCTCATCGAGTTCTTTAAAAATAGGAATTGTTTCTGTCCATGCCGGTGGATTCATCCCGTTTTTTTTCTCCGGCCTGTTAAGCCAGACCCAGGCGATATGACCTTTTTTTTCTACTGAATAGAATTCGTAACTCATAAGATTATCTCCTTATATTTTAACACGGAAACAGAACAGGGTTCCATTGCCGCCGGCGGCCGCGCGGGACAGCTAAACTATCCTGTGCTGCCGGCAGATACCGGATAATTCTGTATCCGGCAGCCGGTTAACTGTTCAGCTATTAATCTGCTTTTTCCGCAGCATCCTTCATATGCGGTGCCAGCATAACACTCTGGATTATCACAAAAATCAGCATCAAACCGAGAATTCCAAAAAGCTTGAAATTTACCCATACCTCGGTTGAAAAATTACGTGCAATGTAAATATTTACACACCCGACAACGGCAAAAAAAATGGCCCATGACAGGTTCAGCTTTTCCCATACCTGAAGCGGCACATCTATCTGTTTCTGAAGCATTGACCGGATAAAATTTTTATTAAAACCGTATCGCCCGACAAGCAGTATTCCTGCGAAAAGCCAGTATAGAACGGTCGGTTTCCACTTTATAAAAGTTTCATTATGGAACAGAAGAGTCGCGCCGCCGAAAACAACAATTACCGCGAGGCTGATGATCATCGGTTTTTCAACTTTTTTGTTTTTAAAATACGCGTAAGCGATCTGTAAAATGCTCGCAGCTATAGCTACGGACGTGGCAACATAGATCCCTTTAAACTTAAATGCCGCAAAAAAAAGTATTATCGGGAACATCTCGAATAAAAATTTCATTTTATCTCCGGTATAATTTTTTGTTAATATCGTATTTCCAGCAGTACATGTGACCGGGTAAAGGATTAAAAATCTGTGATAAAAAGCAAGAAAGATTTCGCGGGAAATCTGTTTTTTACAGAGAGTAAAAATTTCTCCGTCCGGTTCGGCTGGCCCGCTGCATCGTTTCCGGCCGCCTCTTCCGGTAAAGGGGGATTCACTTAATTTGTTGACATTCACAATAGCATGTTTTCATAATCTAATTATTGACAACATTTCAACGGCCCCCCAACCCCCCATAGGTGGGCTTGAAGGTACTTTACAGAAACCTTTTTTAAAGTTATTATAAGATTATGAATGAGATAAATAATTCATCTCGCTATATAATTAAACTTGCTCAGGAAATGAGAAGAGATTTTAATACCTTGTAAAGATATATTATGGGATGAACTAAAAGAAAAAAATTGAAAGGTTTGAAATTCAGAAGGCAATACCCTTTTAATATATGTTTTAGATTTTTATTGCCATAAAAAAAACTCGCAAATAAGGTTGATGGTAATATTCATAAAAATAAGTATGAACAGGATGATTTCAGAGATAGATATTTAGAAAGTGTTGGTATTAAAACTATAAGAGTTTCAAATGAGTAAATTTTAAATAATATCGATAAAGTTTTAGTTAAAATATTTAACTTTGTTTAAAGCCCACCTCCGGGGGGTTGGGGGGCTTTCGTAGATGGTTGTTATTGTCGTTACTAAAGTGGAATATTGTTGCATAAATCTTACAAGGAGTCCCGATAAATGGAATTAATATTCACCAGAAGATATAAAATAAATCTTTTATTTTCACTGATAATCTCTTTAACTGCTGCAGTGTTCACCGGGTATGCTTCGCCTTATTTTTTAAGAAAACTTTTTCCCGGTAATGAAAATCTTTCTGCTGCCTTTGCGGCGGCAGTGTTCGTTATTCTTCATCTTCTTATAACAGGAAAGTACAGGAAAAGAAAAAAGACGGTATCTATTCCCTTCCCCGGGGAGTGGAGGGTAATATTATCGGACCTTGTATTTTTTTACAGAATGTTAAGCGAGGATGATAAATATTACTTTGAGAAAAAGGTGCAGATATTTCTTGCGGAGAAAAGAATTACCGGTATCGGGACGGACGTTGATGACAGTACAAAACTCCTGGTGGCATCGGCTGCAGTAATACCGGTTTTTAAAATTGAAGACTGGGAATATGATACCCTGGGAGAGATCCTTGTTTATCCTGACAGGTTCGATGATGACTACAATTTTATATCCGGTGAAAGGGATGTACTCGGGATGGTGGTGCAGAATACTTCGTCTTTAATTATTTCCAAAAAAGAACTTTTCAGGGGATTCAGGTCAATGAGCGGGGGTAACGCCGCGATCCATGAATTCATTCATAAAATGGATGAAGATGACGGCGTAATAGACGGGCTCCCGCTGCTGATGTTAAACAGGGATCAGCTTGCACAGTGGAGAGCGGTCAGGGAATCGGAGGTGGAAAAACTCAGGTCGGGCGGTTCTATCCTCGATCCGTACGCGATGACCGGGGAGGATGAATTTCTTGCCGTTGCGGGTGAATATTTTTTTGAGCATCCGGAAAAGATGAAAGAGAAGAGCCCTGAATTGTACAATATTTTAAGAAGCATTTTCAGGCAGGATACCGCATCGATAATAAAATCTGAAGCGCTTGGAATTTTTAAAAAAAACAGAAAAAGAAAATAGCGGGCATATCTCAGGGAGAACAAACGGTGGCGGTAAGAATGCGTTTCTACTGTTCAATACTGCTTTCCTGTGCGAACTTTCGTAAAAGAAAAAGAAACAGGTAATAAAGCAGCAGTGATAGCGGTACTGAAATTATAATCCAGGCAATTAGTCCCTGTAGATTGGCCAGCCACAATATTTTTACTGCCCTGATAAAACCTTTATTGAAAAGTTCCACTATTTCAGAAATCGTAAACGAGGATGAAGTGTACCCGAACATCTTTTCTCCCGCTTTAATAAAAGGAATGTAGAATATAAGCTGAAGAGGATAGGCAATATAGTTTACCAGCTGTATCGCTACAATATTCAGCCCGAACCGGAGTGCGAGAATCGCGCAGATTGCCGTTGAAACTCCAATCATCGGGATTATTCCGATGATAAATCCAAGCGTGATAGAAAGCGCAAGCATCTCCGGGGATATCCCCTGTTTCAGCAGATCTATAAAGGGAATGACGATTTTCTGTTTAAGGAAGCCGAGCATATTATTGTATTATAATCCTTTCCTGTTTATACGGCAGTATATGCCGTGGAATCCTGCTCTTTATTGTCGGGCATCATCCCCGAAAGCTGCGCGTATTAAAATCCCGGAGAAATACCGGTTTACAACTTCACCGATTGACCGGACAGTGAAATTTTTGTCAATATTTAAAACTGCTTTTAAAGACAGGATGTTTATAAAGGAATGAATGACTGATATACCGGGATCAGAATGGAAAATCCGGACATGAAATGTTTGATGATTAAAATTGTACGGGTTTATTGAAGAATTAAAAGGCTGTTTTTCCCGTCTGTTTGAATTACAATAGACGGTCTACCCGGATTTTTCCTGATTTTGGAAAAAGTATATTGACATCAAAGAGTATAAAAAAGAAAAACGAAGAATAGAGCTTTAAAGTATAAAATAATCTGTATTATAATATATAAAAGAGGCGGCCTGTTGATTATTGTCAGTTAATTTTTCATAGAACCGGTGATTATTAAAAGTGTTTATTATCACTTTTTTATAATATAAATATATAAAGGAGAATTAAGATGGAAGTTAAGAATCTAGCATTAATGATCCATGAGCAGGTTTCAAAATATTCGGATAAAAAAAAGGCTCTGTTTTACAAGGAAGGGGATAATTGGATAGGTATCTCATGGAAAGATTTTGGTGACCGCATCGATAACACTGCAAGGGGACTGCTTGAACTCGGTGTTGCCGAGAATGAACTTGTGGCAATTTATTCAGGTAACAGACCTGAGTGGACAATCTGTGATTATGCGATAATGAGCGTCAAGGGCTCAACTGTAGCTATATATGCGACAAACACACCGGAACAGGCTGAGTTTATAGTCAGTGATTCCAAAATTAAAGTGATCTTTGTTGACGGCCAGTTCCAGTACGACAGCGTGATGAGATTTTTTAAAGGGAATAAAACTCTTAAAACTGTTATTGTTTTCGATAAGTCGGTAAAAATTGATCCAAAAAATAAAAATGTAATGTATATTGATGACCTTTATGAACTGGGGAAAAAATCAAAAAAAGATAATATACTTCAAAAACGTTTGAAATCAGGAACTCCCGAAGATATCTCAACCGTTATATACACATCGGGAACGACAGGCAATCCCAAGGGAGCATTGCTGGCTCACAAAAGTTTCTTCGTTGAATTTGACGCCCTTAATAACGGGTTCCCGATGGGGGAGGACGATATCGAGCTTGTATTTCTCCCGTTGAGCCATGTTTACGGTAAATGCTCAATGTACTGGGTTCATTCAAAAGGCGGAACGGATTATTTCTGCAGTGATACAAATAAAATCGTGGAATATTTCCAGGAGGTCAAACCGACATACATGGTCGGAGTTCCGAGACTTTATGAAAAAATGTACACGGCCATACACGCGAATATAGAAAAGGCTTCACCTTTGAAGAAAAAGATATTCGCATGGGGTATAGAGACTGGAAAGAAATACAGATACGCGGAGATAGGCGGCAACAGCATCTCCCCGGCCCTTAAACTGAAACACGCGATAGCTTTTAAACTGGTACTGTCCAATGTCAGGAATCTCCTTGGCGGAAGGCTGAATTTCTTTTCTGCCGGAGGGGCGCCTCTCGGGAAAGAGATTGAAGAGTTCTTTTTTGCTGCAAACATCTTCATCGCACAGGGATACGGCCTTACCGAAACAGCGCCATGCGGTTCCTTTAATATACCGGCGGCTTTCAAGTTCGGGACTGTGGGCAAGCCAATCGCCGGTAACCATATCAAAATTGCCGAGGATGGAGAGATCCTGATAAAGGGGGACAACGTAATGAAAGGGTATTACGGGAATCCCTCCGCGACAAAAGAGGTAATGACCAAAGACGGCTATTTCAAGACAGGCGATATAGGCATAATTGATGAGGATGGTTTCCTTAAAATTACCGACAGGAAAAAGGATATCATCGTTACTGCTAATGGTAAAAATGTCGCCCCGCAGAATATTGAATCAAAACTGGGACAGGATTTTTATGTTGAGCAGGTTGTAATCATAGGAGATAAGCAGAAATATCTTACGGCTCTTATAGTCCCGGCCTTCGCTTCACTTGAAGCGTATGCAAAAGAAAAAGGGATCACATACAAGTCGCATGAAGATCTGATAAGAAATCCGGAAATTAAAGCGTTCTACCAGGGAAGAATTGATGCGAAATCAAAGGGCCTTGCGCATTTTGAACAGATACAGAAGTTTTCCCTGCTCGCTGAACCGTTCTCTATCGAAAGAGGTGAAATCACCCCGACAATGAAAATCAAGAGAAAAATCATTGCTAATAACTTTAAGAATGAAATTAAAGAAATGTACGGGAACTGATTGCTGTATTAAGAATATAGTAAACTTTTTACTGTTAAAAATAAAGGGGCGGAAGCTCCTTTATTTTTTTATATGGAGATATTATCGATAAAAATATATCACCTGGGATTAAAGATGAATTGATTGAAGAATTCCCGAATTTTTTCCCTGGAATAAGGGTTGATTTTTCCGGCGTGATGATCTTACAATAGTAAAATTTAAATTTTTAAAACCGGTAAAATAATGACTGAAAACAGGATCTGTGGAAAAATAAATTTCCGGCCGCGCGGGGAGTAAGCCGCGGATCAGATTACTGTTCAGCTCGGGGTGGAGAGTGAGTTATGAAAATTACAAGAAGGGCTTTTGCGTTTATGGCATTTGCCGTTGCCGCAGGATTATATTTTCCCCGCATATTAAAAGGGAACAGTCTGAATAATAAAAACAAAATGAAAGGTAATACAGTAAAGAGGGGGCTTGTTGTATGGTACAGCCAGACCGGTAACACGGAGAGAATCGGGAAACTGATCGCCGCGACATGGAAGAAGGCCGGTATAAAAACAGAGTCAGGGGACTATAGAAACCTCGGGAATATAAATCCTGCTGATTATGATGTAATAGCTGCCGGCAGCCCGGTGTATTATTATGAAGTACCCGCGAATTTCAGGGAGTGGATTAACAGCCTGCCGCCCATCGACGGTATGCCTGTTGCTTCATTCGTAACTTTCGGAGGCGCGGGGGGCAACCAGTATAATACCGCTTACAATATCCTTGAAATGCTTTCAGCCAGGGGGGGAGTACCCGCGGGGATCGGATTATTCGGCGCCATGTCGGCATTTGCTCCGACATGGTCTGCCGGAAACGCTGAACGTGTTCTGAAATACAGGGACCAGCCGGATGATACCGTTTATTCCAGGGTCAGGAAATATGCCGATGATATAATCCGCCTGATTAAAGATAATAAGAATTTTGAAGCATCAGATGAATGTAACTTCAGGAACTGGTTAAGCGGCGGTGTTTCGATAAAATCCACAAAACTTATGATAACCGGTCACAGGGTCAACAGGGATAAATGCATTTCATGCGGGAAATGTGTTGAGAAATGCCCGGTAAATGCGATATTTCCCGATAAGGGAGCGGTTGATACCGGCAGATGTGTTGCCTGCTTCGGCTGCGTGAATAATTGTCCATCCGGGGCTGTTGAAATGAAGTTCATGGGTAAAACGGTTTACGGTTTTAAGGAGTTTCTGAAAAGGAACAATGTTGTGATAAGGGAACCGGAAGTATAAAACGGGAATCTTTTACCTGAGGACTGCAACCGAAACTCCGTCACCCCCTTCACCTATCTCCCCGGGCCTGAAGTCTCTGACGTAGATGCTCATTTTCAGAGATTCCCTGACCGCCTGTTTCATCGCGCCGGTGCCGTGACCATGAATTATGATTACAGTTTTTATACCCTGCCGGTCCATCCTGTCGAGAGAGGAATTCATGAACGCAAGGGCTTCATCAACCCTTTTACCCCGGAGATCAATTGTATTATACGATGTCTGGATTGTTGTCCCGATAACATTATCCGCTATGCCGGAGATAGCGTGTTTTTTGTAATCTCTCTTTGACCGGCTGCCGGTTCCGGGCGGAAGAAGGTAGAGGCCTTTAACCGGGAAACGGGACCGGATAGATCCGCCAAGCAGCACCAGCGCGCTCTTCCCCGAGCCGTCGATCTCTTCAAGTGTTCCCTCTGCCTCGATCGACGCGATAAAAACTCTATCCCCTCTCTTCGCGTTTTCAGGAACAAGCCCGCTGAGCGTGTCTGAATATTTTTCACGCGATTCCTCACTCATCTTAGATGTAATATCGGCACGGAGTTTCATTATCTCCTCGTTCAGTTTCCCGGCTTCTTTCTGGTCAAGTGCCTGAAGCTCTGTTATCCTTGCGGCGATTTTATCCCTGTATGAGTTCAATTCATCTATAAATTCGAGCCCCTTCGCTTTCTTC
>Ga0116171_10003393_pt1 | contig 14736 bp, 7 predicted proteins | sample AD_JPNHW2_MetaG_FD_89798 | JGI IMG/M metagenome (GOLD analysis project Ga0116171, IMG submission 89798) | Active sludge microbial communities of municipal wastewater-treating anaerobic digesters from Japan - AD_JPNHW2_MetaG | ecosystem: Engineered > Bioreactor > Anaerobic > Digestate | place...
ACAATTTACTTCTTAGCACTTATTCCAGCCACGTAAAAGTTCTTGCATCGAACGACAGTGCAGAAGAGGCAGCTGAAGAATATTATTATTCTAATGAGGATTTTTATATTAAAAATAATCTAGACATAGATTTCATCAAGGATGAACTTGAACGTTTTGAACCCATTTTATCAGAGGAAATAAGCGCTTATAAAATGGCCTTAAACCTCGAGACTCAGAATGCTGAGATTCCAATGATCCTGGCGATGACCAAACAACTGTTAAATCTTGCAGACTAATTAATCAATGAATACCAACCAACTCAAACGATTCGCAAAAGACGCCCGTGTTAAATTGCTTGACCAGATTGGCCGGAAACTGGAATTTGTTCTTGCTAACAAAAGTCAAAGTTTTATTGATACCTATGCAACAGAACTTGCAAATCTCAAAAACAAGGTACAGAATTCAGGCAAAGAGCAGGTGATTGAAATGGTGGCATACACCTGGTTCAACCGCCTGATGGCATTGCGTTTTATGGATGCCAATGGTTACAACGTACCCAAAGTGTTGACCCCACAGCCGGGTATGACCAATCCCGAAATTTTACAAAATGCGTTGGGAGGTAACATAGAACCGGAATTGCATCTCGACCGCAAACGACTAAGTGATTTATTCGATGGAAAAACTGCCGCCATCGATGCACACACCGACGCATATAAAATGCTATTGGTTGCCTCATGCAACCAATGGCATAGCGCCATGCCCTTTATGTTTGAACGCATCAGCGATTATACCGAATTGCTGCTCCCCGATGATCTGTTGAGTGATTACAGCATTGTGGCTGATATACGAAATGGCATGAGCGATGAGGATTGCCAGCAGGAAGAGTTGATTGGCTGGCTATATCAGTTTTATATATCAGACAAGAAGGACGATGTTTTTGATGGGCTGAAAAAGAACATCAAGATTACTGCTGAAAATATACCCGCTGCTACCCAGTTATTTACTCCGCACTGGATTGTGCGCTATATGGTTGAAAATACCCTGGGCAAATTATGGCTCACTTTTAAACCAGTTAGTAAGCTTAAGCAGCATATGCCTTATTTTATTGAAGCGCCCGAAGGCAATGCACCAGCGCCATTACCAGATGGCATAAAAGGAGTAACCGATATCACTTTCCTGGATCCCTGCCAGGGCAGCGGTCACGTTTTAGTATATGCTTTTGACCTTTTTACTAAAATCTACGAGGAAGAAGGTTACAACACCAACGAAATACCAGCGCTGATCCTGCAGCACAATCTGTTTGGTATTGATATAGATGAGCGGGCGGCACAATTGGCGGCTTTTGCCCTTACCATGAAGGCCCGCAGTTATTACACTCGCTTTTTGCGTAAGCCTGTGCAGCCTCACGTTATTGCATTAGAAAATGTCAGCGAAGACATTATCAAACAAGCTGTCAAAATTCCTTTGGCTGTTGCTGGCAAACTCCTATACGATTACAGGGATTTAAGCCTTTACCTCCTTACACAAGCTGACAATTTTGGCTCGCTTATTCAAATTGACCATGAAGAGTTAAGAGCATTGCAGATACAAAAAGGAAGTTTATGGCAGGAACAGGAACTTAAAATGCTTCAGCAAGCAGAATACTTGAGCCGCCAGTATCATTGTGTGGTGACTAATCCGCCATATATGGGTAGTGGCGGAATGAATGCAACGCTCAAGAATTTTGTTGAAACATTTTATCCTAAAAGCAAATCTGACCTTATGACCTGCTTTATGGACAGGTGTAAGTGTTTATTACGGCAATCTGCGTTAATGGGAATGATAAATATCCCTTCATGGATGTTTTTGTCTTCATTTGAGGAGTTACGCAAGGAACTAATTTTAAATTCTAGCTTCGACACATTATTGCATTTTGGTAGAGGTATTTTCGGTCCAGATTTTGGGACAGTTGCATTTACAATTCAAGATTGCAAGCCTTGCAACAAAGGAGTTTATCGTAGATTATTTATTAAACAAGGAATAGTAGATCGTGTTGAACAAAAAGAAGAATGGTTTTTACAAAAGACTTTTGGCTACTATACAGCTGATCAAACTGATTTCACGAAGGTTCCTGGCTCACCTATTTCATATTGGATGTCGAAAAGGATTAAAGCAATTTTTGAATTAGGTCTACCATTAAATAAAGTGGCAGAGCCAAGACAAGGCATAATTACTGGGGACAATGAACGATTTATTCGATTCTTTCCAGAAGTTTCCTTCGATAGAATTGAATTTTATTCAACTCAAAATGAAGTAAGTCAAAAAAAATGGTATCCTCTTAATAAAGGTGGAGAAACAAGAAAATGGTATGGTAATCATGATTATGTTATTAATTATGAGAATGATGGCTTCGAAATAAAAAATTTCAAAAACGATAAGGGAAAATTACGTTCACGACCTCAAAATATCTCATATTTCTTTAGAGAAGGAATCACATGGTCACTAATAAGTATTTCTGGATTTGTTGTAAGATATATGCCGCAAGGGTTTATTTTCAATGTTGCAGGAATCTCAGCATTCACTGATCCTGATAAGGTTAAAATTATTTTAGGGATATTGAACTCTAAAGTTGGTTCTAATTTTTTGAAATTTATAAACCCAACAATAAATAATAATCCAGGTGATGTTGGGGGAATACCGATAATAATTTCACAAGAAATAGATAGAGTAACCACGATTAATTCGATTGTCACCAAATGTATCGATATTTCAAAAAATTACTGGGATACAAAAGAGACATCTTGGGATTTTAAAGAAAATGAGCTTGTTAGACAAAAAAAGAATGCTTTACTTACCTCAATTGAAGAGTATCAAAATAATTGGACAGAAAGTTTCAACGAACTTCATCGGAGTGAACAGGAACTTAATAGCCAAATTATTGATATATATGGTCTACAAGACGAATTAACTCCTAATGTACCGCTGGGGGAGATTACCATTTTGCAGGAAGAAGCAAAGATTGTTAATGGAGATTTATTTATTGACCCTGCAATTGTTTTAAATCAACTATTCAGTTATTCTATTGGCTGCATGTTTGGTCGATTCAGCCTTGATAAACCCGGTCTTATTTTAGGTAATCAAGGAGATTCTTTACATGATTACCTCAAAAAAGATCCTATCCCGTCCTTTAAGCCAGATGAAGATAATATCATCCCGGTATTGGAAGGTGAATGGTTTTCTGATGATATTGTTGGCAGGTTCAAGGTATTCTTAAAAGCTGCCTTTGGAGAGGAGCATTTTGAAGAGAACCTCAAATACCTTGAAGATACTATTGGCAAAGACATAAGGAAATATTTTGTCAAAGACTTTTACAATGACCATATAAAAAGATACAAAAAGCGGCCTATTTACTGGATGTTCAGCAGCCCCAAAGGACATTTCAAGGTGCTTATTTACATGCACCGATACCAGCCCGATTTGTGCAGTAAGTTGTTGAACGATTATTTGCTGGCGTTTATAAGCAAACTGGAAGCCGCTAAGCAAACCCAAGTCATGTTCAGCTTGCGGGAAGATATTTCAACCCGTGAAAAAAACTCAGCCCTTAGCGAGATTGACAGGCTGGAACTAATGCTAAGGGATTGCCGCCAATATGAAAAAACATTGTTTACTGTTGCCACCCAAAAGATCAGTATTGATTTGGATGATGGCGTGAAAGTGAATTACCAGAAGTTTAAAGAGGTGTTAGTACCCATTAAAGGATTAGAAAAAGAAGAGGAATGATAACGGCAGAGGATATAAAGCTATTGGTTGCCAGTGGTGAGGGCTACAATGCAGAGTTTAAGGTTTCGGTTCCATCCAAGGTAAAGGAGATTTCGGAGGAAATTTGCGCTTTTGCCAATGCTGCCGGTGGCGTTTTATTAATTGGAGTTAATGATGTCAATGAAATCAAGGGAGTTGAGATAGGCAATGCAAAACGTTCTGCAATTCAGAACAGCATTGCTGAAATTACACCGGCCTTGCATTGTTCTGTGGAAATGGTCAGGGTAGATGATAAAACGGTAGGCGTTATTGAAGTGCCTTCAGGGCCAAAAAAGCCTTATGTTTTGTCGGGTGCCATTTATGTCCGTATCGGTCCGAATACGCAAAAACTGACTACAGCCGAGCAGATGCGGGATTTCTTTCAGCAGGCTGAGAAAATCTATTTTGATGAAGTGCCCTGTATCGGGTTTAATCCTTCATCCGATGTTGACTACGATATCCTTTCACATTTCAGAGCCGAAGCCCATTTGAGCACCATCGTGTCAAATGAACAGATTTTCACCAACCTGAAATTGTACGGAGACAAGCATCATTTTAAAAACGGGTCTGTTCTATTCTTTGGTAAAGAACCTCAGCAGTTTATCGAGAAGGCAATAGTCCGTTGTGTCTCTTTTCAGGGAGTTGACAAACGTTTTATTTCGGATGATCAACCTTTTGGTGGTCCTCTTTACATTCAATTCACCAAAGCCATGCAGTGGCTAAGGGGAAAATTAAATGTTCGGTACGACATAGAAGGCCAGGGCGCAGGTCCCAGGAAAGAAATCTGGGAAATTCCGGAAACAGTTTTAAAGGAAGCAATAATCAACTCTTTATCGCATCGTGACTATTACGATAAAGGAGCAGTGATCGCTATTGAGCTATATGATGACCGGGTTGAGATCAGCAATCCGGGTGGATTGGTAAGCGCCATTCCTGAGTCGGAATTTGGAAAGCGAAGCCATTCAAGAAATCCGCTGATTTTTGGCCTTTTTGCCCGGATGCATCTGGTTGAGCAAATTGGCTCTGGCATCGGGCGAATTAAGGATCTGATGAAAGAGGCTGGGCTTCCCAAGCCTGATTTTCAGAAGGAAGGAATGTTTTCTGTTAAACTTAGCCGTCCTCCAAAAACTACACAGAAAACTACACAGAAAACTACACAGAAAACTACACAGAAAATTCTCGAGCTTATAATGGAGCAAAACGAAATCACCACTGCCGAAATGGCCGAGACCTTGGGTTTGAGCAGAAGTGCAATAGCGAAAAGTATTGCTTGGCTGAAACAAAATGGAAAGATCAAACGCATTGGCCCCGATAAGGGCGGACATTGGCAACTAATACCAAATAAATAATGCAAGACCTGTTTACAATTAATACGAAAGTACAAGCCGCTTTGGAGAAATTGTTCCAGCAGCACAGGCTCATATTTTGGTATGACGATAAAACTGAAATGACCGGTCTGTTTCAAAGCCTGCAGATACCGCAAGTGGATAAAGTCGTAATTGAAAACAATGAGTTTACACTCAAGCATAAATTCCTTGTTGAACAACCAACACAGCGTTTTTTAATCTACCAGCCCAAAGCAAAACCAGAGGACAATGAAAACTGGTTGCTGGATTTACTTTTATCCAACTATGAGTTCCATACGGAAGCATCATCATTGTATCTGCAAGACCTTGAACTACCTCAGGAATTTAAATCACTAATACAGCAACACGAAGAGTTCTTTGCCAATGAAAAACGCATCAACGATCTAAAAGCATTACTTGAACCGGAAGACATGGAAACCAAGATCCGGTTGAAAATGCTTTCTGTCATATGTTCGTCTGAGCCGGAATGGGAGAAAGTGTTATATGCGTTGTTTGCAGAAGCTTTGAAAAAAAAGTTGGATAAATACAAATCCATTGAGAAATTCGGATTGAGTGCCTTTTTATGGGAAACAATAGAAAAAAGGTACAATTACAAATCTACATCCCCGGCAATCAAAGATTTATTAGTGCAACTGGTTCAGGATAATTTCGAACGCAGTATTCCTTTCGGAAAGCTCACGCTCAATAAGGAAGCCTACCTCTTTGTAAACCGCTGGAAAGAAAACACCCGAGCCAAACAGGTTTTTAATGACTGGAGTAATCAATTGGAAAGAGACCTGGGCATTGAAACAGCAATACAAAGCCTGAATACAGAACAATTATTGGATGCGGATACTTACGCAGTCATTGATAAAAAAATCATCATTGGCATAAGGGAACATATTGTTAGCAATACCTCTTCCAATTACATTTTGCAAGAATGGATTGAGAAAAGAAGAGTAAAATTTTTCTTCACCGGCTTTGCTCAAATTTATGAAGCACTAAGCCATGCTTCTTCGTTATTAGATGAAATCAGGAAAGCCAATCTGACCATTACAACTCCAAATGATGGATTTGAGAAGTATGAAAAACAATGGTTTAAAATAGACCGTCTTTACAGAAAGTACATTTTTGCCAGTGAACAGGCAGAGCATCAAAATATACTGAAAGATCTCACCCTGCAAATTGAGAAGGCCTATGGTAATTCCTTTTTGCTCAAGCTGGGCAATAACTGGCAAGCTGCCATTGATGGAATGAAAACCTGGAATATTGAGAAAACAATTAGTCAGAAGCAATTTTATCAGCAATGGGTTGCTCCGTACTTTAAAAAGGAAAACCGTGTCTTTGTTATCATCTCCGATGCTTTGCGTTACGAATCCGCAACAGAATTAAGGGAACTCATTTTACAGGAGGATAGGTACACTGCAACCTTGAATGCCGTTTTGGGTTCATTACCCTCTTATACACAGTTGGGAATGGCCTCTTTGTTGCCTCATTCCTTGTTATCCTATGAAGATCAATCCGATGTAGTGTATGCTGATGGAATAAGCACGCAGGGAACTCCCAATCGCACCAAAGTGCTGCAAAAAAGTTACCCTGGTAGTATTGCTGTTTCAGCAGAGGATTTCCTCAAAATGAATGCAAAAACAGATGGGAGAGAATTTATTAAGCCCTACAATGTAATTTACATCTATAGCAATCAGATCGATAAAGTTGGTGATGATAAAACTTCTGAGTGCAAAGTCTTTGAGGCAACGGAAACTGAATTTGAATATCTCCTCAGAATCCTGAAGCATATCAATAATATGAACGGATACAATATGATCGTTACTACCGATCATGGTTATCTGTATCAGCACAATAGGTTAGATGAATCAGACTTTACTGATTTTACACCAACCGGAGACCTTTACAAAACCAGCAGGCGATTTGTTTTGGGAAAGAATTTATCAGCTAACAAATCCGTTCAAAAATGGAAAGGGGAAGCCCTGGGTTTTTCAGATGATACAGAAGCGCTGATTCCTAAATCAATCAATCGAATTCGGATTCAAGGTGCAGGTAGTCGGTTTGTCCATGGTGGTTCAAGCTTGCAGGAAATCGTTGTTCCGGTACTTGAAATTAACAAGGCTCGAAAAAGCGATATTGAACAGGTGGATATAGATATTATTAGTGGTTCTTCCAATATAACCAGCAATACCTTTGCAGTAAGCTTTTACCAGAAACAGCCCATAGCCGATAAAATTCAGCCCCGCCAGATTAAGGCAGGGTTTTATACGGGTACCGGTCAACTAATATCCGATGTAATCACCTTGCTGTTTAACAGTACAGAAACCGATGCAATGGCAAGGGAGAAAAGGCAAAGTTTTCTGTTTACAGCCAAGGCATCAAACCAGAACGGTCAGGATGTTTACCTGAAGTTGGAAGAGCAGATTGAAGGAACAAGTCAATTCAAAGTTTACAAAAGCATCACTTACCGCATGCTCATTGCATTCAGCAGTGAGTTTGATGAATTTTAATCCGACAAATTATGGACACATTGGATGTTAAATTGACCCAAACGTTCCCAGGAAAAGTAGTTCGTAAGGATCTTACCAAACAGATAAAAGAAGGGGCGAATGTTCCGGTGTACGTATTGGAGTATTTACTGGGAATGTACTGCTCAACGGATGATGAGCAAACTGTCAGGGAAGGCATTCAAAAAGTGAAACAGATATTGGCGGAAAACTATGTCAGACCGGATGAGTCGGAGAAAATTAAAGCCAAAATCAAAGAAAAAGGCCGCTATAAAATTATTGACCGTGTTACGGCTAAATTGAACGAAAAGGCCGATCGTTATGAAGGTTTGCTTTCAAATATAAACATAAAGAATATTATCGTTGACGATACATATGTTCGTAAATACGAGAAATTACTGGCAGGTGGTATTTGGTGCATTCTGACATTGGAATATTGGTTTGACGAAAATTCGAAGGATTCCCCGTTTAAGGTGGTGGAATTGAAACCCATCCAGATGCCCGAAACGGATATTTCAGACTTCATAACTCACCGGCAGGATTTTACACTTGAAGAATGGATAGATATTATTTGCAGAAGTGTTGGTATGGAACCGGTGAACCTTGATGAAAAAACCAAGTGGCATATTGTTGCACGGATGATCCCTTTTGTTGAAAAGAACTTTAACATTTGCGAATTAGGGCCAAGAGGAACCGGCAAATCATTTGTTTATGATGAGATTTCTCCATATTCCATATTGATTTCAGGAGGCCAGACAACAGTTGCCAACTTATTTTACAATATGAGTACCAGGACAGTGGGTTTGGTCGGGATGTGGGATGTAGTTGCCTTTGATGAGGTTGCCGGAATTAATATGAAAGATAAAGACGGCATACAGATAATGAAAGGCTTCATGGCCAATGGTTCATTCAGCAGAGGCAAAGAAAGTGTGAATGCAGATGCCTCTATGGTGTTTGTTGGAAATATCAACGGATCCATTGAGAACCTTGTAAAAACGAGTCATTTACTTGCACCGTTTCCCAAGGAAATGATTGATGCAGCTTTTTTCGACCGTTTCCATCATTACCTACCTGGCTGGGAAGTCCCTAAAATGCGTCCGGAATTTTTCACTAATGCTTACGGATTCATATCTGATTATTACGCTGAATGTTTAAGGGAACTTCGGAAACATAATTTTTCCGACGTTATTGCCCAATATTTCCGATTAGGGAAAGACTTGAACCAGCGTGACACAATTGCAATAAAACGTTCAGTGAGTGGTTTGGTGAAACTCCTTTTTCCTGATGGCAAATTCACTAAAGAAGATATTCGCAAATGCCTTGAATACGCGCTAGTCGGCAGAAGAAGAGTAAAGGAACAACTCAAGAAGATAGCTGGCATGGAGTTTTATGATGTACATTTCAGCTATATTGATTTGGAAGACAATGAGGAGCATTTTGTCGGTGTTCCGGAAAGTGGGGGGAAATCATTAATTCCGGAAGGCGATCTTCCTGCAGGTACAGTTTATGCCGTTGCACAAAATTCTGACTCCGGCCATAAGGGTCTTTTCCGGTTGGATATTCAGAAGATGCCAGGCAATGGCAAAATGAGTGAAACCGGATTTGGTGGGGGCACGTCAATCAAAGAAGAACTGAAAGAAGCCGTAAATTATGTTCGATCAAACCTGAATAGGATCACACAATCTGCCAGGTACAGTGAATTTGAATTCCATCTCAAAGCCACAGACCTGAATGGTATTGGCAATACCAAGGGACTGGAATTAGCTATTTTCCTTTCCATTGTATCCAGTATTGCTGAACGACCTCTTCTACCACAATTAGCCATATTAGGTTCTATGAGCATTGGTGGCGCCATAATAGGTTCAGATAACTTAGGTGAATTCCTGCAAGTAGCTGCCGACAGCGGAGCTAAAAAAGTACTAATCCCGGCAGTTGACATGGCACAAATCGGGAAAGTACCGACCGATTTAATATCAAAATTCAGTCTGATAATTTATGGGGATCCTATTGATGCAGCGTTTAAGGCTATGGGGCTTGAGTAAAAATTTGCGTAACAAGCAAAATTATGTTTGATACTGTTAACAGCAAAATATGAATAAAAGATATTGGGTGGTATCGCCAAATGTTAAAAACCACGAGGAGCCAGAAAATGAGTGGATCAAGGCAATTATTGAAACTGAGCGAGCTTTTATGGGGTGGAGCACAGACAATGAAAAGGGAAGGACTTTCAGCAATATAAAACCAGGTGACATGATTTTGATTGCGAAGAGGGAGAAATGGAAACCAAAGGTTATCCTGTGTGGAATTGCATCCAGTGAGGCAGTTTGGGATCATTTTGATGATACACCAAGCGAAGCTCAAAATATTAAAATGATTCATTGCATTAATAAAGCAATTCTTGAAAAGTTAAAACTTGATTTTAACGGAACAGCTTGGTATGGAGACAATAGTCAGATCCCAGCTATCTATGAGCTTCATCCCGAACATAATACTAAAGACAAACTCCTAGTCGACACTCTTTTAAATGAAATAGAAACTTTCAAAAAGAATGAAACAATGAACAATTATACTGAGCTTATCACGAATAATAAAAACATGGTTTTAACAGGTGCACCCGGAACTGGGAAAACATTTTTAGCAATTGAACTGGCTAAAAACTTAATCTTTCCGGCTGATCTTAAGGAAGGTGTTGTTGCGCAATCGATAGATTCTTTTCTTAAGCAAGAAATTGATCTGGATTTACTTAACCGTACCGACGAAACATGGTTGTATTGGCGAAACAGAATTCTGGATAAGAACTTTAATCTTGATGATTTTGCAAACACCCAAGCAAATATCAAAAGTCCGGAAAAAATAATTTATGGCTATTATCTGATGAATTTCCTGGAATGGAAATCTTTAATTTATGGCTCATCGAAACCTGGAAATGCATTTAATTATGGCATAAAAATGAATAACGATAATAGTACATACACAATATATGATAATAAGGAAGAGCCTGTTAGCAGAGAAATAGCAGTAACCATTTTTGACAATAAAATAAAGCCATGGCTTCAGGAATTTGTAAAATCCTCTTTACCAGAAAAAATACAGATGGCAGAGACAGGGAATGAGTTGATTAGAGCTGGGCAATTGATCCGTAAGATGATAATACTGGATAATCCGATGGAATTCTTGTCAATTTATCAGGACAACACTATTAAGCGAGCCTATGATTATTTCGTTAAAGGAGATGATGAAACGTATTTTAAACAGAATAAAGCAGTTTGCGATTACTTATTAGAGCATTACAATATTGATAGAAACAAGCTGAATTTAATACGCTTGTCGGGTTATGTATGGGCCTACTTTAATGTAAAAGGACAGGAAAATAAAATTACCGATGAAAACAGCATTTCAGACACATATTTTCAGGAACATTGTGAGTTCGTGCAATTCCATCCCTCGTATGATTACACTGATTTTGTTGAGGGATTACGTCCAGTTAAAAAAGGGGACGGAGAACTTGGTTTTGAATTAAGGAACGGGGTGTTTAAGCAGCTATGTAAAAAAGCAGCAAATGATAAGACCGGAGCAAATTATGTCATTATCATTGATGAAATTAACCGTGCAGAGATATCGAAGGTTTTCGGAGAATTGTTTTTCGCCATAGATCCAGGCTACCGAGGCAAAAAGGGTATGGTTAAAACGCAGTATACCAATATGCAGAACGAGGATACATGTATGGTTTCACCTGATGATCCAAGTTTTTACGTTCCTGAAAATGTTTTTATCATTGGCACAATGAATGATATTGACCGTAGTGTTGAATCATTCGATTTTGCCATGCGCAGAAGGTTTATTTGGGTCGAGATTAAAGCCGATGACAGGATTGAAATGTTCGATAACAACATTCCCGATTGGAAAGAATCAGCCATTAAAAAAATGCAGGCAATAAATAAAGCAATTGAAGGGATTGATGGGTTAAACAAAAGCTATAATATCGGACCCGCTTACTTTTTAAAACTAAAACAATACAAGGGATCATTTTCACAACTCTGGGATTATCACATTGAGCCTCTAGTTAAAGAATACCTGAGAGGATTGCCCAATGCAGAAACTCACTTGGAAACCATAAACGAGGCATTCAACAATGGCTGATTCATTGTTTTTTCAAGACAACAGCAAAAAGGATATTACGGATCACTTAGAAAGGGAATGTGCTGCCCTAAAAACCATTGCAAATAAATCTGTGAAGGATTTATTATATGATAATGATGATCTTCTTGTATATTCAAATAATAACGATGACAAAATTGAAGACCAGGTGGTTTTTAACATAAACTCTGACAATATCCTTAGCACGACAAATCTTGTTGGATTTATTGGAATAAATGATGTTAAAATAAATATTGGTTCGCGCTTTTCAGAAGATTCTGGTAAGCAGTATTTCATCCAGTACATGCTTCAAAAAATTCACAAACTAAATTTATTCGACTACAAAACCACTCATGATAATACCAATATATGGGAACAATTACTTTATCTGATATTCCCGGTTTTTTTAAAAAGAGCTTACCATCAAGGAATATTTAAGATTTATCAAAAAAGACATTATAACGATAGCAATGTTAAAGGAAGGATTGAAATAGCGAGACATATCCGGGAAAACCTGCCATTTATTGGAAATATTGCCTATCTAAATAAGGAGTTCAGTTGTAATAATCGAGTCACACAGTTGATTAGGCATACCATCGAATTTATTTCCTCAAAAGGGTATTCTGGTGTTTACACTAATGACTATGTCGCGAGGAATGCTCTTCAGGCAATTAAATCAGTAACTCCGGATTACAATATCAGCGACAGATTAAAGACGATCTTACAGAACAGGGTTAGAGTCAACCACCCATTCTTTACGGAATATGAACCTCTAAGGAAATTATGTCTACAAATACTCAATAATGATGGTTTATCATTTAACAATAATCTAAATAAAGTCTACGGCCTTTTAATTGACGCTTCATGGTTATGGGAAGAATATTTGAATACTGTATTGTATAATTTAGGTTTTATACATCCTGAAAACAGGACAGGAAGAAATAAGCTGAAGTTGTTCGCCAAAAGTCAGGAAATATATCCAGATTTTTATGATAGAAAAAGAAAGCTCGTTGTTGAGGCTAAGTATAAGAAACTTCAAGATGCTAACAAATTGAATCGTGAGGATCTTTATCAAGTAATATCTTATATGTACCGTTTGAAGGCAGAGTATGGCGTAATTCTATATCCTGCAAATTCTGAATTAGTAAATACCTATGAGATGAACGAAGAAAGTTATGGAGGGGCAAATGCCTTGTTTATAAAATACAGTATGAATATACCCAAGGAAACCTCAGCATATAAAGAGTATACTCTTCGTTTTTTAGAGTCAGAAGAAGGGATGAAGAACTTTTTTGAAAGTGAACTGATGCTAATTGTCGATAAAAAGAAAATGATAACTGAAACCCTGACACTATAATGATTTCAAAAAAGAAATACACTGAATCAGGCTTTGGAAGGATGAGTTTATCGGCAAAATAATGCAAATTTTGTGCAAATGAGTTGAACCGTTTATTTGACTTTTCTCCTTTAAAGATCCAATAACAAGCCCGCATTGCTCTTGACTGTTTCATCTGTGAAACTTGAAAGGTAATTCTCTGTTGTGGCAATATTGACGTGGCCCAGGCTATCGCTTATATAGGCGATGGGGACCCCGGCTCTTTTAAGTCGGGTTGCATAAGAATGCCTGGCGAAATAAGTCGTCACCTTATTGCTCCATTCCAATGAATCGGTAACATGCTTAAGATATTTATTGGTGGTCTTCACAAATTGTGCAATTGCAGCATTTTCTTCCCTTGCACCCATCCCGTCATGTAAGATGGGGAAGATATATTCTTTGCCCGTTTTATTGACGGAACCCCATCTTTGGATGATCTCCAGCATCCTGGGTAATAGAAAGATGCTGATCTCTTTCTGTTCGCCTTTATTGGTACTCCTGGTCTTACTCCTGTAGAACTTAATGTTCTCCCCTTTGATATCGGAGTAGCGAAGCATCGCAATATCCTTAAAATTCATCCCGTTTCCTAGATAGCTGAATGTCCAGAAGTCAATAGCTTTCTGCTCCTCCGGTACCTCTGTTTTAAATTCGATCAGGGATTTAAGATCATCATTGCTCAGGGCACGCTTGTTTTTCTGTGCAGCCGGTACAGAATAATTTGTAAAAGGATATTTCTCCCTGGTGATGTACTTCTTCCGGATCGCATAATTGCAGACCGCTCTGATCTGTCGCAGGTAGATCCCTTTGGTAGAGATAGATTTTTTCTCAGAACTCAGATGATTCTCATACTGCCTGAGAAAGTCCGGTGTGATCCCTTTCATCCTGAGATTGGATTGAAATTCACCAACGGATGCCAGGATGGTTTCATACATCAGGGTTGTCTTGATGCTCCATTCGTTGGCTTTTTCCTCCATGAATCCCTTGGTACAATCTTTAAAACTGATATCGATTGTACTGATCTGCTTCTTTTTGAAGTACTCTTCTTCAAACGCTTCGAAGGTAAACTCGTGCAGTTTCTTCCCGGCAGTTTCTGCCTTCCTGATGAAGCTCTGGATATCGGCCCGTTTCTCTTTGAGCTTTTCGTCCCGTAGTTTCGGAGACTTTATTTTTTTCCATTGGTCTTCGGTCAGATCTACATTGGTACGGTACCGTCTTTTGGCTCCGTTAAAATAGACCACCAGGCATACCGGGAACAAACCATTCTTCTTTGCTCTGTTCTCCAGGATAGTAAAATAGGTTAAAACATTACCTTTGCTCATGGTTACAATTTCAAAAATGTAACCACAAATGTAACCACAACTCGATTAATAATCGTATAATAAACGAATAATATTTATCAACACAAATTTAACTAACAGATTGATATACAATTTTCAAGAATAATTTCCCGGGAATAACCGACTAACAAGAAAGTAGTATTATACCTGCTTTGGGAGCAGGAGGTCGCAGGTTCGAATCCTGCTACCCCGACAAATGCTAACTGTAAATCAATCAGTTAGCATTTTTTTTGTTTCCGTTCGCGGTTACGTTTTATACTGTTTTTAAT
>Ga0116171_10003395_pt1 | contig 14732 bp, 11 predicted proteins | sample AD_JPNHW2_MetaG_FD_89798 | JGI IMG/M metagenome (GOLD analysis project Ga0116171, IMG submission 89798) | Active sludge microbial communities of municipal wastewater-treating anaerobic digesters from Japan - AD_JPNHW2_MetaG | ecosystem: Engineered > Bioreactor > Anaerobic > Digestate | place...
AATCGTAAAACGGCTTCAGGACTGGGGGTACGCGAAGCTCGTAAAGAGCGGAGAGAACACGAGTACCATCCTGACCATGGACGCGGCTCTCCAGTCCCTCCACATCCAGACGCTGATCGTTGAGCCGGGCTCGTCTGCCGAAGGACAGACCATAGCGGACCTGGACCTGAAAGGCCGGTACGGCATAACGGACTGCGGCCTCAGGAGGGACAATGCCACGGAAATTACTCCTGATACCACGACAAGGCTGCAGGCCGGCGATGCACTGATCGTATTCGCATCCGACAAGACGGTGAATGAGATTGCCGGATTGTTCTCTCGTACCTGTGACTGATCTCCTGCGTTCCTTTCCTTTCACTGTTCCCGGTATCATGCGTCCGGGAATTTACAAAAAAGGTGATTGCTTAATTAAGACCACTCACTAAGATCAGGATTGTCATTTTCCCTTTGATTGGATTGCGATGGGGCCACGGGTGCTCGCCGCCAGAAGGCTTCGCCTTCCCAGATCTGCATCGCTGAAGTGATGCAGGCACCTATTGGGCTCGCCCCGTGGAGCAGTGCGGTTGACTTTTGATCTCCCGCATTATAACCCGTATAGGGCTTACCGGTAATACAGAGGAATCGCACGCGCCATATGCCCGCTCGGGGCGGGCTGGCGCAAGGGGGGGCGAGTATCTCAGGAAAGAAATTTTCTCAAGAGCTTGAGGAATGCCTGGGGCCTGTATGAGGCAATCACCTAAAAAAATGGATCTGGTGCACCATGGAGGGAGTATGCCAGGAATTTGTGCACCAAAAAATTTTCTAGTGGTGCGACAAGGCGAAATAATAAAGAGATCTCCCCGCCATCTCCTAGTACATACGACGGGGGATTGTGGTGCATGCAAGGGGGATACGAGCAGGCATATCGTGAAGCAGTCGAAGATCCGGTGACATTCTGGGGCCGGGCAGCTGAAGATGTCCCGTGGTACCGGACCTGGAATCGGGTACTGAACCGGGATAACCCGCCTTTTTATCGCTGGTTTGAAGGAGGGTCGGTCAATTCGTGCTATGCCGCTCTTGATGTCCATTGCGGGAACGGGAAAAAGGATCAAGTTGCCCTGATCTACGACAGCCCGGTCACCGATACGAGAAAAAAATACACGTACGGGGAACTGCGGGATCTTGTGGCACGGTGTGCCGGCGGGCTCCGGGCCCTTGGCGTTGCACAGGGAGACCGCGTTGTGATCTACATGCCCATGATCCCGGAAGCAGTTATCGCCATGCTTGCGTGCGCCCGGATTGGCGCTGTTCATTCCGTGGTCTTTGGCGGGTTTGCCGCGCGGGAACTTGCCACCCGCATCGAGGATGCAAAACCCCGCGTCATCATATCGGCATCCTGCGGGATTGAGGTCACGCGCATCATTCCTTACAAACCTCTCCTTGACGGGGCGCTGGAATTTTGCAGCCATGAACCTTCCGCGTGCGTGATCGTCCAGCGCCCGCAATGCCCCACAAAGCTCCTTCCTGGCCGGGACATGTCATGGGATACCCTCATGGATGCCGACCCGGCCGCATGTGTGCCCCTCGAGGCAACCGCTCCTCTTTACCTGCTCTATACCTCCGGTACAACGGGGAAACCCAAGGGAGTTCTCCGTGATAACGGCGGCCACCTCGTTGCCCTGCACTGGAGCATGAAGAACATCTATGGCATGGCACCAGGGGAGGTTTTCTGGGCTGCCTCGGATATCGGCTGGGTAGTGGGTCATTCCTATATTGTCTACGCCCCGCTCTTTTACGGCTGCACCAGTATCCTGTATGAAGGAAAATCCGTGGGCACTCCCGATCCCGGCGCGTTCTGGCTGGTGATCGCCGAACACGGGGTATCTGTCCTCTTCTGCGCACCAACAGCATTCCGGGCAATACGGAAAGAGGACCCGGCCGGGAAGTACATCAGGAAGTACGACCTTTCCGGGTTCCGGATGCTCTTTCTTGCCGGAGAACGCTGCGATCCCGACACGCTGCGCTGGGCTGAAGAGCAGCTGAACGTGCCGGTGATCGATCACTGGTGGCAGACCGAGACCGGCTGGTCGATCGGGGCAAACTGTGCCGGGCTGGGTCTGCTCCCGGTCAAGCCGGGTTCCTGTACAAAACCTGTCCCGGGCTATGATGTCCGGGTGCTGGATTCACAGGGCAGGCCGGTCCCTGCGGGCGAGACCGGAAATATCGTTGTAAGACTGCCGCTGCCTCCCGGGTGCTTCACCACCCTCTATAACAACGATGCCGATTACGTGAAGACTTACTTCTCCGCGTACCCCGGGTATTATCTCACGTCCGATGCCGGCTTTATCGACGATGACGGGTATCTCTGGATCATGGGGAGGACCGACGATATCATCAACATCGCCGGTCATCGTCTCTCCACGGGTGCCATGGAAGAAGTGCTGGCGTCCCACCCGGATGTGGCTGAATGTGCGGTCGCGGGTGTCCATGATCCGGTGAAGGGTGAGGTGCCGCTGGGATTTGTAGTGCTCAAAGCAGGTGTGGTAAAAACGCAGCACGAGATCGAACCGGAACTTATCCGCATGGTACGGCAGAAGATCGGCCCTATCGCCTCGTTCAAGGCAGCGGCGGTGGTGAAACGTCTGCCAAAGACCCGGTCCGGCAAGATCCTGCGGGGCACCATCAAGAAGATCGCCGACGGCGCTGTCTATACCGTCCCGGCAACCATCGATGACCCGGCAATCCTTAACGAGATTGCGGAGACGCTGCACGGCATGGGATATCCGAGAAGGGATCTCATGGTAAGTTGATATACTTAAAGGCGCTAAACCCTCAAGAGTGAATACCATGTCAAATGAACAGATGCTCAAGGACACGGCGGAACAACTCAAGGAGTTCCTCTCGTCAAAGAACGTGATGGGCGATCCGGTGGATTTCGGTGACAAGCTGGTTGTCCCGGTTGCACGGTACGGTTTCGGGTTCGGTGCCGGCGGCAGCCAGAATAAGGATGGCGGAGGAGGTGGTGCAGGTGCCGGTGGCGGGATCGAACCGATCGCGCTGGTCATCCTCCATAAGGATGTCCGGGGGCCCGAAGGCGTCCAGGTCATGTCCTTGAAAAAGGACAGCCAGATCGCACAGGTCATTTCCGCGCTCAGCGAGTCGCTGGCCCCCCAGCTGCTCGATGCGGTCAAGTCCGTTACCCGGAACAGGGCACCGGAAGCGGAAAAGAACAAGGAAGAACTTTAGATTTATTCTTTTTTGTATGGACGCGCTCCTCATCCCGGTATTTGTACTCATCTCCCTCATCGTCCCCGTTCTGTTCCTTGCCCTCCTGTTGTACGCAGTACCCGTGAGATCTGCGGTAACAATTGTCCTGCAGGGAAAGCGGCAGGAGCAGGTCCTGGTTATCTCCTGGGGGATATTCGGTATCCGGACTTCTGGCGCGGGGGGGAGCAGGCTGACCGAGATCCGTATCGCTGACGTAACCGTACTCTCGCATACCGGATCCATAAAGCAGGAGAAGGAGGCCGGGAATAGTACCGGCATACCGGAAACCGGCACGTGGTCGGCCACCTATGGGGACATCTGCGAGATCGTACCTGCCGTCCGGAAGATGGCGGGGCCGGTCGGGTCGTTCGGTTCCGCGTTCTGGCAGCAGAGCCGGTTCGTGGGGGCAAGCGGGACGGTCACGCTCGGTCTTGGCGATCCGGCGCTGACCGGGGAGGTATGCGGGATGTACTGGGCATCGCGGTTTGTTCTTCTCGGGTCCCGTATTGATATCGATCTGGAACCCGTCTTTGACCGGGCAGTTCTCGAGATGGACATAACAGTCAGGATGAAGGTGAAGCATCCCCTGCTGGTACTGCTTGCCGGCTTCCGGCTGGCGTGGCATCCGGCAATACGGGAAGCACTACGGATGGCCCTGCGGCAATCTCATGCGAGGGCGATGGTATGAACGCGGGGTTCCGGTTCCAGCAGCCGCAGGTATACGGTAACCGCACCATCATCCCGGTGGTAAGCGAAACCGAAGTCTGCCATGGGCACGGGGTGTTTGCATCCGTCCGCCCGGTCGCCCTGCTCATCGGCGAGGACGACGAATGGGGAATCGTCCTGCTGGAAGGGGATTCGATCGAAGCAGTGATGAAAAAACTTGTCGTGGCAAGTTAAGCGGATTATCCTGGTTTTTACTCCCCCGGGGATTTACCGGAACTGCGGGGATGGGAGATATTCCTTTCATGTCCTTCGATGGTATCCCGCCGGTGACTCCCGGAGGTTGTGCGGGGGGACGTTGAAGAAAACAGCGGACTGGGCAGGGGATCATCCTCCCGTGAGATACACGAAGGATACTATTTTCTCCGTATAGTTTTGCCCTGCGGGGCACGTTTCAAAGGAAACCACCAGCAAAATCGTATTGATACCATGCGCCATGTTACCACACTATCCGACAGGAAAGAGAATTTTTCTCTCCTGGCTGAACATTTTTACCACCCCGTACCCGGTGACCTTTTCTTCCTGACAAGGTATACTGCAACAACAAGGACGATAATGACGCCAAGGATTACATAATTATTCACTACCAGATCCACGAGCCAGGCAATAATACTCATGAAGATACTCACAGCCGTTGTCGGGGGAGGTGCCTGCGGTTGCGGGGGGATCGTCGCGGGTACCTGCGTTGCCGCAGGGTTTACCCCGAAAGCGCCGGATGAAGCCGACGGGTGGGTGAACAGGGCAAAGATGCAGAGATGGGAGACCTGCGCCGTAACCGTCCCCGTGGCGGCATCAAAGGTGGCGGGTACATCCTGCCAGGTACCTGAGGTCCGGTCGAACGATTTCACCGAATACTCCTGCCCCCAATCGGCCTGCGGAAGGATAAATGCGAGTGAGACCGGCGGGGAAAATGTTGCACCGTCAGGCCCGATCTCGTAGCTCATGCCGGCAAACGTAAAGGTTGATCCGGAAGGGACCGCCGGGAAACTTCCGGAAGGCACGGCCTTAATGGTAATTGCTGAAAGGGGACGACCGCTGACGTCCTTTGCCGTAATCCCCCCCCGGACGGACACGATAGCACGCCCATCGGCAGACGGGAGCAGGGTATCCTGCGTTACCACGCCATCGGAACTGGTAACGATGTTTGCCGATCTGCCGGGATCAGCCGGTGTCGGGACCGGCGGGGCGGTCACGGTCGGCAGGGGAACAGGGGGGGCGGTCCTGATCCCCGCACCTTTCCCGCTCCCGCCGTCATCCGATATGGTTTCACTGCCGGTATCCGGGTTCTCCGGGCTGACATGGCTTGCGATGGTCAGCGTGACGATCTGGAGCGGGTTGCCGGAACCGGAGAGCGGGGAAATACCGAATGTGGTGAAATACTCCGGGACATCAGCTTCAAAATAATCAAGCGCCCCGTCACTGAACAGGAAACGGGCCGGCCTGACGCCCCCGACAGTGTCCCCGTTGCTGTTGATTCCATAACCAAAAACATAGGTATGTGCTTCCTTTCCCCCGAGCCAGGAACGGTCAACGCTCATGTTGATGGCCGCATTCCCGTCGCCGCGGAGACCTTCCTTGGTAACCCGTGCAGTATACGCGATACCGTTACTGTCTTCGATAAAACCCGATCCGATTATGACAGCGCGGAACAGTGCCCGATCGGCAACCGTTGTGTTTTCCCAGATTGCCGTTGAGACAAAAGCCGGTGACGGGTAGCTGGCGTTTTCAAAACGGTAATTGACGCCCCAGCCGGTTCCGATATTCGGGGACACTCCCGTTGCGGTAATATCCTCCGTCTGGAAAACAATTTCCGAAAGGTTGCCCATGTACGTGTTATTGCCAAAGGTATCAGAAAACCCGACAGGATCATCTGAGACAAACGTTATATTCTGCCATCCGGCAGAACCGGGATGGAATGCAGAAAGAACCTGCGGCTCCGGTATCACCATATCCGGAAGCATGGTAGCGTTGTACAGGAGGAACCATCCTCCGTACCGGGGCACTACGGTAATCCCCCGGATGGGGAGTGCTGCAGTCCCGGTTGCGCCAAGGAACGTCCGGATATAATCGGTCTTTGTCCCGGTATCGGGAGCCATCGCTGCAAAGGTGTTGTTGACCGTCAGCGACACGGTAGAGGTCTGTCCTGCTTTTGTATAGGTATGGCGCGGGTTTTGATCATGAGAGAAGGAACCATCACCAAAATCCCATGTCCAGCTCGCGGGACTGCCTCCCGAAATATCGGTAAACTGGACGGCAAGCGGGGCAAATCCCTCCAGAGGATTTGCGGTAAAATCCGCATCGGGAGGAGTGTCAACATAAATGTCATATTTTGCAATGGCCGGTGTAATGTTCCGGCATTTCGCATTGCCAACGGTTAATCGTGTACGGTAAATTCCCGGCCCGGAAAAGATCTGCCCGGCCGGATCCAGGGAATAACTGTTCGTACCGTCGCTGTAATTCCAGATGCGGTAGAGGATTGGCGATCCGGCAGAATGATCGGTAAAGGTTACGGTCAGCGGGTCAGGACCGGCATTTTCCGAGGGGGTGAAGCGCGCAACCGGACAACTATCAGAAGAACCGAGGGTGAACAGGTAGACATCCGAATCGCAGCCGCCGCAGATATTTCCGGAGCGGGTATCTTCCCATACAACGCGGTTATTCCAGATTGTCGGCGTGAACTGGGCAGCGTCAAAATTAATCGGAGCAACCCATATCTCCTTCCAGGAAGAGTGGGAATAGTCGTACACGTACACATCGGGGAACGAACCCCGCCTCCGGTAATCCTCGACCGCCACGCGGTTGCCGTACAGGGAGGGCTTCTCCTGGTTCACGCCGGCGGGGGTCAGCCGCGTCAGCGCGTCGTTTTCCCAGACATCGATATGCCACTGCGTTTCACCGGTGTTCCGGGCCTGCCAGACAATCCGGCCTTCTGAGATCTGCGGGTACGTCTGCTGGTCTGATGACGGAAAGACAGCAGCTGCAGTATCATCCGTTAGATTGAACCGCCACACCGTGGAATGATCGGAATCGGTCCAGTTTTCATAGACTACGAACTCACCAAAGACGGAAGGATGCTTTTCATTACTGGCGCTGTCCAGGATCAGTTCCGGGCTGGAAGAACCGTCCCGGACAACGGCAACGTCCCAGTCATTGTTGGTGACATTGTAATTCTGCCAGACCAGCGTGGTCCCATCGGTCTTCGGTGTTGCGAACTCCAGGGTCCACGGGTCCTGGGCCGCATCAAAGAAGTCACGGATTGTCCCAACCGAAATGTCATACCGGGCAATCCTCGCGTAGCCGGTCATGTCGTATTCCTGCCAGACCACGGTATTTTGGGAGATGTCAGGCTGGGCCGGGAAATAAGACAGGGGATCGGTGAGGGGGAGGGTGACTGCTTCACCGGTCGTGAGGTTGTACATCCAGAGAACATTCGTGTTCTCGACACAGACAACGGAATCGCCAAAGATTGCCGGCGTGCTGTCCGTGAGTCCGACCGTATCCGTTGTGACGATGGTCTCCGTCCCGTTGGGAAAGGCAGGGGAAGAAGAGATCGCAAGAGAGAGGGAGACGAGGATGCAAAGGATAAGAATATTCCTCCGCATCCTGATCCGTTCCGGCCATTTTTTCTGACGGCGGGTATCAGACAGACATGCCATCCGGGGTTCCTCTGCTGGATCTTCTCTTTTCCATGCGTGTCACAACCTTACGTGGACCTATGCATATACCCACCCGAAGCCCTGGAAATATTTCTGGAACGCGACTACATTCAGGCCGAAGATGCCGTCATTCACATCAGTCAGGGATCTGCCCATCCAGGTATTCTGGGACACGACATCCGATCCGAGGCCCGAGAGGTTCTGGTCGCCGTAACAGATTATCGGATTCCCGCTTGCATCGAGGATGCAACGGTTTGCGTCGAGGGTCTTCGGATCCACGTACACCGGTGGCGGTACCTGGCCCCAGGGGTTGCGCAGGATGATGTATTTGCCCGTTGCGGTCTTCTGGGCCCCCAGGACCGAGTAGGAATGGTTGCGGACGATCGCTGCATTGGAATAACCCAGTGTATCGGAATCATAGGTGTATGCAACGGTTGGCCACTGGGTAAAATAGTCAGTACCATTGGGGGAAGCAAGGACTGCTTTCTGGTTTACCAGCGTGTCCAGGATTTGATTCGGATTACCGGCAAACTTCGTTGTTTCATACGCGGTCGGTGCAGCCGTGCCACCGGTATTGTATTTGTATCCCGTGACGTTTGCCAGCGCAGTAATGGGGTTGCCGAGGCAGAGCAGCGAATAGTCAGGCTCAGTCATGGTTCCCCCGGATTTCCATTCGGCGTACCCTTTCTCGTAGATTGCCGGCCAGATTTCCGCTGTAGTGTTCGAGCGGCCGAAGACCAGGTTTCCATTACCCTGCTGGGGAAAATGGTCATTGGTCACCGTCACCTGCTTGGACGACCCGTAGGTGTTTACCCCCGTTGCGGCATCGACTTTGTAATCGCCGTAAAACGTGATGCCGAATGAAGACCCGCCCAGGTTCGGAAACTTTGTCTTTGTCCTGCTCGCATTGGCAATGGAAACGAGTGCGGCAACAAAGAAACAGTCCGAGAGGGCGCCCTGCACCGGATCCTCGTAGTATCCGTACGGAGTGTCGGAATACGTGGTTCCGTACGGGTTTTTGCCCCATGATTTTATGAGACTTTTAACCGTGGCCGCATTACACTGGACTGCATCACCGCTTCCGCTCAGGACCGGATGGAGATACCGGGTATCTTTTTTCGAGTCATTGAAGACCTTGTGGTAAGGAGCCCCGAACGCACTTTCAATAATCCTCTTTTTTTCACCGGCACTGGCATTTCGCCAGTCAATTTTTTTCCCCAGTTTTGCCTCGGCAAAGGCAAAGGGGTTCCGTGCGCCAACCGTGTTACGAAGGACAGGAATAGCCATAATCCACACCTCTAACTGAATACTCCAATTCCGGCATAATAAATATTTGTATAACCATTTACCCGGAAAAATCTAAAAGTCCGGTTTTTAAGGGGTTTGGCAGTTCCCTCATCCCTGAAAAAACCCGGCAATGACCAAGATCCCGGACAACGCAAAGGAGGAATAACCCGTTGTTTGTGTGCCCACCAGCTGCGGCGGGAAATACCTGACCGTTATGCCGGTTCCTCCGGCATGTTCTTTGCAAGGTACCACGCATGTACCGCAAGCAGCAGGTAGAGGGGAAACAGGAGGATATACGTGTTGGATTCCCCCTCTGCCTTGAAGAGCCAGACCGTTACGGTAATATCGATCTGGAAGATCATGATGCCCCACCATTTGCCGAGATACCCGTACCCCAGGCCCGGAAGCATGAAGTTGAGAAAACCGGCAACCAGCGGGTTTTTCTGTATGCGCGGTCTCTGGCATAACCCGCGGGGCAGGAACATCGGCGGGACATCGCATTTTTGGGAAGCGAGGGCAGCCTCCCACCGCACCTGCCGGTCGGGATCTCCCAGCAACCGGATCAGTGATGGCCCGGCTCCCTTATCCCCGATGTCGCCAAGCACCCGGACCGCATGGATCCTGACATCGCGATCCGTGTCCCGGACAAGGTTCAGAAAGGGGGCGAGGGCAGACGACTTCACCGTGCATAACCGTTCCCAGTCCTGCATGGCCGCATAATACCATGCCCACCCTTGTTCATCCGCCGGCTGGTAGCCGTTTTTCCAAAGCGAGAGTGCCGATCCGTACCGCACGTATTTATCCCTGTCCTCGAGCCCGGAGAGGAGCGGTGCAACCGCGTTGCGGCTGCCCATCTCCCCCAGGGCAATGGCCGCCTGCCACCGGACTTCGCTGACGGGATCCCTCATCATATCCGCAAGGGCCGATACCGCACCGGTATCTTTGATCCTGGCAAGGGCTCCGATGGCGCCAAGCCGGAGGTAACGGTTTTTTTTCTTCAGTGCAGAAACGAGCGGCCCGACCGCCTCCGCACCTATGTCGCCCAGTGCATGGACTGCAGCTGACTGGATCCCGGGATCTCTCGAGTTGAGGACCCGGATAAGTCCTGAAATATCTCTTTTTTGCATCAGGGCCCCGACATCGGTTTTTTTTTGCAGGAACAGATCGGACAACACGGGGATCACGTCCTAGATATCAGCCATCCGCTCTGCAAGGTAGTACGTATGGATACCGATGAGCGCTGTGAGCGGGTAGGCGATAAGGTAGGGGAGGAACGGACCCATGGCAAGCTGGGCAAGGACAAGAACGCACATATAGGTCATGAATACGGGAAATCCCCACCATTTCCCGATGTAATTGTATCCTATCCCCAGGAACAGGAAGTTCAGGAGCGCCGCTGCAGCCGGGTTGGGGCCGGTCCGTTCGCGGGCTGCAAGCAGGAGGGGAAGGTCGTAGGAAGCAAGGCCGCAGTTCATGGATGCCAGGACTGCTTTCCAGCGGACAACGGGGCTTTTGTCTTTGAGCGCAGTCCGGCAGAGTGCCTGTGCCTGCGGGTCGCCCATCTGCCCAAGGACGGTAACGATTCGCTCGCGGGTTTCCGGATCCCTGTCATGGAATATTACCTTAAGACTGGGCGCTGCAGCTGAACCAAGATGACGGACGGCTCCCCAGTCCCGGCGTGCAATCAGAAGGAATGCGGTATCGGCCCCGTTATCCGGCTGCCAGCCCAGCCGCTCAAGCGCGATTGCCGCTCCGTACCGGAGGTACCGGTCGGGTTCCCGCAGCAGCGGCACGAGTACCGGTATGGCATCAGGAGAACCGATCTCACCGAGAGCAAGGACCGCTGCCAACCGTACTTCAAGCATACCCTGGTGGCCGATGATGGCACGGAGGGGATCGACTGCTCTCCTGTCCCGGATTGCCCCCAGTGCCTCGATCGCCCCGAGACGGACCGGAACATGGCGGGATTGCAGGGCCTCGATGAGCGGAGGCACAGCCCTCTGTCCACAGGTTCCGAGCGCCTCTGCGGCATGCCACCGGACAGAAGGATCGGTATGGTTGAGGTGGCGGATAAGTGCAGGGATATTTCCTGCCCGTTGCAGGGAGCCGATATCAGGAACCGCAGAAACAAAGCCGTGAAGACAGGTCATGGCAGAAAATACCCGGGATCTCCTGTTTTTAGTATAATGCAATGCGAAATATCAACTTTATGGAGTGCTGAAGCACGGGCGTGCGCTGTACTGCGGGGGATTTATGGATTCCTGCAGTGTCCGCCATCCCGGTTCACCAGGCGCCTGTCACCAGAGGAGCCGTCATCATTCTGCCCTGCCCGCAGAACGACAAAAAAAGGAGAACAAAAAATCTTCTGTTATTGTCTGACTTCAAAACCGCCGGTCATCCGTGCGGTGCTCTGATCCGGATTGGTAACGACAATATCCCATGCTCCCTGGGATTCGTAGGGGATGTCGAAGAAGCAGTGTATCTGGGTATCACTTGATACACTCACCGACGATCCTACGATATCCGTTTTCCCGTCCTTTTGCAGTACCACTCCTGCACCCGTCTGGAATTTCGAGCCTGTGATAATAAATTCCCGGTAATTATGGGAATATGCAAACGACGGTTCAATAGACGTGACCGTCATGGAACCGTTGACTGCGGGGGATGTTGTTGTGGCATCCGTTGCACTGTGGACAGTGAATATCTTCGTGAAGGTGTCCGACTGGCCATCGGGGTTTGTCACTGTAACATCCCATGAGCCGGCAGCGGCATCGGAGGGTATAATAAACGTGCAGATGAGCGATTTGTTCGAGATGTACCGTACATCCAGTGCCTGGATGACGCTCGTGTTATGCGAGAGCCTTGCGGTTGCCCCGACCGTAAAGTTTTCACCGGCCAGGTTCTGTACGGTGACATTGGCCCCGGCATACCCCTCGTTCGGGATGATGCTTGTGATGACAGGTGCCCTGAGCGTAGTATTTGCGACCGTTGTGGTCATGATGGTTGTCGGGGTGGTTTCCATGGGTGTGATCCCGGTCGGGGTGACGATGGGAACCGTTGAAAGGGATGTGTGAGCGAGTTTCTCGGTGTACACTTTGTCCATCACCGAGCGGCTGGTCTTTTCTGTCACATCGTCCGACCGGTATCCCCAGCTGCCGTCAGTGTTCTTGTAGATCAGCGCACGCTCATACATATCGGATGCGGCATCATATTTAAGAATCAGATATGCGGAACCGGCAGCCGATGCCGGATTCTTCACAATATCCCCGGCAGTGTACAGTGCGCCGGCAGTCGTGGTGGTATCGGGTTGTACGGGCTGGTCTGTCGTACCGTTTGACGAGCATCCCGCAACGAGGATGCAGGCAATAAGCAGGACGATCAGGCCTGTCATGAAGGCTGGTAATTTTTGCATAGTGAATATTGGATCCGGTTCCTTTTAAAAAAGCCGTCCGGGAGGTGGGAAATCAAAATAATTTAAATTAAATAATACCCTTAACTCTCTTCGATCAGGTAATGGAAAAACCGCCAATCCATTTTCCATAGGTGCCGTCCGGATTGGTGACAAGGAGATCCCAGGTTCCCATGGAACCCACCGGGATATTAATAAAACAGCGTATCTGCGTGTCGCTGTCCCGTATCGCTTCGACTGCCTCGATATCCGCTGATCCGGTCTGTTGCAGTTTCACCGTTGCACCCGACTGGAATTCCGAGCCGGTAATGATAAACTGGGTATACCCGATATGCCCGACCGGTGGATCGATCGATGTAATCGGGACCGTCCCGGCATGGGTCGTACTTGTCGTTGTCACCGCACTCGGGTCACGGTGGATGGTAAAATAATTGGTATAGGTCCCGGACATACCGTTCGGGTTCTTCACGGTCAGGTCCCAGGCCCCGACCTGAGCATTCTCGGGAATGGCAAAGGAACAGGTTATCGATTTCTGCGAGAGGACTTTCACATCGGTTGCTGCGATACTGCTGCTGTCGCTGCGGGAGAGGTACACGCTTGCCCCGGCAAGGAAGTTCTTGCCGACCAGATCGGTGATTGCAACCGTTGTCCCGGTATACCCGGAGTCCGGAATACTCCGCTCGACATAGGGTTGTTGTTGCGAGACATCTGTGGTTGTGGCAGTCGTTATCGCCGGGGTTGCAGCTGCCCGGGTAGTCTGTACCGTAGTAATTTTGGCGGGGGTCACCACAGGCACGGAAGAGGGATCGCTGGTTGCGATTTTTTCGGTATACGTCTTCTCCATCACGGAACGGCCGGCAGTCTCGGTCCGGTCGTCCGAGCGGTATCCCCAGCTGCCGTCAGTATTCTTGTAGATCAGAGCGCGTTCATAGCTGTCGGACGCGGGATCGTACCTGATAACCAGCCATGCGGAACTGGCAGTGGATGCCGGACTCTTCACAATATCGCCGGCAGTATACAGTGCGCCGGCAGTTGTTTCGGTTGTTATCGTACCGGTTTGTGCGGTCAGGTTTGTCGTGCCGGATGGCAGAGTCTGGTTAATCGTATCCGAAGTCGAGCATCCCGCGATGAGGACGCATGCGACAAGGAAAAAGACCAGTCCGGTCCCATAGACAGGCGTTCTGTGCATAGTGATTATTGGTCACGGCTCCTTTAATAAAGATGATTCGGATGATGGTTTGCGGGTGAGAGGGGTTTTACCCGTCAACGGAGGGAAACGCCGGATGATCGAAAAAGAAGAGAGACCGTTTCTCCGCAGAACTATATGAGATAACCATACAACGGTACGCCATGCACAGACAGATTCTTGCCGCCATTGTCATCGTATCGGTAGTTGCGGCAATCGTTATGATCCTGTCCCTGCACCCCGCCGTATCTTCCCCTCCGGCAATTACTGCGGTAACTACGGACAAGGAACTCTACCATTCCCGCGAGGTCATAAAGATTGCAATTTTTCTCAATGCTTCCCAAGAGACGGATGATATAATTGTCAGGATCGTGGGGATCCGTGACCAGTTCGGCAGGATGCGCCTTTCTCATACGATGCCGGCCAATATCTCCTCAAAGCCAGCCGTGCTTACCTATGATTACCCGCTTCCCCACTGTTCATCCTGCAGCGGTCTCAAAAACGGGGTCTACGAGATCAATGTCACGCTGGTACGGAATGGTGCAATTATTTCACATATGACGCGGTCCGTGCAGATCAGTAAGTAGGTATGCTGTCACCGGACCTGTTTTGTCCGCAAAGATACGGCCATGGAGTCGGTGCTGAAAAGGAAAGGATATTTTTTTGGTTTCCCGGTTATGTCCGGCAGCGGTTTTCTGACTGCCGGTTCCGGAAAGATACGTTAATCACCGGATAAAAATACCTTTTACTATGAAAGAAACCTCCGTTTTACTGGCAATCCTGGCAACCATTTGTATCCTTATCTCTGCAGCATGCGCCGGATGTTCGTCAAGGGCCCCCTCAGCGCCGGTGGTAACCCCGTCTGCTGCACCACCTCTCCCGATAACTCCCCAGGTACCGTCCGGTAATCCTGGAGTACTTACCTTATCCCTTGGTGAAACAGCCGCGAATCCTGAAAGGGAGGTTACCGTATATTCCGTACAAAAAAGTACCTATTATACCCCCTATCAGGAATATGCAGGGGCGGGGAACGCGTTCTTTATTGTCGATGCTGAAGAAAAGAACCGTGGTGCCGAATATTTTGTCTCACTATTGCCCTCAACACTTACGTTGACGAACCCAGATGGCACGGTAACCTATGGGAGCAAAGGGTATGCAGATGTCATAAAGACGCTGGTCCGGGGCCAGAGTGCGAGAGGAATAATCCTCTATACCGTTCCGGAGG
>Ga0116171_10003396_pt1 | contig 14731 bp, 10 predicted proteins | sample AD_JPNHW2_MetaG_FD_89798 | JGI IMG/M metagenome (GOLD analysis project Ga0116171, IMG submission 89798) | Active sludge microbial communities of municipal wastewater-treating anaerobic digesters from Japan - AD_JPNHW2_MetaG | ecosystem: Engineered > Bioreactor > Anaerobic > Digestate | place...
ATTGTATACTCAATGAGGCTGGTGAAAAGATTTATTAATGATGCCAGACTTCTCCCCGCAGTAAAATAATATGAGTAATCGTATGAGTCCCTTCTGAATCTGTTTTATTACACAGTTATTGATAGAAGCCTGTTACTGAATTTCAGTAATCTCATAAAGAATTTTTAGTAATTCCGGAATTAATTTCAGGAAGAACTATCATTTGAATTAATGCTATAAAATGAATATTGATTGCCGGTATTCATGAAGTTTTAGCCTGGCTCATTTATGAAAAGAGGCAGAGCTATTTTCAGTATTTAATGATTCCGGATCAAAGCAGTAACAGAGTAATTTCTGAAGTGAAGATGTTCTGACTTTGTTCTTTGAATTGAATAGAGGTTACAATTTTTCCAGTTATGGAAATATCCTTTGATAAGGGAATCCCGTAAAAATCGGGAGCGGACCCGCCGCTGTAAACGGAGACGAAAATCGCATTATGCCACTGCACGCGAGTGCGGGAAGGCGCGATTATTAGAATGATCCGTAAGCCAGAAGACCTGATTGTAATCTATAGCCATTTACCACGGTGATGGGTAAATCCGGCATGTTCGGTAAAGAGAAAATGTGGATCTCCGAAGCCTTGAGCTTTCGGAGATTTTTTTTTAGGAGTTAGTTTTAATGAAGGGGATGGATGTTTATGTTCCAGCTTTTTTTGGATTTATCGTTCTTTCTCTTAAAGAAGTAAAAGTGCAGAACAGCGGGGGAATTTTTTTAACAGGAATTACAGGATAACCAAATTTATATTAAAACGGAGTAGAGGAATGAATTATAAAATACTTACGCCAGTATTAGTAATGTTTTATGTCATGGGATTTTCAGAAACGGTTTACAAGAATGATCCGGTAATTATTACAGCTTCCCGTTATGACTCATCAATATCTAAAGAGGGGAAAAGTATCACTGTAGTAACAGAAAAAGAGATTAAGGATTCAGGGAATAAGGTACTGGGGGATGTACTGGAGAGTATACCGGGGGTCATCATCAACCGGTCCGGGACAGATGGCGGATTAACTACAGTTAATATAAGAGGATCAAAGAGCGGCAATGTCCTGGTCCTTATAGATGGAGTCAAGATAAGCGACCCAATGGGTGTCGGGAGTAAACTTTTTGATATATCCAACATCAGAACAGATAATATTGAAAGAATTGAAGTAGTCCGCGGTGCTATGAGCAGTATGTATGGCGCTGAGGCTTCCGGAGGAGTTATTAATATTATAACTAAGAAAGGAATAAAAAGAAGTGTGGTTTTAACAGGAGAGGCAGGATCAAATAAGTCTTTTGGAGAATCGGTATCAGTAAGTGATTCTACTGAGAACAGCTCTTTTAACTTTTTCGGATCCCACTACAGATCAGAAGGAATATCAAAGGCTAAAGATCAAACCGGTAATAATGACTTTGATAATGATGGATATGAGAATGTTACAATGTCAGGTAAGATGAGCAGCAAAATCAGCGATAACATAGCTGTAGATTATACTTTGAATTATATAGACTCAAATTTTGGAGTCGATGATGGAGCTTCGGAGGATGATATAAATCATATAAACAGCTCTAAAGTTTTTACCTCCAGGGGGGATTTGAAATTTTCACCTTTCACATGGTGGAATATAAAAGGGGGATTATCCTATATGTCCTATGTGAAAGAGGATGTTGATCCCATAGATCCAACGGATGCATTCGATGGAAATACTTTTACCTATGATGGTTCAAATACGGGATTTGATTTTATTAATAAATTTAATATAGGCGATTTTAATACTTTAATAGCAGGGTATGAGCATTTCAAAGAAACTGGAAGTTCTAATTCAAACTGGGGTATTTTTGAGAAAAAGTCCCTGGATACTGATAGTGTTTTTATCCATGATTCTGTTTCTGTTTGGAACAGGCTGTTCCTTAATTTAGGCGCGAGATTGGTGGATAATGAGTTATTTGGAGAGAACACAGCATGGGATACTTCAGTTTCTTATATATTACCTGTCATAGAAACCAGGTTAAAGGCGTCTGCGGGTACTGCTTTTAGGTCACCATCTCTTTATGAATTATATGACAGCTTTTCCGGGAACAAAGATTTAAAACCTGAAACCAGTTTTGTATATGATGTAGGTGTTTACCAGGAGTTTTTTGATGGAGTATTCTCTATAGATTGTTCTTACTTTGTTCAAAGTTATGAAGATATGATAACTACAGATATAGCATGGAAATATATTAATCTGGATGGAGTTGTTGAGAATAAAGGCGTTGAATTTATTTCAGTTTTAAGGTTAAATAACTTCCTAAAGGCCAGCTATGGATACACGTACCTGAAATATACAAAGAATGAATCAGGTCAGGAGATACTTAAACGGCCTGCTAACAAACATTCAGCATCTTTAACGGTAACCCCTATTTCAGGTTTAGATGTTACCGGAACTTATCTTTATGTAGACACCAGGAAAGATTATTTAACAGCCTCCTCTTCGGTAACACTGAAGTCTTACAGTGAAGCAGATTTAGTTATAAGGTATAAGTTTAATGAAACTTTGTCATTCAATGCAAAATGTGAGAATATTACAGATTCAAAGTATGAAGAATCATACGGGTATAATACTAAAGGAAGAAGTTACTATGGTGGTGTAGAAATAAGTCTTTAATTGTTTTAAATAAGTATATTTAAAGGCTTGTTTCTTTAAGATTTATAAAAATGTCCGGCAGCAAACCGGAAGTAACAAAGAATGTGGTTGTAAAGTTATAATATTCTGATGTAGTAAACTGCCGGACGTGATGAGAAGTCCGGCAGTTTATACTTTTTAGAAAATTTTTGTTAAAGACAGATTCGCAACATAACCTTCAGATCTGTCAACCGCGCCGAATTCTTTCTGACATTTCAGAGAAACTGCAGACATTATCTGCGGAATAAAAATATCAATCTCCGGGCCTGCGGCAAATACTCTGTCATGAACGCTTTTGTCATAAGAAACACCATCACCGCTGTCATCAGTTATCTGCCACTGGCAGTAGCCTGATACGCCTACATCGATGAGCTTCATCAGGGTTTTCCCGATTCCCCATTCAAAGTGGAATTCATCACCTGGTTTGATCTTTGTATCATTTTTTTCTGTATGAGTTTCGTATCTTGCAAGGATTGATGCTGTCCAGGTTTTTTCTTCATCGAAATAAAGTGTTCCACCAAGGGTAAGCATCGTGGTCCACATATCCTTGCCTGCTGATGATGGATCGGCTGCATCATATTTTCCTGTTGGTGCAAAAAATCCTATACCCGCTGCAGCATCGAATGTATTTCTATGCCATGAAAGTACGGCCGGTTCAAGATTTATATCACCGAGGTTGAATGAGTTCTCTTCAACTCTGCCGCCGGGAGTATTTATGCTTATATCTGTATATACTAATGGAATAATAGCATCGACAATTAAATCTGCGCCTAATACTTTTGCTCCTGTGCCCCAGATAAATCTGTGAACGTTTGCGTATACAGTAAGATCTAAATCTGCTGCGGAAATATTTTTACCGCTGTCATCCATCATTTTATCAGCGGTATAATAGGTGTTGTACATCTTGTAGTAAAAGCCTGGTCCCGGAAGGGTCGCGGCCTTTATACCCTCAACACCGTTGACATAGTGGCCTGTTTCTCCGGCAATAGCTGATGTTAATAATCCGAAAAGTATAAAAAGCATCAGGTTGAATTTAGACAGATTTTTAATATTCATAAACGACCTCTTATTGTTATCATTTTAAGTAAGTAAGTTTGTACCGGATTTGTGAGGCTGTGCCTTTAGGCACAGCCTCACTCCGGTCAAACTGATAGAATGTTACAGAATTATTCAGCTGCCGGTTTAAAGAAGAACAGTATTACCGCACCAGGCAGCGCCCAGATTACAAACAGAAGGAGAAATCTCCATGCTGCCATAGGGCACCCTATTGAAAGAGAGTCGATACATGCCCATATACCTGCGGCTAAAAGCCCCAGTTCAATCATAACCAGCAGAAGTTCATACCACTTTAAACTGAATGCTAATTTAATATCTTTCATAGCTTACTCCTTTTCCCACATCTTCACTGCATCTTCATACTTAAGAAGACCTTTTTCATACTTCTCGGATCGCGGAGGATATACATCTTCATCCTTTGTATACCAGTCACCGGTAAAGAGTTTTCCAGCCTTGAGGAGTTTTGTTACCTCCTCAATAGGCATGTATTTACCCATGCACTGAAGATTTTTGGGCAGCTCGCCATTTTCATAATCCCAATGTGCGTTTCTGTTGCGGCCGTTTTTATCAAGAAGATTGGCAGGTATTTTTCCCCATTCAACACCCTTGTATTTAAGGCCGATTTTACCCATCTCTGCTCCTACGCCTGTTGACCACTCCTCTGAAGTTGATCTGTCTCCCTCTGTGAAAACATATTTTCCGATTACATAGGGGAGTTTCATTTTGAAGCCCGGTTCCTCCTGTATCCATCTGGCAGGTCTGTTTACGTTGTATTTACCCGCCTGGTTTGATGTTTCAAAATCAAGCCAGTCCTCAAGACCTATAGCACGTACATTACCGAAGAGATATGGTGCGAGGTAGGAGTGGCGTGTAATGTAGACTCCAAGCTTATGGAAGAGTGTATCAGGTTTGTTGTATGGACAATTTCTCAAACATTCATTACAGCAGCTGCCGTCGAGATTACCCGCCCTGAACCTGACGCATTTATCCTTGTCAACATGCCACATCTTAACGCCGTTTTCAACAGTCATGTCCCCCTGAGGAATAGCGTTAACGGGACATGCTCTTGCGCATCTGTCACAATGTTCACAGAACCTTGTGATTCCATGGCCCTGATTTGAGTTATCCGGTTCGAGAGGAAAATCTGTAAGAACAGTTGCTGATTTGAACCTTAAGCCTCCGGCACTCGGGACGACCGCATCGCTTAAGCGTCCGTATTCTCCCAGACCGTTATAGACTGAAAACGGTGATTCTATAGTATCGTAGTTAATACCGCCGTAACCGACTCTACCAAGGTATCCCATGTCGCGCAGCATCTGTCCCATTCTTACAGCCATCCAAGCGCTTGTACTGTAAGCCTGGCCGCTTTTTGTAATGCTCCACCATGAGTGACCCGGATCATTGTGAACACGTTTCCAGTTCTGGTCTGTGAAAAGCTGAATCGCATATTTAAAGTTTTTTACATCTTTCAGATCAAGGGGGGTACCCATTGACATGAAATCATGTGAATAAAACCATCGCGGATCGACCTTGCATATCCCGACGGTCATTGAACCGAGCCATTTCCCTATCTCCTTGATCATCAGGGAGTTTTCTCTAGGTGTATACTTGGCCTTTTCATAACCTACTTCATGGGCAACATCTCCAAGGAGGATATCTCCCTTGTTCCACCCTATTCTATTTTCTCTTTTTGCCCCTTTCCATGTTGTCCAGGGATACGGCATTGTCACTGCAGGCTCGCCGCCATGTGATACATTGTCTCTGTATGCATTAAGCATGGCTGTACCGCCAAAAGTAGTCCGCGCAAAGGGGAATGATGTTAACACGCTCGGAATGGCTCCGATTTCAACAAGACCTTTAATCTCTTCAGGTGTGTTATATGCAAGACCATTGTTGAAAAGATTAGGGCCCAGGGCGCCAAGGAGGGCTCTGCCCCATCCATGATTAGGTTCACTGAATCTGTGAATCTCACCTACTACATATTCCGGGCGTTCCGGAACAGGGAAGGGGAAAAGAAAGAGAAAGGCCATAATTATCCAGAAGGCGTTTATGCCATGGATAGCTCTTCCTCTCATTTTGTCTGTGATCTTTCCAGAAAGACCCCATGCTATGAATGATGCGGCAAATAGTACAAAAAATGTTAAAAATGCATATATACTCAATCCTGCCAGAAAGAACCAGATGACGCTTATGCCTGTCAGCGACCATAGACCGATAAGTATATATTTTTTCTTATGGTTCATAAAACCTCCTAAAAATTTTTTATTCTTTTTTTGGCAGATCAGACCTTGATAATCGAAATCTCCTTTCATAATCGTATTTTTTTGGAATCAGCTGCCTGCCGGAGTGAATTAGTGCATTACGCTTTTGCAGATATGCTTAAATTTTTTTTTGAGGATGTAACTTCTCTCAAATAAAATAATCATAGCATAAATAATAATTTTTATGCCCCTTACTCAGCCCGGAATATAGTTAATCTTTCATCATTTTCCTCTTTTGATCTATTCTGAAAATAAATCCGGAATTGTTGATTTATGAAAAAAGTATATTTATTTCCCTAATCGTTATATTAATGATGGCGAAAGATATTTTAAGAATTTCTGAATTGAGATTTTTTTGAATTACCGCCAAGAGGGTGTTTGCAATGAAAGAGATATTGTTCAGTAACGAGCAGATTGCACTATATCGTGAATCAGACAGAAAAGGTAACAGCAGGAGACTGACGTATGAGTTGAGGACGAAGTATATTAAAGAGGAGATCCTTCAGTCTTTTTTTTCTCAGATGGATAAATATACTAAAATAAATTACGAGTGGCTGGAATTTCCCGAGTTTGAAGTGAGCGGTCATGATGTCATAAATATCAGCTATTTTAAAAGTGATAAAAATCTGAAAAATCACATGAAAAACGGGGGGAAGATAAAAGTAGATGCAGCGATAACAACATTAATCGATATAGCTGAAAAAATTTATTTATTAGATGAATCCGGTCTATTGAACCGGATTATTAAGCCTGATAATATTCTTATTGGCGAAAAGGGAACCGGATTAATTTTTTCACCTTTGAATATTGTATCAGATATAAGATACGGGAAAAATCAGATTCCTGAATCTGAATTTATTATCAATGAACTTAGATATACCGCTCCGGAACTGCTGACTTATGGAGAACAACCTTCAGATATCAGCAGCAATATATATTCACTCGGAATAATTTTTTACGAAATTCTTACAGGGATTACTCCATTTCAGTCAGAAGAAGCTGATGAACTTATCTATTCACATCAGTACAGACAGCCTGTTAACCCTGTTAATCTGAATCAGAACCTCACTCAGGATGTATCGGATTTAGTGATGAAAATGATTGCAAAGTCACGGGATGACAGGTATCTTACCATAAACGGTCTGATCCATGATCTTAAAGTGTGCCTTAAAAACCTCGACAGGAATTCAGTTAATAAAAATTTTATTCTGGGTCAGTATGATATACCTGAAAATCTAAGAGTGCCCACAAAGCTTTACGGACGGGATGAGGCATACAGTGCTATAATTAATTCATTAGAATCTGCAAGAAAAGGCTCAAAACAGATCCTTTTTATTTCCGGGGCATCCGGTATCGGTAAAACAATTCTTATTGAAAAAACAGTTAAGCCGATTGTCGGCGATTCAGTCTATTTTCTTTCTGCCAAATGTGAAGCTTTAAAAAAAGGTATACCATATTCAGCACTTATTAATGCGTTTAACCATGTCATTGATCTTATTCTGCTCGATCCTTTTGAGATACAGCAGATATGGAGAGAAAGCATAATAGAGGCTATCGGTGATTACGGAAAAATTATTGTGGATATGATCCCGAGATTCAGAGAGCTCATAGGTGAGCCTCACCCGATTCCTTCTCTTGAAGGGGATGAAAATAAAAACAGAATGAACATGGTTCTTTCAAGGCTGGTTAAGGTCTTAACGCCCCCTAAACAGGTACTTATAATTTTTATTGATGACGCTCAGTGGATTGACTCAACATCTCTGTCGTTGATTAAATTCCTTATCAGTACAGGGGATATTGAGTCGCTGTTATTCATCTGCTCATACAGGGATAACGAAATAACAGAGTTTCATAATCTGAAAATATTCAGGGATGAAATAAGGGGGACTGTTGCCGACGCAAAGGATGTCATGCTTAAGCCTCTTGATATAGCCAGTATTAACAGTATAGTGTCGGATTCAATCCGTACAAGCGATCAGAGAGTTCGTGAACTTTCTGAACTGGCTGTTAAATTTACCGGGGGAAATCCGTTATATATAAAGGAGTTTCTGAACAATATTTACAAGAAAGGGATTCTGAAATTCAGTTCCGATAAGGGCTGGGGATGGGATAATAAACAGATCATTCAGATTTATGAGACAGATAGTATAATAAGGACGATGATAAACAGGATGAATGAGCACTCCGCTGCGGCCGTTGAAATTCTCAAGCATTCAAGCTGCATCGGCAGTACTTTTAATGTTGAGTTTCTCAGCGAGGTTATGGGTAACTCTGTTGATCTGATTGTTGATGAGATTAAACCGCTGATACATGACGGATATTACAGAATCAAAGGGAATGATTATATTTTTGTTCATGATAAAATTCTCGAAGGGGCATCGTCTCTTTTGACTGAAAGTGAGATCTGCCGCATACACTATAAGATAGGACAGTCGCTTCTGGGAAAGGAAAACACAGGCGGAAATGACAATTACCTGTTTGATATTATAAGTCATCTTACTCTTTCGAAGCCGCTGCTCTCACAGGATGAAAAGTTATCTCTGGCCGCATTGAATGTCAAGGCGGGAGAAAAGGCTAAGGGATCCTATGTTTATGAATCCGCACTTAAGTACTACTACAGCGCAATTGAAATTATTCAGGAAGGCGGTTTAATTTGCGGGGAGGAGAACCATTCATATCTCCAAAAACTTTTCACTGAATGTTTCATCTGTGAATACATGATGGATAATATGGAAAGATCGTATAATCTGTTTGTCGAATTGAACAGCATGGCAAAAACTAAAGCTGAAAGAGTTAAAATCTATACGATAAATTGTATGCTTCTCTTTAATTCCAGTAAACCGGAAATGGCAATTGAGATGGGAATAAAGGGATTAAGAATTCTCGGCATCAGAATCGATAAAAATCCGGGGTATGCATCAATCATCAGTGAATACGTCAGATACAAAAAAAATACGTTTACCAGGAATCCTGAAACGATTCTTGAAATTAAAAAACTGGATAATGATGATCTTCTTGCAGCAATGGAACTGATGTTTGAATTGTGGATGCCCGCGTATGCCTACAGCCATTCTCTGATGAAGCTTCTTACGCTGAAAATGGCTAACATAACCCTTGAAAACGGACTATGCCATATATCTCCATTTGCTTTTATGACATTCGGAATTATCTACGGCACAGGGAAAACAAAGTTTAAATATGGGTACAAACTCGGGATGCTGGCCCTGAGGCTTAATGAAATTGAAAAAAATGTTAAAATGGAGTGTATCTTAAATTACTATTTCGCAAGCTTTCAGTCATCATGGATTAATCATTTTAATAAATCGATTCCATTTTTCAACAAATCGAATGAACTTGGATTACAGAACGGTACCATATACTATACAGCTTTAAACAGGATCTTCTTAATTGCAACCAGGCTTATTAAGGGTGAAAATCTGCATGAAATGAAGATTCTCTGTGAGGAATATCAGAAAGATATAAAAATGAATAATGATAATCCGTTGTTTGCAGCAAAAGCAATGGACTCAATTAAAAAGAATATAGGCCTTCTGGTAGATTATGATAATCTGTCCGATTCGCCATTTGCAGAAAGAAGTTTTATATCGGATCTTAAACATGGCGAGGTTAAACAGCCGCTGCACTGGTATTACCTTTTCAGAGCCAAGGCTGATACGGTTTTAAGCAATTTTGATGAGGCTCTTAAAAATATTGATTCTGCTGATCAGGTTGTAAACTGGCATTTTGCATCTCCGGTAATATTTGAACATCTGTACATACAGTCCATTTCGATTCTGAATAGCTCCCAGAAGAGAAATCTGATAAGGAGGATCAGTGAACGGATAAGATTGAAAAGAAATATGAGATATATAAAAAAATGTGCAAAGGCCTGTCCTGAGAATTTTAAGCATAAATATCTGCTGCTTAAGGCGGAGAATCTGAAGCATTCAATATTCAGATACAAGGCACTCCTTTATTATAACCGGGCGATAGATTATGCAAAAATGAATAATTTTGTTAATGACACAGCTTTTGTTTATGAATGCGCTTCGAAGTTTTATAAACAAACCGGAGCAGACGATTTACATAAAAATTCAATTAAACTCGCATATGACAATTACAAATTATGGGGAGCTGATTTTAAGGTAAAGCAGCTTGAACATGAATACGATTTTCTCATCCCTGAAATAAATGAAAGCAGAATCACAGTATCTGCTGGTTCAGAATCAGGAGCATTGGCCGGTATTATTGATGAACTTATAAAGATAAGACATGAGCGTGATATAGCAGTTGCTCTTGAAAAAATCTCAAGCCTGATCTTTATCCGTAAAATTGCGGACAGAATCTGTTTTTTGATTTCACTGAGGGATAAAGTAATGATTAAATCCGATATGACAGACGGGTATTTCAGTTTTCACAATGAGCCCCAGGTATTCACTAAGGCTCGGATTATTGAAGAAGTATTTGATCAGAGTGGAAAAGGTTTTAATAGAGATATAAGACTCATTTCAAATTTGAAAGATGACGGGTCACCAGGGAGTTATTCTGCTGCTGTCATTCCTTTTGAACAGAGAGGAAGAGTTTTCTCCGTACTTTATCTTGAAAAAAAAATGGAGCTCTTCAATGAGGATGAAAAAAGGGTAATGCATACTATCGCAGCTTTCAATTCATTTTTATATGATAATATTCAGGATAGTGCAAAAAGAAATATCGATGTTAAGAAAGACAGCAACACATTGAACAATGTAATAATGGACAGGCTGATGCATAAGATGAATGTGGAAAAAGTATTCCTTACTGAGGAGCTTACTCTTCCTGTACTTGCAAGAGAAATGGGCGTTACTACTCCTCAATTGTCGGAGGTTATTAATAACTATTGTAATATGAATTTTAATTCATTCATAAATAAATACAGAATTGAAGAAGCCAAGAAAATTTTTCTTGAAAACAATGAAAAAACAATTCTTCATATTGCTTTTGAAGTCGGATTTAATTCCCTGTCTGTATTTTATAAGGCGTTTATTAAATTTGAGAATATGACCCCTGCCGGTTTCAGAAAGCTTCACGGCAAAGAGGATCAGGATATAAAATGATAGCAGCCGGAATAAACTCAAAACAGCACAACCTCGCATAAAATAAACTGTTAATCTGTTCCGGAATTTTTTTGATTCCAATACAGGTTACCACACACTATCTATCCATGCAATGACAGCTGCATATGTTTACATAAATGCAGATGTCATTGTGAACGAAGTGAAGCAATCCCTGTTTGTATAAATGTATTCAATTGAACAGAACAATTATTTGTTAAAGCAGACTGCAAGGTTATTTCATACCTCTCAGTGACTGGCTTTGATTTAATTTATTCGTTAACCGCTATAATATTTAAGATTAAACAATAAAGCGTGTAAAATCTTTAAGTATACACACTCTTCCTTCTTTCTCCATTTCTTAAATCTAAATCAATAATTCCTGATTTATTTTTCAAGATGTTAACTCCGCTTAAATCGATTAATCTCTCTAAGTCATTTAAAAAAAAGGAGAAACAGATATGGTGATGGAGAGAATACATAAAGCAATATTCATTATCCTTCTGAGTACTCTTGCTGTGCTGATATATCTCTCTATACCGGCAGGCGGGGTTAAAGATGAATATAAGTGGAAGAATAAATCCTCCAGCAACGGAACGGTGCTGCAAAATCTTACGAGTAGTGATGTTCTAGAAAAGCTGAAATCCGTGAAAGACCCTGAACTGGATGTCAATATAATAGATCTCGGTTTGATATATGATTTAAAATTGAACGAAGGGAATCTGAATATGGTAATGACTCTCACGTTCAAGCGCTGCCCATATGCCGCTCAATTGATAGAGAATGTTAAATCTGCCCTCATGTCAATGGAAGGGATTAAAACCGTTAATCTTGAAATCACATTTGAACCTCTCTGGTCGTGGGAAAGGGTCAAACCTGAAGTAAGGGATTCTATTATTCATAATTTTAAGGAGCTCGGAATAATAGAGGAGGCCGCACAGTAATGGGTGAATTAAAAGAGGCACTTGTAAACGGTCTTATACTCGGATTCACTACAGGCCCTATATGTATGATGGGGTGTCTGCCTGTTCTGATTTCATTTACTCTTGGTGAAAATGATAATTTCAATAAATCTTCAGTATGGGGATTTATCGGGAAGTTTACCGCCGGCCGTTTTTTTGCGTATATGTTTTTTGGTCTTCTGGCCGGCATTCTTGGAAGCTATTTAGGGTCAGGGCTGGGAACAACGGGGATTATTTCATGGTTATTAATGTCAGTACTCCTTATCCTTTACGGGCTCGGTGTAAGTTTTGGTCATATGAGTTTATGTAGAATCACAGGAGGTTTTGTAAAAGACAGGAAGTTCCCGTATATTCTCGGTATTCTTGCGGGAATAAATCTTTGCCCTCCATTTCTCCTTGCATTCACATATTCCATTGAAAGGTCGGATAACATACTTTTTGGTGTTGTTTACTTTTTCGCATTTTTTCTTGCGACAACTCTCTATCTTCTCCCGGCAGGACTTTCCGGGCATATCGGGAAAAATGAGCTCTTTTCAAAAGCGGGGAAGGGGGCGTCTGTAATTGTCGGTGTAATCTATTTTTATCAGGGTATAAGGCTTCTGATTATATGAGTAAAATGAATTGGTTCCTCAAACCGGAAACAAATATCAAAACGGGTAGAGTTATGGAAATATTTATATTTTATTCAATCGCCTGTCTATTCATGGGTATTTCAACCTATATTTCAGGTATGCTATGGCAAGAGGCAAACGGCCCGTTAGAATATGTTAGACTGCTTTTTATTGACAGACCTTCCATAATTTTCGTTACGATTCTTTTATTTGTTTCAAGCGGTGTACTGACCCAGATAGGGAAGGTCAGTTTTAACCTCAGCTATTATGAAATATCAATAATCTGGTTTGCTACAGTCTGGGTGTCGGTATCAATTCTCTGGTTTGTTAACGGGATAAAACCGACGGTTATGGAGTTCACCGGATTTGTACTCTGCCAGTCGGGCCTCTTTGTTGTAGCGGTATCGAAGATTAATTCCTGACAGAAGTTATAAATTTTTATTTTAGGAGAATATAATGAAAATTAAGTGGAGTTTCTGGGAAATATATGGGGCTGCCTGGGTTTCACTGGTTGCTCTGTTCATGTTTTATTTTGCAACTATATCTTTTTCAGAAAAAGAAATGAGAGCAGCATTTCTTTCTTTTTTTATTTCTCTTCTGATGCTTCTGCTATTGATCACTTTTTTAATATGGAAAAGAAAAAGAAAACTGGAAAGAAGCGGAATTAAAAAAACAATAAAATGGGTAATGATAATATATACATGTTTCTGTATTTTTCTTTTTATTCCAACACCTCCTTATGGAGATAGTCAGTCTAAGAAAATTGGGACATACGGGATAGAGAGTGTAATTCAGAAAAATGATGCAGGGAAACAGCCTGGTAGTAAATCACTGATCAAAGTCGCCGATTCCGGCAAAGGCAACAATATTGATTATACCTTATATGATATATGCATGGGGAAGATAAAGAGTTCTGTTAAAAGAGACGGGAAGGTCACACCCGTTAAAACGGAAATTCTTGATAGCAAAGTTCTAACAGAAAAACTCAAAGAGGAAATACTGACATACGGAGTTGATGTTGTCGGCATAACTGAATTAAAACCTGAATATATATATTCAAGTGATATCAAAGGCAAACCTGTAGTCCTGAATCATAAATATGCGATAGTAATAGGGAAAGGAGTTAAACATCGTCTTGCCGGGCCTACTGCACCTCTTCCCTTTCAGGATTCATATTCATCAATTCCAGAGGAACTTGCTGCTGTATTATCCGGTATCAATATAAACACAGAGAGTACAATACCTGCCGATGTCGCAAAAGAAGTAAAAGAGACTATGGAGTTTTTCAGTGAAGGCGGTTCCACAGCTGTTCAGCTTGCTGAATATATAAGGTCGTTGGGCTATCCTGCAAGGGCACACTTTAACAGATGGTCGGAGGTACAGCTGGTTCCTCTTGCAATTCTTTCAGGGCTTGGAGAGGCGGGTAAAAACGGTATGATTATTAATGAGAAATTCGGACCGCGCGGAACATTCGCTGTGGTTACTACAGATCTGCCTCTTATCCCGGATCGGCCTGCTGACCTGGGTGTGAAAGAATTCTGCAAGGTATGCAACAAATGTTCCCGTACCTGCCCCGCTCAGGCGATTCCATATGGAGGAACAGTGATAAAGAATGGTGTTGAGAAATGGGCGGTTGATTCGGAGAAATGCTGGGCTTACCTTTCTAAAAATATAAAGTGTATGTCGTGCATAAGTTCCTGCCCATATAACAAACAGGAGTATGCTGTTCATAAACTTGCCGGTTTCATGATTAAACGAAAGAATATTGTAACAAATTATCTGATAGCAAAGCTTGATGATTTTTTCGGTTATTCTTCACATTTAAAAAATTATTCACAACTATAAGAGGGAACATATGCAGTCAGGTGAGAAAAAAAAGATACTTATTCAAGGTGTTTATTTTGAGAATCTGTTTATTATAGCATCGGGCCTGGTATGCGGGATTGTTTTCAATCATATATGCCATAACAGTTATCTTAACCTGCAGGGAATACTCGGCGGGACAATCAGCACTATTCTGATAATATGGCTTAATCCGGAGGATTAGAATGGACTTTATTATAA
>Ga0116171_10003398_pt1 | contig 14729 bp, 14 predicted proteins | sample AD_JPNHW2_MetaG_FD_89798 | JGI IMG/M metagenome (GOLD analysis project Ga0116171, IMG submission 89798) | Active sludge microbial communities of municipal wastewater-treating anaerobic digesters from Japan - AD_JPNHW2_MetaG | ecosystem: Engineered > Bioreactor > Anaerobic > Digestate | place...
ACTATAAAAGATGGTGTCTGCATGAGCAGATAAGCCAAATCCTGACCCGAATTTCTTTCTTCAATTTGTTCTGCATTAACATTGGTGAAAGCTACGGGTGTACCTGAAGTTGCTCTGGTTGCTACAACAACCACATCTTCAAGCAAAATGTTCAAAGGTTTCATGTGAATAGTTAAATCAGAACCTGTTTTTACTAATTCTTCCCAGGTTTCGAAACCAATGTATTTTGCTGTAAGTTTGTATGCATAATCTTTCAGCCCTTTGAACTCAAATTCACCCTGATTGTTGGTTGTCGCTGTTTGTTTTGTCTGGAGCAGAGTAACAATTACATTTGCCAAAGGCTTGTTCTCTTCATCCCGAATTTTTCCACGAATAGAATTTTGAGCTGAAATATTAACAGCAAAGACTAATAAAAAGCACAAAAAAAATAACTTTCTCATTTTTAATTAATTAAATAGTTAATAATCGAATGAGAGAGCCTAATGAAACGGATAATTTAAAATGGATAATATCTTTTTCCCTTCGCGGAATTACCCGTGCAGGTTCAAAGGGTATGATCTCAGCCCGAATTTATTAAGGCACCCCATAAAGCAGAATATGTATATAATGTCTGTAATCCTGAAAATGTTCGGATTGCACTGCAAAGATAAATTAATTTTTGCTTTTAATCAAATTGTTTTTTAAGTACAAATCATCGAACAAAAAAACAGATTGCATTGTTATTCATTCAAATTATTAAAATAATCATCTATATGAAACATTTTTTTTCAGTTTTTATACTTACTATCCTGTTTATTGGTTGCTCTTCAGCACAGAAAAACTCAGGATCTGAAACTAAATCAAATTTTTACGACTTCAAGGCGCTGAATATGCAGCAAAAGGAAGTCAGCATGAGCGACTATAAAGGCAAAGTGATTTTGGTGGTCAATACTGCCAGCAAATGTGGCTTTACACCTCAGTTTGCGGGTCTTGAGACATTGTACAAAAAATATAAGGACAAAGGACTGGTTATTCTTGGTTTTCCATGTAATCAGTTTGGTAATCAGGATCCCGGCACCGATGAAGAAATTCAGTCGTTTTGCCAGTTGAATTACGGTGTGACTTTCCCCATGTTCTCCAAAATAGATGTAAACGGCGATAATGCACATCCGATATTTTCTTACCTGAAAAACTCATTATCAGGTACTTTAACCGACGATATAAAGTGGAATTTCACCAAATTTCTGATTGATCCAACAGGTAAACCACTAAAAAGATATGGTTCGAATGTAAAACCGGAATCTATTGAGGCAGATATAATTAAACTGTTGAATCCTTCTAAATAATTTTTACCTCAAAGCTGTATATATTTTTCTGTACAAAAAAAAATATTTATCTTTGCACCGTAAATAATTGTGGAAAGATTTGGACTGCTTGCAACCACGAAAAAAAATGCTAAATTGTAATTTACTTTCCATGTTTTTTTTCAGTCCTTTTAAATCAATCCTCTGAATTTTAAATTAATCTGGTTTGAGCCTGTTATTTGCATGCTCATCAATTAAATTTTTATTAAAAAATGGGATATTTATTTTCTTCTGAATCAGTGTCTGAAGGACACCCCGACAAAGTAGCCGATCAAATTTCGGATGCTATTGTCGATAATTTTCTGGCACAGGATGCCAACTCAAAAGTAGCTTGCGAAACACTTGTTACAACAGGTCAGGTAGTATTGGCAGGTGAAGTGCATACACAGGCATATGTGGATGTTCAGTCAGTAGCTCGTGGCGTGATAAACCGTATTGGTTACACCAAAAGCGAATATATGTTTGATGGAAACTCATGTGGAGTTTTATCGTCATTACACGAACAATCTCCCGATATCAACCGAGGTGTGGAACGCGAAGACCCGATGAATCAGGGTGCCGGCGACCAGGGTATGATGTTCGGGTATGCATGTAACGAAACAGTTAACTACATACCTGTGGCTTTAGATTTGTCGCACGCACTGGTGAAAGAACTGGCTTACATTCGTCGCGAAGGAAAGGTGATGACCTATCTTCGTCCCGATGCAAAGTCGCAGGTGACTATTGAATATAACGATGATAACCAACCGGAAAGAGTTCACACAATCGTTGTTTCTACTCAGCATGACGAATTTGTAAAACCTTCAGAAGGTAAAACACAGCAACAAGCTGATGAAGAAATGCTTGCCGTCATCTATAACGATGTGAAAAACATATTGATACCACGGGTTAAAGCCAAAGTAATACAGTTTGACCAGCTGATAAAAGATGATTATATCCTGTACGTAAATCCGACAGGTAAATTTGTGATCGGAGGCCCGCACGGAGATACCGGACTTACCGGCCGTAAAATCATTGTTGACACTTACGGTGGTAAGGGTGCTCACGGTGGTGGTGCATTTTCAGGTAAAGATCCCTCGAAAGTTGACCGTTCGGCAGCATATGCAGCCCGTCATATAGCCAAAAATCTTGTCGCCGCGGGCGTTTCGGATGAAGTGCTGGTACAGGTCGCTTACGCTATCGGGGTTGCCAAACCGATGAATATATATATTAATACCTATGGCAAATCGAAGGTAAATCTGACCGATGGACAGATAGCTCAAAAAGTGGAGAAACTCTTTGATATGCGCCCCAAAGCCATTGAACAGCGATTGAAGCTGCGTACCCCAATGTACGAAGAAACGGCTTCGTACGGTCATGTAGGACGTACACCGATCATTAAAGAAAAAACCTTCGGATATAATGGTAATATGAAAACAGTGAAAGTGGAATTATTTACCTGGGAAAAACTGGACATGGCAGATGAAATCAAAAAGGAATTTGGTTTGTAATTTCAACAATAAATTAATTTTGAGAGCTTCAATTTATTTGAGGCTCTTTTTTTTGGAAAAATATATGATTTTTATAAACATTTTTTTAATTCCATTCCATGTTTTTTTGATTACAATATTTGATATGGAACTTAATATTTAAAACATTTAGATTACTTTTGCGTAAAAAATATAAGGAGATGAACAGGGACGAAATTTATAGTCAAATCAACCGGATTTACGGATTTCTGAAAGTAAAACTGTTTCAGTTTATAAACTGGCGCGAAAAGCGGATCATTCGTTTTTACGGACTTCCGAAATGGAGAAAAGTATCCAATACAATCCTTACGTTTTTCGGTTTGTTCTTGTTTTACTTAATTCTTGTTGATATCAATTTTTTATGGCTCTTTGGTAAGTCGCCTTCGCTCAGAGCTATAAGCAATCCACCACAGTCCTTATCTTCCGAGATTATCAGCGCCGATGGTAAACTTATCGGTAAGTATTTCAATGAAAACCGGAAACTCGTAAAATTTGAGGATATTTCACCAAGTCTGATCAATACACTTATCAGTACCGAAGACCACCGTTTTTACAAACATTTCGGAGTGGATATCCGCGGGCTTTTTGGTGCCATGAAAGATATGATTCAGGGTAATCCGCGCGGGGCAAGTACCATCACACAACAACTGGTGAAAAACATGTACAAAACCCGCAGTCAATACTCCAGAGGATTACTTGGTTCATTGCCGGGTCTCAGACTTCCCCTCGAAAAAACTAAGGAATGGACTGCAGCTCTTAAACTTGAGATTTTTTATTCCAAAAATGATATTCTGGAGATGTATCTGAATACAGTTAGTTTCGGTAGTAATGCTTATGGAATATATACTGCTTCGAAAACCTATTTCAATACCACTCCCGATAAGCTTAATTATGAGCAATCAGCGGTACTGGTCGGGTTACTTAAAGCCATCACCAAGTATAACCCTTACATTAATCCTAAAAACTCTCTTAAAAGAAGAAATGTTGTATTGAATCTGTTGGTTCACAATAAATATATTACTCAGCAGGCTGCCGATTCGTTAAAAGAAATTCCAATCCAGCTGAATTATAATATTGAAAAACCTAATCAGGGAATTGCACCGTATTTCAGGGCGAATTTAACCCGTTTTCTGGAAAAATGGGGAGAAACAAACGGTTATGACATATATGCCGATGGATTAAAGATATATGTAACAATTGATTCACGGATGCAACAATACGCCGAGGATGCTGTCAGAAAACAGATGAAACAATTACAGAGGAACTTTTTTGCGCATTGGTCCGGACAGAATCCATGGCGCGATGAAAATGGAAATGAACTGAAAAATTTCATTTCTGACATTGCCAAGCATACAAGAGTATATCGTAATCTGGCTTCGAAATACAATAACAATCAGGATTCGATAGATAAGTACATGAACCTGCCCCGCAAAATGAAGGTATTTGATTATGATAAAGGTGTAAAAACTTTTACCATGAGCCCGATGGATTCTATTCGTTATGTGAATCACTTCCTGCATTGTGGATTTGTGGCTATGGAACCTGATACCAAATATGTAAAAGCCTGGGTAGGTGATGTGGATTATGATAACTGGCAATACGATAAAGTGGCGCAAAGTAAACGTCAGCCCGGTTCCACCTTTAAACTTTTCGTATATACTGCCGCGATGATAGCAGGAAAATCACCATGCGACAAAATAACTGACAAGCCAATCACCTGGGGTACAGGCGAAGATGCCTGGAGCCCGAAAAACTCTACCGGTGGTTTTTCTTACGAAGATATTACCTTAAAAAGCGCCTTTGCGAAATCGGTGAATACCGTTGCTGCTCAACTGGCTAAAGAAGTAGGACTTCATAATGTCGCAAAGTGTGCTCATTTATTGGGCATTAAATCCAAACTTGATGAAGTTCCCACGCTGAGTCTCGGTGCTTCTGACGTATCACTGCTTGAAATGGTCAACGCCTACAGTACTGTCACAGGTGAAGGTATGTATCATTCACCAATCATTGTCACAAAAATTGTCGATAAGGACGGCTATACAATTTACGAAGAAAAAATAAAACCCAAAAGAGTCCTATCCTATGAAAATGCTTTCTTGATGACAGAACTGCTCAAAGGAGGTATTACTGAACCGGGTGGAACTTCGCGGGCACTTTGGAATTTTGACCTCATGAGATGGGATACCGAATTCGGTGGAAAAACAGGCACTTCTTCCAACTATTCCGATGCCTGGTATATTGGTGTTACCCCAAAACTGGTTGGTGGCGCATGGGTTGGAGCTGAACATCGAAGTGTTCACTTCCGGAATGGAAGCATGGGGCAGGGAAGTCGTACAGCATTGCCTGTTTTTGCTTTATTTATGGAAAAAGTGCTATCAGATAAACAGCTGTCGCATTACCGGGCTAAGTTTCCGGCGGAACCAAAACAGCCTATATCGCGTGATTATAAATGTCAGAGTTATGTTAAACCTGATACAGCGCTTGTTGACAGTACCATAGTCGAACCGATTGAAACATTGCCTGTTCCTGACCTCGATTTGAGTAAACCGGATGAAACGACCAACCCGGTAACTCCACAATAATTTATAAATCAGAGTAATACCATAAAAAATAATTTAACAAATTTCTTTTTTTAAATAGATGAATAAAATTATAAGTAAAGAATATTTTTCAGCAAATGTTGTGAAATTTGTGGTCGAAGCGCCACTCATAGCAAAAGCGCGACGAGCTGGACACTTTGTAATAGTAAGAGTAGGAGAGAAGGGCGAGAGAATTCCTTTAACCATCGCCGATGCCGATATCAGTAAGGGAACTATTACCCTTGTGATTCAGCGAATGGGTGTTTCATCGACAAAATTATGTGCTTTAGAAGCCGGTGATTATATAACTGACCTTGTCGGACCATTGGGAAAAGCGACTCATATCGAAAACTTTGGAACTGTGGTTTGTGCTTGCGGTGGGGTGGGAACAGCTCCGATGATGCCAATTGTAGCTGCATTGAAAAAAGCTGGAAATAAAGTGATTACAGTGCTTGCCGCCCGTACAAAAGAACTGATAATTCTTGAAGAGCAGATGCGCGAATATTCGGATGAAGTGATCATTATGACCGATGATGGTTCGTATGGCAACAAAGGATTGGTGACGAATGGCATTGAAGAAGTTATCCAACGCGAGAAAGTGGATATGTGTGTAACTATAGGACCTGCCATAATGATGAAGTTTGTAAGTATCCTGACAAAAAAATATGAAATTCCTACAGTGGCATCCCTGAACACGATTATGGTGGATGGTACAGGAATGTGTGGAGCCTGCCGTGTCACAATAGGTGGTAAAACCAAATTTGTTTGTGTGGATGGGCCGGAATTTGATGCTCATCAGGTAGATTTCGATGAAATGCTGATGCGGTTGGGAGGCTACAAAGATCAGGAAAAAGAAGAAATGGAACATAAAATTTTGCATACGAAATAATACCTATGAATACCAAAAGAGATGAACAATGGCGCGTAGATTTGCGGGCAAAGATTAAAGCTAAAGACAGAACCAACCTTGAGCGTGTTCATATGCCTGAGCTCGATCCGGAGTATCGTAGTCACATCAGAAATGAAGAAGTAAATCTGGGTCTGACACCTGAACAGGCAATGGCTGAAGCCCAGCGTTGTCTGGATTGTGCTAATCCTACCTGTATGGAAGGTTGTCCGGTAGGAATTCAAATTCCCGATTTTATTAAACATATTGAAACAGGCAATTTTTTGGAAGCCGCTAAAGTTCTGAAACTTACTTCGGCACTTCCGGCTGTATGCGGACGTGTTTGTCCTCAGGAACGACAATGTGAGGAAAAATGTATTCATTTGAAAATGAAGAAAGACGCTGTTGCAATCGGCTATCTGGAACGTTTTGCGGCAGATTACGAGCGCGAAAGCGGTCAGATTTCTGTTCCTGAAACAGCGCCTGCAAATGGAATAAAAATCGCAGTTGTAGGGTCCGGACCTGCCGGTCTGGCTTTTGCAGGCGATATGGCCAAATACGGTTATGAAGTCCATGTGTTTGAAGCTTTACACGAAATTGGTGGTGTATTAAAGTATGGTATTCCTGAATTTCGTTTGCCCAATAAAATTGTAGATGTTGAGATCGAAAATCTGAAAGCGATGGGGGTGATTTTTACCAATAACTGCATAATTGGTAAAACAATTGCCATCCAGGAACTGGAAGAAAAAGAATATCAGGGCATTTTTGTGGCAAGTGGTGCCGGACTGCCCCGGTTTATGAACATTAAGGGAGAAAACCTCGTAGGCATTATGTCGTCCAACGAATACCTGACCCGTGTTAATCTGATGGATGCTGCCAATCCTGATTCCGATACTCCTGTTTACAAAGGAAAGAAAGTCGCTGTAATTGGTGGTGGCAATACCGCCATGGATTCGGTTCGTACTGCACGGAGATTAGGTGCCGAAAAAGCGATGATTGTGTACCGTCGGTCTGAAGAAGAAATGCCAGCCCGTGTGGAAGAAGTAAAACATGCCAAGGAAGAAGGAATCGAATTTCTGACTCTCCATAATCCGCTGGAATATATAGGAGATGCCAACGGACGGGTTACGCAGATGATATTGCAGGAAATGGAACTAGGTGAACCGGATGAATCCGGACGCCGTTCACCGGTAGAAATACCCGGAAAAACGAAGACGATTGAGGTTGATGAGGTGATTGTCAGTGTGGGTGTATCACCTAATCCGTTAATCAAACAGTCGGTTCCGGAACTCGAAACTACTAAATGGGGAACTTTGGTTGTTAATCAGGATACTATGCAGTCAGTTTCAATACCTATAATTTTTGCCGGAGGCGATATCGTTCGTGGAGGTGCTACCGTTATTCTGGCCATGGGTGATGGACGACGGGCAGCAAAAGCAATGGACGAATGGATTAAAAGTAAAGGATAATTTGTTAAAAATGAAATATTAACGCCGTAATTCGTTATTAAACGGATTACGGCGTTTTTTTACTTTGTTTAAAGCTTAAAAATTATACACAGCTACTCCAACCACTCTGTGATTGGTCACAGAATAAGGATCGGTAACTTTTCCCTGAGTGTTAAGTTTCCCGTATCCGGCATTAGTTAAATCATACTCCAGACCTAACCGAATGTTTTTCATATTGTAGGAGAGGTGCGGCGCAATCCTGATTAATTGATCCAGATGCTGATTGCCCGAAAAATAACCGGAACTATAGACAGTATAATCATTATTAGCAGTCGGAAGTAGATTTTTATCTGTTCCAAGATTTTTAAGATAACCTCCCAAAATACCTACTTGCCAGGTTTTTCCATAAACCAGATTAATCCAGCTGGCTGACTGGTTGAAGTTGGTGTATGTATGTAATTTATTTTCAACATTATAGCTACTTAAGCCATAGCCCATAGGCATTTGCAAATCGCTCAGATTCTGACCAATCAATGATTTCGCTTTGATTTGTAACTTCTTACTGGCGTATTGTCCGTAAATCATGGCGCTTTTTGAACCAAGCCTGCTTTTGTTTATTTTTAAAGTTTTATAATCCAGTCCAATACCTCCGGTAAAGTGTTTTCCGGTGCTTTCCATGCCCAGATACATATCGGGGAGCAAGGCTTGTTTCATGTAATTGTTCGATTTGCCTTCAGGTCCGTAGGATGTATATTGCATCTGATAAATACCGGCAAGACTAACAGACAGGCTTGATGTCAGGTTTTGTTTCACTCTCAGTTGAGGACTTCGATTGAAGGGTTGAAAAGGTGATCCGGAGTTTAACGATACAATTGTAGGAGCTACATTTCCGTAGAGCGGATGCCACGTCTGACCAGCAAGCAGTTCTGTATTTTTCCAGTTCAGCTTCATATACGCCTGCCGAAGACGAACCAAAAAATAAGTGGTGCCTGTACCGCAAAAATCCAGTTCAATTTTAGCCGTAGAACGGGCTTTAAATAGTTCAGGACCATTGATGTTCAGACCTAAACGGCTTGCTACACTGATCATTTCAGCCTGAGCTGTGTTGTTGATATCATTTCCGTCAGCATCGTGTACTAACGGTTTTGGAAATATGTTAAATATTCCATCGATAACCTCCACATTTTGTCTGGAGTTATAATAAAAGTCATTTCTCACAAAGCCGTAAAGCTCATATTTTGGTGCTGTCTGGGCTTTGCCGGTGAAAAGGAAAGAAGAGATAATCAGAAAAATTATCAACGCGAAAGTATAGTTATTGTACTTCATAGTTGGTTATGTTTAACATCCGTCACAGATGAGTAATTTTATAAAAAGAGATGTTCAAGCAGTATTTTTGTGCCAATTCCAATCAGAATGATGCCACCGAGTATTTCCACATTGAATTTAAACCTTTTACCGAACCGGATGCCAATTCCCATCCCCAAAAAGGTGAAGAGAAAACTGACAATTCCGATAATCAAAACGGCAGATAAGATGATATCAGGGAATGGAATAAAAATAATACCCGTGGCAAGTGCATCGATACTTGTGGCAAAAGCCAGTGAAATCAATAACCTGAGTTTGAAAGGATCGGGAGTGATTTCGCAGTCCGGATCTATGGGTTTCAGACCTTCTATCAGCATTTTTCCCCCTATTATGCCTAATAATCCAAAAGCCACCCAGTGGTCGAAACTGCTCAACTCATGAATAAACGATTTTCCGGCATAAAATCCGATTAATGGCATTATTCCCTGAAAGAAACCGAAGAGAAATGCCATCTTCAGGGTGTTTTTAAATGAAAATTTACCGACACAGATTCCTTTGCTGATGGATACAGCAAAGCAATCCATGGCAAGTCCTATGCTAATGAGTAATATTGAAAGAAAATCCATCTGATACTTAGTAAAAAATATGCTAATGTGTCAATCAGTGATTGGCAACATCAGCATATTAGTTATTTGATTAATTTATTATAATAATGATTTTACCTGCTTGTAAACATTTTCAGCGGTAAATCCTAACTTTTCGTCGAGAATTTTGTAAGGTGCGGAGTACCCAAATGATTCCAATCCCCAGATTTTTCCATTATCACCCACCAGACCAAGCAGATTAACGGGAAGTCCTGCTGTCAAACCGAATTTTTTTACGTTTTTCGGCAGCACTGTTTCCTGATATTCTTCGGATTGTGAACGGAAAAGTCCTTCTGAAGGTACAGAAACGAGACTTAATTTAATACCATCCGCACGAAGCAACGCAGCACCTTCAACCAGTGTGGCAACTTCGGAACCGGATGCAAGTAGTATTACATCGGGATTTTCGTCACTTTCAACGATGTAGGCACCTTTTTCTGCTTTTTTAGCTTCTTCTTTGCGGTTAGCTGCAGGCAGATCTGTGATGTTCTGACGTGAAAGGATAAGTGCGGAAGGGGTTTTGGTGTTATCAAGCGCCATTTTCCATGCAACAGTAGTTTCTTCCACATCAGCCGGACGAAGTACCAGCATGGAGTTTTGTCCGTGATGGTTTTTCAGTTTTTCCATCAGGCGAAGCTGAGCTTCCTGTTCTACCGGTTCGTGTGTCGGACCATCTTCACCAACACGGAAAGCATCGTGCGACCAGATATATTTCACCGGCAGCTGCATCAGTGCAGCCATACGTACGGCAGGTTTCATATAATCGGAGAAAACAAAGAAAGTTGCACATGCCGCGATAACGCCTCCGTGCAATGCCATTCCGTTGCACAGACAGGCCATGGTAAGTTCTGAAACCCCAGCCTGCAGGAATTTACCTGTAAAGTCACCTTTAGCAAATGCTTTTGTTTTTTTCAGGAAACCATCGGTTTTGTCCGAATTACTCAGGTCGGCACTTGACACGATCATGTTTTCCACATGTTGTGCAAGATAGGAGAGTACGGTGGCAGAAGCAGCGCGGGTAGCCTGATTTGGCTTTTGTTCGATCTCATCCCAGTTTATTTCCGGAGCATTGCCTGAGAAGAACTGTGCTAATTTTGCTGCCAGTTCGGGGTTTTTGGCTTCCCATGCTTTGGCTGCTTGTTTTTTTTCAGCCATTATTTCTTTCAGCTGAACTTCACGTTTGGCATAAATAGCTTTTGTTTCCTCAAAAATTACGAAAGGATTTTCAGGATCACCGCCCAAATTTTTCACTGAATCGACAAACGATGCTCCGCTTGCTCCGAGTGGCTGACCGTGAGTTTCTATTTCATTTTCAAATGATCTGCCGTCCGATGCTACAGCACCTTTAGCCATGATAGTTTTGCCTATAATAATTGTTGGCTTTTCTTTTTCAGCTTTAGCTTCACGCAAGGCTACTCTTACTTCAGTTACATCATTTCCGTTAATTTCAATCACATTCCAGCCCCAGGCGCGGTATTTCATTGCTACATCTTCGCTTGTAACAGAGTTTGTGTAAGTTGATAGCTGAACATTGTTGGAATCGTAAAACATGATCAGATTGTCCAGTCCGAGGTGTCCTGCTATACGTCCTGCACCCTGCGAAATTTCTTCCTGTACTGCACCATCCGAGATATAGGCATAGATAGTCTGGTTCATTACTTCTCCAAAACGTGCTTTGAGAAATTTTGCGGCAATTGCGGCACCTACCGCATAGGTATGTCCCTGACCAAGCGGTCCCGATGTGTTTTCTATTCCACGTGAAAGATCATATTCCGGATGTCCGGGAGTGATGCTTCCCCATTGACGAAACTGCTGCAAGTCTTCCATACTGAATTTTCCGGTCAAAGCCAGAACTGAATATAGCATGGCGGACATATGTCCCGGATCCAAAAAGAAACGGTCACGGCCTTCCCAGCAGGGATTTTCGGGATCATATTCCAAAAATTCGGAATAAAGTACATTGATAAAGTCAGCGCCACCCATTGCTCCGCCGGGATGTCCTGATTTAGCTTTCTCAACAGTGGCAGCGGATAAAATCCGGATGTTATCCGCTGCGCGATTCAAATCTTGTGTAGTGTGCATAAAAAATATGAATTTAAGTTATATCCTGATTAAAAATGATATCCAACAGTATAGCTGAAGCCCCAGGCTGATGTTTCTCCTCTACCGTATCCGGGAATATACCAGGGTGTAACAGCACCGTATTTTCCGTTGTTAAGCAGATGTTTATTTCGAACATTCCAGCCCAGATACAGATTTTTGAAGAATTCAACCCGAACTCCGGCTACAATCTCAAACCAGATTTTGGTAGCTGGCATGGAGTAATTGATAGTTTCAGTCCCTCCCCAATAATTGTCTTCAATTGTCAGATTATCAGTTGTATAGTTGAATTGTGACATGCCTATTCGGGCACCGGCAAGGAAATAGTTGTTATTGATTTTAGTGCCTGGTTTCGGTTTTAGTAAATTGAAATCAACTCCTAGTTTACCAAACATCCCTTCACCTCTGAAAGTTGTGTTGTTGGTCAGATTTCTGGTTGCGCCTCCCATCCCAATTTCTACCACCGGTAAGTACGAATTCTTTAGATTAGCCTGTACATTGCCCTGATACGAATAGACGTTTCTGGTTGAATTATTCGTAAAGGCATTCTCAATGAATGGTTCAATGTCAATTTCGATATTAATACCCTGCCAGACGGGTATGGTGGTAGTGTCTTTTTTTGATTGAATAGTTGTTTTTGCATTCGCAAGCGAATTATTTTGAGGCTGTTGCGCCTGCGCTAATCCGGCGAAGAGAATAACACTACTCAGCAAGATATATTTTAATGTTTTCGACATAAGTAGTGTTAATGATTGGTTGAATAATTTTGATTTTTTCGATGATGTGATTGGTTGTCAGTACTGTATCAATGGTATGTGTACGAACACAACCGCATTCGAGCGAAAGGTATTCGTCTGTATTATGATAAAGAACGGTTATTGTATCATATACTTCATTGAATTTTATCGAGAAACGACTCTGAGTTTTCAGTTTATCAACAGGTAGCTTTATTTCACTGAGATTCGTAACTTTTTTATAAATTATAGAGTCATTATTAACCCCTGAAGCAGTCAGACTGTCAGCTTTAAAGTTAATTGTAACGTATTGATTGGTTTTCAGGTTGAGGGTGTCCTGATAGAATTTAGCGCCCATAAGCACGGTTTTGCTTTTGCGGCAGGTTTCATCATTATTGCACGATATCAATCCCGAAGTGAGAAGTAATACCGGTAATAGCCAAAAATATAGTTTCTTCATGCTGAATTTTAAATAATTTCTTTCACTTCATCTTTCAATACCTGCATAGCAACATCCAGGGCTGTTTCATCTACCGAATCGTAAAGTTTGATAATCATAGTCGCCAGTTTTGCAGCAGATTCTTCGGCCTGACATTGCGATGCACAGGTATTAATCAGTTGAATAACATTCTCATACGCGTCTTTAATTGATTCCCAAAGCTCACTGCTAACATAAATCTGCTGCGAGAGGTTGTGCTCAAATTCACGCCGGAGATCGTTAAGAAGCACCTGCTGAAGTTCAAAACAATTCATGCCGGCTTCTACTTTGTTGACTATCACTCTGTTGGGATGAATCCGTTCCATCAACAGCATTAATCTTTCGTACGCCTTCAACCGGATCGGGGTAACAGTAGTATTGTTTGCTTTTTTCAATTCAAAATTCCGGCGTTCTGCTTCATTTTTGAAAAGCAGATTTAGTAACAAATAGGTTACCAGTACTACCAGCACCGCAGGAATTGTATATTTTAATATTTCAATCCACATAATATCTATTTCTTTTTACCCGATTGATGAATTATTATATCGATTGGCTGCATATAAACCAGGCAACCCTTTCCGAACGCCTCAATATCGCTTTTTATATCCTCAATAAAGTTTTCAAGCACTTCAGTGCGGTCAATCATTTCTATAATTACGGGAAGTTTTTCATTGATTTCCCAAAATTTGCCGGATACAATCTTATTGCCGCTCAATCCGTAACCTGTTATGCCTCTGTAAGCTGTAGCACCCGAAATTCCTTTTTTATAAGCTTTCATTACCAGATGTTCGTAGAATAAACTCATCCCGAATTTGTCGGTATTGCTTACATATATCTTCAAAATGCTGTTTTCGCTTTTCATTTTTACAGAAGATTAGAGATTAAATATCCGAGATAAACCGCTATAACTCCAAAAAGCAAACTTCCGAGGGCATAAACAGCGGCTGTCAGAAACTGTCCATTCTGGAGCAACTGAAAATTTTCATTAGTAAAAGAAGAAAAGGTTGTAAATCCGCCACAGATACCCACTACAAGAAATAGCTTAAGGTTGGTGTTCAACAGATCGCTGTTTACAAAAATTCCCAGAAAAAATCCAATCAGAATACTTCCAAGAATATTTACTGTCAGCGTTCCCATTGGTATGTCGTGAAAATACCAGGTCAGATTAAGTTTTGAGACCAGATAACGTGCAATGCTCCCGATAAATCCTCCAAGCCCAACTAATAATAATTGTTTCATAATTAATTAGTGATCAATTGATTAAATTAACCGGATGTTCAATGCAAATTTGAAAGTTTAAACTTCTTTTTCTATTTTATAATTGTTTCTTTCGGGTGCATTTCGGGTAATAAGTTCTCCCAGAAAACCTGTCAGGAAGAGCAAAGTACCCAAAATCATTGCTGTAAGTGCAATATAAAAATACGGACTGTTTGTAACCAGCGGCGAAGGAATGTGTGCGCTGAGTGCAATTAGTTTTTTTACTCCGACAACAATTACAGCAAAAAAGCCAAGTATAAACATCAGGCTGCCTATTAAACCAAAAAAGTGCATGGGTTGCTTCCCGAATTTGGAAAGAAACCAGAGGGTAATCAAATCCAGATACCCGTTGACAAAACGATTCATCCCAAATTTTGAACTGCCAAACTCCCTTTTACGGTGTTCAACCACTTTTTCCCCGATTTTAGTAAAACCGGCATTTTTAGC
>Ga0116171_10003399_pt1 | contig 14728 bp, 15 predicted proteins | sample AD_JPNHW2_MetaG_FD_89798 | JGI IMG/M metagenome (GOLD analysis project Ga0116171, IMG submission 89798) | Active sludge microbial communities of municipal wastewater-treating anaerobic digesters from Japan - AD_JPNHW2_MetaG | ecosystem: Engineered > Bioreactor > Anaerobic > Digestate | place...
AGCGTCGACGTTCATTCATGCCGGTATCTCCGGGTGGTGCTGCCATCGATTATAGACGCCCTTGGAGGGCCGGCGGCTATACTGCGCCCGTGGCGGAACCCCTCATCCTTGTCAGCAACGACGACGGCTACAACTCGCCCGGGATCCAGGCCCTGGCTGCGGCTCTCGACTCGCTGGGCGAGATCTGGGTGGTCGCCCCTGACCGGGAGAACTCAGCCGTCTCCCACGCCCTGACCCTGGGCCGCCCACTGCGGCTGGCCACGGTCGGGCCCCACCACTTCGTGGCCGATGGCACGCCCACCGACTGCATTGCACTCGCCCTCGGCCACGTGCTGAAGGGACGGCGTGTCGACCTGGTGGTCTCCGGCATCAACCAGGGGGCCAACATGGGGGACGACGTCCACTACTCGGGCACCGTCTCGGCGGCGTTCGAGGCTGCCGTCCAGGGGCTGCCGGCGATCGCCATCTCGCTCGTGGCCGGCGACCGCTGGGACTTCGGGCCGGCCTCGGTCTTCGCGCGCCGCCTCGTCGAGCGGGTGCTGACGCGCGGCATGACCAGCGGCACCCTCCTCAATGTCAACGTGCCCCCCGGCCAGCCGGAAGGCGTTGTCTTCACCCGTCTCGGCAAGCACCGGTACACCGAGGGTGTGATCGAGGACACAGACCCGCGCGGCAGGCCGTGCTACTGGATCGGTGGCGGCGAACCTGTATGGGAGCGGATACCTGGCACCGACTTCATGGCGATCGGCGACCGATTGATCTCGGTGACCCCGTTGCAGCGCGACATGACCGACCACGTCCAGCTCGGCGAGCTGCAGGCGGTGGCTGCGGCGTGGAGGCTGGAGGAGATGACATGAGCGCCGCCGTGCCCATGCGCCGGCGGCTGCTGGTGGACTACCTTCGCACCGTCATCGGCGTCCGGGACGAACGGGTGCTGGAGGCCGTCTCCGCGGTTCCACGCGAGGCCTTCGTGCCACCTTCGCTCTTCCCCCAGGCCTACGAGGATTTCCCCCTCGAGATCGGTGAAGGCCAGACGATCTCCCAGCCATCCGTTGTCGTCCGCATGACCGAGCTGGCAGCGGTCGGGGAACGGGACCGGGTCCTGGAGATTGGTGCCGGGTCGGGGTATCAGGTGGCGGTGCTCGCGCACCTCGCGCGCTTCGTCTTCGCTGTCGAGCGTCTGCCTCGTCTCGCCGAGGGGGCAAGGGGACGCCTGCACCAGCTCGGGTTCCGGAACGTGTCGATTCAGGTCATGGACGGCACCCTCGGGTGGCGCGCCCAGGCTCCTTTCGACGCCATCATCGTCTCGGCCGCCGCCCCGGCCGTGCCCCAGGCGTTGAAGGACCAGCTCGTCGACGGGGGACGCCTGGTCATCCCGGTCGGCGACCTCCGCCGCCAGGAGCTGCACCGCGTCGTCCGCCGTGGCGCGACATTCGAGCAGACGACGCACGGCTCGGTGACGTTCGTGCCTCTGGTCGGCCGGGAAGGGTATGCCAATGGCCTCCCCCAGGCCTGAGTCACTTCGGAGCAGGGATGTCGTGCTGACGCGTCACTTCGTGGTGAGCGGGCGCGTGCAGGGCGTGGGGTTCCGCTACTTCATGGCGCGCGAGGCTCGGTGCCTGGGGCTTGACGGCTGGGTGCGGAACCTTCCCGACGGTCGCGTCGAGGCCTTGGCTCGCGGTGACAGCGGCCGGGTCGAGACTTTCCTCGGACGGCTCTGGCAAGGATCGCCGATGTCCAAGGTCCTGGAGGTCGTGGCCGAGGACTCACAGGAGCTTGTGAGCGAAGGCTTCGCCATCCGACCGACACCCTGGAACGGCGGGGAGTGAAGAAGCAGGCCACCGCGCGACCCCTTCGAGGACCGTCAGCCGGCGTACTCGGGAGCTGGCCAGTTGCGGTCAGAGGCGCCGGCGGCTAGGATCTCATCGGACGGGGCTGTAGCTCAGTTTGGATAGAGCAGCGGTTTCCTAAACCGCGGGTCGGAGGTTCGAGTCCTCTCAGCCCCGCCACCTAACACAAAGAAAACCAACGAGATGCAAAGATGGGAAGGCGGCCTGGGGTCGCATCCTGGGCGATTTGGCCCCCAATCTGACCCCCAATCGTTGGAAGTGAAGAGGGCGAGCCCTCGGGCGCTACTGCCGGCGCCTGACGGCGGTGGGCTTGGTGGAGAGCAGCTCGTCCATCACCGTGGCGGCGCCGGCCACGGCATGGGGCAAGGCATGGGAGTACACGTCGACCGTCGTGCTGGTGCGCGCGTGCCCCAGCAAGGCGCCGACGATGACCGGGTGCTGGCCCTGCTCGAGCAGGAGTGTCGCGGCGGTGTGGCGCAAGGCGTGGAAGGTGACCCGGGGCTTGATCGTCCGGACCTCGACTTCCTCCACCTTGCCGCCCTTGCGCTTGCGGATCCGCTCTTCCTTCGTCACCACCAGATCGGCCAGGCCGATCTTGAGGAGGAGTGGCCAGTAGGCGCGCCGGAGGAGGTTCCCGTGCTCGAGCGGCGTTCCGACCTCGGAGGAGAAGACGAGATCCCACTGCGATGCCCAATCGTCCCCGAGCTTCAACCGCTCCTCTCCCTGCCGGGCCCGGTGCTGGCGGAGCGCGGCGACCGCGGCGGGGGTGAGGGGGATGCGTCGCCGGCTGGTCTTCGTCTTGGGCGCGACAATCTGGAACCCGGCCGGGGTGCGCTGCAAGGCGCCAGCGACCTCGAGGAAACCTTCGTCCAGGTGAACGTAGGCCCACCGCAGACCGAGCAGCTCGCCTTGCCGCATGCCGGTCTCGACCGCCAGCCGGAAGAGCGCCTCAAGGCGTTCGCCCCGGGCGGCTTGCAGGAGTGCCTTGACCTGGGCGAGCGTCAGGGTCTGGACGTCCCGGTGGGGGACTGCCGGCGGCCGGGCGATCGCGGCGACGTTGCGCGCCACCAGCCCGAGCCGCACGGCGCGCTTGAGCGCGACCGACAGGACGGCATGCAGGTGCCGCACGGTGAGCGCCGAGCACCCGGCATCGAGCTTCGCGGCGTAGAGGCGCTCGAGGTGCTCCGGCTGCAGCTTCGCCAACCGCACGCCCCCGAGCTCCGGGAGGACATGCAGCCTGACGTACTGCTCGTACCGCGCATACGTGCGAGGCCGAAGCTGAGGCTTGCTGGCCGCCAGCCAGTCACCCAGATACGCCCCCACCGTCAGCCGCGCGCCGGGCACGAGGAGGCCGTCCTCGCGCGCCTTGCGAGCATTCAACAGTGCCTTGGATACCTCGGCGGCCGTCTTCCCGAAGTAGGACCGCCGGCGGCCGTTGTCGAGGTGCACCCGCGCCTCCCATCGGCCGTCCGGCCGCTGGCGGATCGTGCCTTCACCGTGGTGTCGCCTTGCCATGGTTCACCTTCCCTTTGACCTTCTCCGCGTAGTGCTTTCGAGACGCCTCACGCCATTGCGCTTTTCGGCCACAGTCGGCGCAGTACGCCCGGTGCCGAGGTTCCCGCAAGAACGGAGTCCCGCACCCCTTGCAGAATGACCATCCGCGGGTCTGGCTGACCGCCTGCATGAGCTGCACGACGACCGCCCCCATGAAGGCCCGTGTGACGAGCTGCAGAGTCGGGCGAGGTTCGTCAGGGTTCCAGCGAAACTCGAGGTTGACAAGATCGAGTGAAGACCCCCGGCGCAGCAAGTGGAAGAAGACTTGCAGCCATTCCTTTTCGGAGAAGTCGACCCTCGGGCATGGAGTCTCAGAGGAGATGAGATCGCTCGCGCTCCAGCCATCGAAGAGCAGGAACTCCGACGCAGTTGTCCAGTCGCCCTGGGAACCGTGTCGACCAGCGTGTAGAGCACTGCTGATGCCGAGAAGCGCTTTGGCCGTCTTCGCGGCAGCCCGCCACGTCGTCACCCGCTCGGCATGGTAGCCGGAGAGCCTGCAGCGAGCATCCTCCTCGTCAGGCGTTCGCTCCTGTTCGAGAACGAAATAGAGGGGTCCCCAACGCTGGGCAGCGCTGAGGACGGCGCCGTCACTGGCGTCCGCAAGCCCGATGAACCGCGCGAGCAACTCCCGAGGCGGTGGGATCGATCGAACGGAGTCCCCGAGGTACACCAGGATTCCACTGTCCACCTGCACCGACTGCGGGACCTCCAGCCGCGAACCCACCGAGGAGAGCTCGTCCAGTGGGAGGCCGACCTGGTCCCACAGTGGGAGATCGCGGCGCTTTGGTGGCTCTCGGTCTCTCAGCATATCCTCAACATAACTTCTTGCGTCCTACCGTGTCAAGCGCGAGAGTGTCTATGTGGGCCGCACAGCGATTGCAAAGACCAATGCGAACCATACGGAGGGAAAATGGTTGAGGATCGGAAGCTCTTGCGGGTCTGGCCTGATGTCGCCAACGCCTTGGGGGTTGGCCGCAGTATCGCCTACCAACTGGCGCCCAGCATCGGCATCGTGAGAATCAACTCGGCTGTCCGGGTTCCAGCCGGCGCCCTCGATCGATGGCTCGAACAGCGAGAGAAGGAGGCGATCGAAGCGGCCGCAACGCACCAGGCCGATCGCCCGGAAGCGTAGGGGGTCCGGTGTTGACTCTCGCCGCGCTGCGCTCCCAGGTGACCCGGCCCGACGTGCCGGGCGCTGACCGGCGGAAGTTGTTGCTAGTCCCGCCCTTGCCGGACTTGCCAGCCCCACCAGCCAGGAGCGGAGGCCAACCGACAGCGGACGTGCAGCACAAGTTGATCGATGGATGGGTTCCACCGGTACTCACCGTCCCGCGTACACGTCGTGTGGGTAGGGTGTCACCTTCTGCAGCGAAAGGTGTCCTCCGCGTTCTCCGTTCCTTCGCGCACAGCAGAACCGGCGTGACGTTCCCTTCCGAGGCCACGATCGCCGGGAATGCCTCGCTGTGCGTCGAGACCGTTCGTCTCGTTCTCCATGCCCTGGTTGGCTCCAACGTGCTGGCTGTGGTACGGCTCGGCGGTGGACGAGGGCGAGCGACGGTATACCGGATCCGCTGGGAGGTGTTGGAGCATCAGCAACCCGGGACTCAGTCCCGGGAAACAAAGCCGGGACCCGGTGCCGGGAATCACCAGAATCCCGGGACTGAGTTCGCCAAACCCGGGACTGAGTCCCGCCGATCCCTAAGAGATCACCAAAGACAAGAGAAGGGGCGCGGTCGCGCCCTCCACGTGGAACATCCCAGGAAGCAGAAGCAAGAGGCTGACCCGAGGGTGCGTGAGCTGGTGAGCGCGTACCACCTGCTTGTCGAGTCTGAGCTACGGGGCGGGAAGCTGCCGAGCAGCACGTGGGGTCGCGACGGCAAGGGAGCAAAGGAGCTGCTTTCCGTTGCGGAGCCGGAGACGATTCTCGCGACGATCAAGGTGGCGCTCGCTTCCCCTGGCTTCTTCCGGTCCCTCGCGCTCGGTGGCCTCCCTGGGATAGGAAGCCAGTGGGCCCGCCTGGTCGACCAGGTGCCGGTGCCCGACCACCAGGAAACAGACGAAGACCTCTCCCGTCAGCGCCGACAGATGGCATACGTCAAGGACTTTGAGAGTCACCGAGAGCATCCACGCTGGCACCAGTACTTGCCGGCTTGTAACGCTGGCCAATGGAATGCGGAGGATGGCTTTCTGGCCTGGCTTTCCGCGAACCCCAGCGAGGAGGTGAGGGCATGACATATCGGCGGCGCCACCATCGGCTTCGTCCCCGTTGTGGTGTCTGTCACCGCCTTGTCGTGTACACCCGGTACACCGGGCAGATTCACGTGACGAACGTGGTTGATGATGCAGACCACCGAAGCCTGCGACCGATCCTCACCACACCCCGCTTGGACTGGGTTTGTGAGGTGTGTGGTGACGAGGTGTTTCGAGTGTTTCCGGGCCGGCGCTGGGTTCACGCGTCGACAGCTCGCGACCTGACAGGCCACCACGCCACGTGGGATTTCGAACGAGGATTTGGGCTCACTTCGGACGAGCCGACAACCGGGCAGGGATCCTCATGAGCGCCACGATGCGGCCGAGGATCCCGCCGCGCTTGCCGGGCGAACCTCGCCCAGGCCGTGCTCACCGGATGCATGGCGAGGCTCCCGATCTGTCCGGCTGGTTGGGACAGGTGGTCGAGGTGCGCTGCAGCGGCGGCGGCTTGTATCGCGGCGACCTACGCGCCGTGGGCCCGGACTGGATGGCCGTCGACCTGCGCTCCGGATCGCGGTGCCTCGTCCGGCTGGCGTCGGTGACGGGGGTCGTGCTCGATACGCTGGCAACTTCGGCTCGAAGGGATGCTGAATGAACCCGTCGACCTCCTCCTCGACGTTCCTGAATCCGCTGCCAGCGGATCGGCCAGAAACCCATGCAGGCACGGGGCCAAAGACGGCATGTCCCGAAACCTACATTCTAAGGACTCAAGGTCAGAAGGAGGGGCGAAGACTCAATCCGGCTCAGGCCTATCTGACCAGGCTACGCGGTGCGGGTAGGCAAACGCAGAGGCAGGCATTGCGTTTCCTGGCATCCGTCGCTCTTGGGCACGCCGTGAAACGCTGTGAAAACGTGGCTTGGCATCGATTCAGCTACCGCCATGCGGTGCAGATTCGTCAAGCCCTGGTTGACAAGTTCGCCCCTGCGACGGCCAACAGGCACCTGAGCGCGTGGCGGGCGGTGATGCGCGAGGCGTGGCGGCTCGGTCTCATGTCCCGCGAAGCGATGGAGCGGGCAGCGGACGTGGAGTCTGTGCGCGGCAGGCGCGAGGCCCGCGGGGTCTGGCTCACCGAGGACCAGGTGCTGGCGGTGTTTCGAGCGTGCCAGGCCGATGGCAGCCTGGGTGGAAGCCGGGACTCGGCCGTGTTGGTGCTGGGGGTGTTGTGCGGCTTGCGGCGACAGGAGATGGTCGACCTCAACCTCGGGGACCTCGATCTGGCTGGGGGATCCCTGCGGGTGCTGGGGAAGGGGGCGACCGTGCGGGTGTTGCCCTTGGGCGCGGCGAAGGCCGTGCTGGCGCGCTGGCTCGATGCGCGGGGGACAGGTCCCGACGACGCGCCGCTCCTCATCGGCGTCTCGCTGAGGTGCTTCGGCAAGCGCCTCTCGTCCAGGACGATATACAGGAGTGTGGCGCTGAGGGCACGGGCGGCGGGGATCAAGGCGATCGGACCGCACGACCTCCGGAAGACGTTCGCCACCACGATGCTGGCCCGTGGCGTTGACGTGCTTCTCGTCCAGAAGCTACTCGGCCACGCGAGCGTCGACACCACCAGACTGTACGACCTCCGGGCCGAGATCGCACAACGCGAGGCTCAGGGCCGGCTGACGTTCCCGGGGCTGGAGTGATGCCGATGGTCAAGGCGCTGCGGGATGCCTGGTCCAGCACCCGGTGCCGCACTGGTCTCACCAGTGAGCGGCACGGGTACTGCCCGGCTTGTACTCCGAGTGCCAAGGCCGAGGAGATGCGGGGCTACAACGGTCTCCGTCGCCAGCGCCACCCGGTCCACTGCACTCACCCCTGGCGCAAGATTTCGACGGCGGACCGTGCCGCACACCCCATTTTTGAAGCCTGCGGCCAGGCGTTCACGGAGATCACGGACCACCGGGTCCCGCTCGAGGATGGCGGCGCGCCGTTCGGCTCCTCGAACCTTCAGGCGCTCTGCCGCTCCTGCCACCAGACGAAGACCTCGGCCGAGACGTCGGCCAGGGGGGGAGGGGGGTCGCGATCCCTAGGTGACAGGCTGGCGCGAGCGGCGCGCGCCCCAAACGCACAGAAGGGCAGAATGGGGCAAATTGCCCCGCCGGGTGCCGCCTGCGTCGTTTCTGCGGTGAGTGAGGCGACAGCAAGTCAGACGGCACGGAGCCTTTCGGCAGAACGAGGCGTGAAACCCCCCACTGGTCGCGAGTCCTGGAAGGAGGCTGGCCGATGAGCGATCGCGCCTTCGCCCGGGTCGAGGATGGTTTCGTGATCATCGTCGGAGCCCGGGCCACCTTCGTGCTGCGGGCCGAGGAGATCATCGGCGTGCTCCTTCGCGACTCGGCGTTGTGGACGCTGGCCGTACAGCGGGGCCGGCTGCTGGGACGCGGCGATCCGACGACACCACCCCACAAGGAGACTCGATGATGGAAAACGAACGCAGGGTAGTCCTAGGTGATCTTCACGTGGAACGCCGAGGCGCCGGTGGGAGCCCTGGTCGGCTCGAGGGGCACGCTGTCACCTTCAACCAGGAAACCACAATCGACGGGATGTTTCGCGAGATCGTGCGACCTGGCGCCTTCCGCCGGGCGCTGCGCGACGGTCAAGACGTGGTGGCGTGCATCGAGCACGAAGGGGGCCTCGCGATCGTGGGGCGAACGACCGCGGGTACGCTGCAGCTTTCCGAGGACGAGCGCGGGCTTGCCTTCGCCAACGACCTCCCCAGCACGCAAGTCGCGAGGGACCTGGCCGAGCTGGTCGGCCGCCGCGAGATCAGCCAGATGTCGTTCCGTTTCCGGGTGGTGTCCGGCGGCGATCGCTGGACCGAAGGATTCGGCTCGGGGATGCTGCCTCTGCGCGAGCTGATCGACGTGGACCTGTTCGACGTGAGCTATGTCGGCCGCGGCGCCTACCCCACCACCGACGTTGCCCTGCGATCGGCACGGGTGGTGCTCGCCGAGTACCGAGCCCGACGCGGCGGGGCGGGCGATCTGGACCTGGCGCGTCGCCGGATGGCAGTCGACGAGGCCGAGCTCACCGCACGGCTCGGCTGCAACCCTGCCGGCGCGCTTCAGCGCGACCGCGACCACGCCCGCCTGCTGGCGCTGGTCAACACGACCGAGAGTCAGGCCCTGTCGGGCCGAACAGGAAGGAGACAAGCATGAACCCGAAGCGACAGAAGGAACGCCCACCGAAGGAGCAATTGACCGCGTACCGTCCGCCCCTGCCGCCACCAGCGTTGACGTTTGCCGACGGCCCGGCGGTGTTGGTGGCGCGCCAGCGCGTGGAGGAGGCACTCCAGGAGGCCGACCAGGTCATGCGCGATCGCGAGCAGGCCCGGCTCGCTCTGGCGGCGGCTGAGCAACAGGCTGGGCAGCGCCTCGGTTCCGGCGCTGCCATGGCGGAGGTCGAAGCGGCCGCCACTCGGCTAGGTGGCATCGAGCGGAAGCTCCGGATCCTCGCGGCAGGTCTCGCGAGCGCTGACGACGAGTTGGAGGGGGCGGTGCGGGCTGCGGCGGAGGAGGAGCGGCCGGCTGCTCGAGCGGCGTTGGACGAGGCCAAGGCCGCCTTGGTGGTCGCTCGTGAGGAGGTGGAGGCGCGGATCCACGACTTGAGCGTAGCGACCCGCCACGCTGCGGAGGTGCATGCCGTAGCGGTAGGCACCAGGGTGCCTTCGATCGCGGTTGTCCTTCGCGAGCTGTGCGTGGTCGCGCCAACGAAGGACGACCACGACCCAACAGTGCAGGAGACGCCCATTCCCACAGCTCTTCAATGTGCAAGCGCCCGAAGGCTCGTTCAGCAGGGCAGAGCGTTCTTCGCCGACCCCAGGCGGCGTGCGCTTCACGAGTTCCTCTCGATGAGGAGTGGCGCGTGAACCTTGCGCCCTCTCGGTCGTGGATTGTGACCCTCTGGCGGAGGGGGAGGGGGGTCCAACCAGATCGTAGGAGGAGCGGGTTCGGGCGCGGCGACGATGCAACGCTGAGGCGGCGCAACCGTACCGGTTCTGAAACAACCGAAGGAGATCGCATGACAAAGGTGAAGGTTGTGACTTGCAGTGAGCCGCGGACATTCCGCTGGAGCACGACGCTCTCTGATGAGGATTTGCAAGCTCTGCTCCGAAAGCGGTCACACTGGAATCGAGGCTGCCCACTTGTCGGCCTGACGCTGAAGCCGGAGCCTCCAACTCAGGCGTCAGAAGTCCTCGTGTCCATCGACAGTGTCATCATCGCCCATCTCGCCGAGGACGAGCGGCGAGTATTGCTACCGGTGCTTGCCACCCTGCAGGAGTTCGGGCTCGTGATGGCCTGCCGGGCACGCGTCGATGCAGTTTCTCGCGGCAAGGTCGCTGCCGCCATCGTGATGCTGGACCTGCCAAAACCCGAGGTGCTGCTCTCCGAGGTCCGTGCGATGATTCGGGGTTTCGACCACCTGCTCGAGGACAAGATCAAGCATCTGATGCCGGCCAGCGGGGCCTAGGAAGGGGACGATGTCTCGCATCCTGTTCGAAGCGGTTTTTGACGCAAACCAGGCGATCGTCGGGATGCGACAGCTCAAGGAAGGGCTGTCCTCGGTCGGCACCGCCAACACCACCGCCGCGCGTGAGGCGCAGAGCTTCGACCGGGACCTGACCAAGCTCGTCAACCGCCTTGAGCCGGCGCGCGTCGCCACCGAGAAGCTCCAACGCCAGCAGGAGCTGCTCACCCGCGCCTACAACGAGAACCGCATCGCCGCGACCGCCACGCAGTCGCCGCTCGAGCGCTACCACGCCCTCATGGGCGCCCTCAGCACGCAGACGACCAATGGCGGCAGCCTGGCCGCGGACTTTGGCATGCAGCTCAAGGGCATGGCGCTCCAGGCCGTGTCCGTGACCGCCGTGCTCGGTGGCCTGCACACCGCCATTCGCCTCACCGCCGATTTCATGCAGGAGTCGATCACCAAGTTCGGCGAGGCCCAGGCCGTCAACGCCAAGCTCGAAGCCGTGTACCGGGCGACCGGCGGCGCGGCCGGCTACTCGGTCGCCCAGCTCGACAAGATGGCCACCTCGATGTCCCGCCTCACGGGCATCGACGACGAGGCGATCAAGAGCGGCCAGGTCGTCCTCCAGCAGTTCCAGAACCTGCGCGGCAAGGGGTTCGAGGACACGCTCAAGGCCGCCCTCAACGTCTCGAAGGTGATGGGGACCGACGTCGCGAGCGCCGCCGAGCAGCTCGGACGCGCCCTCGAAAAGCCCACCGCCGCCAGCCGGTCTCTGCGCTCCATGAACATCATCCTCAGCGAGAGCGAGGAGCAGCTCCTCAAGAGGTTCGAGGAGCAGGGCAAGGTCGCGGAGGCGCAGGCGCTCATCCTCGACCGCGTCAACCGCGCCTACTCGGGCGTCGCCGAGACCCTTCGCACCCAGCTTCAGGGCCAACTCGAGGCCATCAAGACGGAGTGGGACAACCTTGAGGAGACCTTGGGAGGAAAGATCGCCGGCGGTGGAGTTGGGGAAGGGCTCAATAGCATCGCCCTTGCTATCAGCGCGATCAACACCGCGATTTCAGGAATCGAGGAATCACGGCTTTCAAAGCTCCTCGAAACCACCAAGACGATCGCCGGCTATACCCCGATCTTCTGGCTCCATGCCCGTCTAGCAGGGCTGACTGCCGATCAGATCAACAAGCTTGCTGCCGATGAGCGCCTCGCAAGGCTTGCTCAGGCGGCTTTGGAATCAGTCACTGTTCCGGTGCCGGGGCCGGACGCCGCCATGGCTGCGCTCAAGGATTCAGACCAACGCGACCGTGAGGCTAGGCTTGCAGCCGAGAAGGCAGCGGCCGAGGCTGCGAAGGAAGCCGAAAAGGCCCTCAATCTGCAACATGAGCTGATCGTGAAGCAGAACAAGGCGTGGCACAGCATCCTGGTGGAGGTGAAGGATCTTGCAATCGAGTCCGGCGGGTTGACTGGCGACTTCGCGCGCATGCTGGCCATGCTCGACGCGTCCGAGCCGGCCCTCGCGGCGTTGGTCCGGGAGGCGGCGGCGTTGGCCACGGAGGTTGCCAACAGTGGCACCGTGGTCGACCGAATCTTCCCGCTCATCACCAACTATGAGCCGCTCGCATCGGGCCTCGCCGAGAAGCAGGTCCAGCAGGCCGCCCCCGGCTACGAGGCATTCCGGGACCTGCAGAAGGACCTGCAGAATGCCGTGAGCCGGGGCATGACTGACGGCCTGCTCGCCGGACTCGCGGCCGATAACCTCCGTGACGGCATCGCCGCGTTCGGCATCGCCTTCGCCAACTCCATGAGCAACGTGGCCGCGTCCCGACTCGACATCATGTTCAAGACCCTGGCCACCGGAGGAACCGGCCGTGAGGCGATGGAGGCGGCCGGGCTCTGGAATCCAGAAGCCAACGGCGGCAAGGGCGGCGTCAACTGGGGCGGCGTCGCGCAGCTCGGCGGCGGGCTGCTCATGAGCTACGGGCAGCAGAGCGGCAATCGTGGCGCCGCAATGGTCGGGGGCGCGGTGTCCATGGGCATGGCCGGCTATCAGATGGCGGGCGGTCCGGGCAACCCCTACGCGTGGATCGGGGCCGTGGTCGGCGCGATCGTAGGCGCGGTTGCCGGTTACTTCTCGTCCGCTTCAAAAAAAATGGACGTCAACATCGGCTCGCGAGCCCAGGGCACATCGGGGTCCACCTTCAACATCGACGTGTCGGGCATCGACCAGGAGGCGGAGAACGAGCTCGTCCGCACCTGGTTTGACAAGACCAAGAAGCTCAATAGCCAATTTCGTGAGCTGTTCGACGCGCTCAAGCAGGCGGTGCCCGACTTCATGGTCTACCTGCCCGAGATCAACAAGTCGGTGTCCGACTTCTCGAGCTACTGGAAGGCCCTGCTCGAGCACGACCTCCCGGCCGTCCTCTTCGGCGAGTTTCGCCCCGGGCTTGAAGCGGCGCTCAAGGCAGTCGGGGTTGGGGATACCCGCATCGCCGAGATGCTGTCGGAGTTCACCGCCGGCAACTTCGACCAGGCCACCACCGAGCTGCTGGCGTTCGTCAAGGGCCTCTTCGCCCTCAAGGACGCCTCCGAGCTCTACGGCAAGAGCCTCGACACCCTGCGGATGGAAGCCAACCGCACCCCCTGGGAGGAGTGGTCGGCCGGCCTTGTCACGACCCAGGAGCAGATCGGCAAGCTGCTCACCGACCTCCCGAAGCTCACGAGCGAGGAGCAGGTCGCGCGGGCCCAGGAGCTACTCAGCCTCACCCAGGCGCAGTACGAGGCGAACATCAAGATGTTCCAGGAGCTGGAGGGGATGCGGACCGCCGCCGCGGGCACCCTCTCCCAGTACGTGGCCGACCGCAACCTCGCCGCCGCCCAGCGCGGCGGCTGGGGCGCATCGGAAGCCTACCTGCGCCAGGGTTTCAATACCTCCCGGGCGATGCTGAACGAGGGTGCCATCGGGTATGTCGACATGGACCCGCAGGCCGCCCAGCGCACCCTCGACGACGCCTTCCGCTACGGCCAGGCGCTGGCGAGCCTGGCCGATGCCATGGAAGGCGCACTCCCCGAGTTCGACGCGCTGATGACAGGGTTCACCGACTTCCAGGAGAAGGCGGCCGTCCCTCTGGCCGACGTCATGGCCAAGCTTGGCCGCGGCGTTCGCCAGGCGTTTCTCGAGGACTCGGCCGACACCATCGCCCGCATCACCAGCCTGCGGCAGGGTCTCGACAAGCTTGCCCCGGCCGACTTCGTGACGCGCATGCAGCAGATCGGGCAGCTCCAGGAGGAGCAGTACACGCGCCAACTCGAGTACGTCAAGGCGCTGGCGAGCGCGCAGCAGCAGCTCAACGAGTCGATCGACGCCCAGCTTCAGAGCATCACCGAGAACGAGCTCGCCAAGCAGGGCAAAGACGTCATCGGCCAATACTACGTCGACCAGATGAAGGCGTTGTGGGAGCAGCTCCAGGCCGAGCAGGACCCGATGAAGGCCAAGGAGATCGCCGACCGCATCCTCGCGTTCAGCCAGAAACTCTACGGCCTCGACCCGGACATCATGCTCAAGGTCGGCAACCAGACCATGGGCGCGGGCTCCTGGCTCACCGGCTTCCTCGAGCAGCTCCGCACCTTTATGAACGGGAAGTTCGACAAGGCGGGGGACGAGGCCCAGGGCGTCGCCAATCAGCTCCTGCTGGCGATTGCCGGCCTCACCACCGGCATCACCACCAAGAAGGACGAGCTGCAGGCCAGCATCGACGCCATCCGTAAGCTCGTGGACGAGGGTCTGTTCGGCGCGGTGAACGACTTCAACGCGATCATCGGCGTCTTCCAGCAGTCCATCGTCGCCGACAATACCGGCCTGCAGGCGGCGATCAACGCCATGATCACGGCATTCCAGGGCGCGGCTCTCAACGTCAACAGCTTCTTTGGCGTGTTCGGCAGCACCCCACCCGGAGACGAGACCGACCCTGGCGAGCGCGGCGGTGGCGAGATCCCGATCAGGCTGATCCCGATCGTGGACGACTTTGGGACGTCGGTGGGCCACGCCGACGGGGCCGTGAGCGGCCTCGCCACGAGCGCCGGGAGTGCCGCCTCAGCGTTGGAGCTGGTCGCGCAGCGCATCGGCGACCTGCGCAACCTCACCATCACCATCGAGCTGCCGGAGGGCGTCGAGGCCACCGTGAGCGACCCGCAGTTCGCCCGCCTGGTGCGGCGCAACCGCAGCGGGGTGGCGGCATGAGGACGTTCCCGGCCGAGGTCACCGCGGCGATCGCCGCCTCGTCCCACCGTGCCGCGCTCGCCGTGCGCATCGTCGACCAGGCGGGGACGGAGTGGCTGTGGACCGACTGGCCGGTCAATCTCACCGTGTCCGTGGACGTCGGCGCCGGTGCCGTCAACAAGACGTTTGTGGCGTCCGTCCTCAAGATGCCGTCTGATCCCGAGTACGCGAGCCCCAACAGCGCCCAGGCCGGAATCCAGATCGCGGATCCGCTCGGCACCATCCGCGCCGCGGCCGACGCCGGCCTCTTCCGCGACGCCAGCTTCATGCTCTGGGAGTGCTTCGACCGGGGCCTGGCTTACACCATGGCTGCCGCGTGCATGCTCAAGGGCTCGGTCGAGCGCCCGG
>Ga0116171_10003404_pt1 | contig 14723 bp, 9 predicted proteins | sample AD_JPNHW2_MetaG_FD_89798 | JGI IMG/M metagenome (GOLD analysis project Ga0116171, IMG submission 89798) | Active sludge microbial communities of municipal wastewater-treating anaerobic digesters from Japan - AD_JPNHW2_MetaG | ecosystem: Engineered > Bioreactor > Anaerobic > Digestate | place...
GTGCGCCACCTCCGCGACCAGAAGTTCGACGCGTACCAGCGCGATATCACCTCGCCCGACATGCTCGCAGGGCTTCCGCTGTTCGAGATCGCGTTTGTCATGACCGGCGACGGGGACGCGAACCTTGCGGCTGTCGCTGCCATCCGGAAACGGTACCCCGGCGTGCAGGTCGTTGCCCGCTCGACCGACCCGGTGAACGGCCAGAAGCTGACCGCTGCCGGGGCTGATTTTGTTCTCTACCCGCAGGAAGTGGTTGCACGGCAGGCAATTCTCCAGGTGAAAAAACAGCACGCGAGCCGGATCTCGCAGCGGCTCTTCTCCCTTCTCGCCGGGTGGGAAGGGACGCTGGGGATCATCACCCACAAGAACCCGGACCCGGATGCGATCTCGTCTGCCATGGCGCTGGCCGAGATCGCAAAACAGGCAAATCCAAAGACGCTCGCCGTCCGGATCCTGTACGAGGGCAACATCGGCCACCAGGAGAACCGCACGTTCGTCAACCTGCTCGATATCAAGATGGAGCACCTGACCGCCGACACCCTTTCCCGGTGCACCTATCTTGCGATGGTAGACTGCGAGGGGCCGGGTGCGAATAACGATGTCCCTCCCCAGACGAAGATCAACATCATCATCGACCACCACCGGGAGGGAAAGCATGGTGCCGGCCAGAACAATTTTGTCGATATCCGCCCGGGCGTCGGGGCAACGGCAAGCATCATGACCCAGTACCTGCAGGAGCTCGACGTGCCGGTTGACAAGAGGGTCGCTACCGCCCTCCTCTACGGCATCCGCACGGACACCAAGGAGTTCAAGCGCAACGTCACCCCGCAGGACCTCGGCTATGCCGGGTTCCTGCTGCCGCTGACCGACGCCGACCTGCTCGACAAGATCATGTCCCCGTCCATGTCGCAGGAGACGCTCGACGTTATCGGGAAGGCGATCCACGAGCGGAAGATCCAGAGCGGGTACCTCTTCGCAAACGTCGGGTACGTGATGAACCGGGATGCCCTCCCGCAGGCAGCCGACCTCCTGATCACGCTCGAGGGGGTGAACACGGCGCTCGTGTACGGTATCACCGACAATGCGATCGTGATCTCGGCCCGCAACCGCGACATCCGTCTCCATATCGGCAACGCGCTGTCAGAGGCGTTCGGGGATATGGGCGATGCCGGCGGCCACCCGAACATGGCCGCTGCAACGCTCCCGCTCCACTATTTCGGGAAGGTGGAAGACAAGGCCCGGCTCCTCGAGATCGTGATCGAGCCGGTGCTGAAGAAGTTCCGGGACCTGGTGGGGCTCGAGAACGAAGGAAAGAAGAATGGCACCTGAATTCCGGGACCATGACGGAGGCAGGAGGGATCTTCGATGAACTTTGCTGAATGGGAACCCCACTATAAGGAGATTGTTGAGTATTTCGGGTTCGACCGTGCAGCCGACGAGGAAGCAGCCCGCCTCCTTGCCACGCTCCTTGACCGGGACAACCTTCTCTCCCTTGCGTCGCTCACGGACGGGAACGAGGTGACGGTCTGCGGGAACGCCCCGTGCCTCAGGGACGAGCTTTCGAAGATCAACGGGATCGTCTTTGCCGCCGACGCCGCAGCCGAAGTGCTTGATTCCCATGGCATCTGCCCCGACGCCATCTTTACGGACCTTGACGGGGCAACCGACCGGTTTGTCGGACTTAACGATGAAGGGACCATCGTAGTCGTCCACGCCCACGGGGACAACATGCCGCTCCTGAAACACTGGGTGCCCCGCTTCAGGGGAAAGGTTGTCGGGACCACGCAGGCAGCCCCCCTCCCGCATGTCTACAACTTCGGCGGTTTTTCCGATGGCGACCGGGCGGTCTTTGCCGCAGATGAACTGGGCGCTGCGCATATCACTCTTGCTGGTTTCGATCTCGACGACCAGGATGTGGACATAATGAAACGCGGCAAACTCCGGTGGGCCCGGAAACTCCTTGCCCTGATCGGGCACAACGTATGAGCGGCACGGCGTTCATCCTTGACGGGTACGTGGACGAGCCGGCGTGCCTCGGGGTGCCGCCGTACATCTCTCCCTATATCCGGACGGTTGCCGGGGCACTTCTTGAGCACCGTTATACCGTCCGGTACCTCACCATCGACCAGCTCCGGAAAGACCCGCTCAGAACCGCCGACCTGAACAGATCAGACCTGCTGGTGATGATCGCCGGGGTGACCGTACCGGGGAAGTATCTTGGCGGGACACCGGCAACGCTCACCGAGATCCGGCAGGTCGGGCACATGGTCCATGGCCCGAAGAAGGTGATCGGGGGCCCGATAGGATTCGGGTACGCATCGGAGGGCGGGCAGCCGGCCATCCGGCAGGTGATTGGCGGGTTTGACGCCCTGTTGTCCGGTGAACCGGCCGTGGCGCTTGACCATTATCTTGCCGGGAACGAACCCGCGGGAGTGCCGGACTATGCCCGCACCGACCCGTGGAGCATTGCGGGAAGCAGCGTGATCTGCCAGCACCCCGGTTACCCGTTCGTGATGTGCGAGCTCGAGACCGCACGGGGCTGCTCCCACGGGGCAGCCGGCGGCTGTTCGTTCTGCACCGAGCCGTTCTACGGCATGCCGAGGTACCGCCCCGTTCTGGGAATCGCAGCGGAAGTCGCGGCGCTCCATGCCCGCGGGGCCCGGCACTTCCGCGTGGGCCGGCAACCGGATATCCTTGCCTACGGTTCCGGTGCGGGGGAGTACCCGGCGCCGGAACCGGAGAAACTTGAATCCCTCTTCTCCGCCATCCGCACCGCAGCCCCGGAGCTTAAAACCCTGCATATCGACAACACCAGCCCGGCGACCATTGCACGGCATGAGGAGAAAGCAAGGGAAGCCCTGCGAGCGATCATCCGGCACCACACCCCCGGCGATGTCGCGGCGTTCGGCATGGAGACTGCCGATCCGGCCGTGGTTGCAGCAAATAACCTGAAGGCGGAGGCAGACGAGGTCTTCCGCGCCATCCAGATCGTGAACGAGGAGGGAGGAAAGCGGCGGGACCATGTGCCCGAACTCCTCCCCGGGCTCAATTTCGTCTGCGGGCTTGCGGGCGAGACGGAGAGGACCTACGATCTCAACGAGCAGTTCCTTGACGGTGTCCTGGAGGCCGGTCTCTCTGTCCGCCGCGTGAACATCCGGCAGGTGATGCCCTTCGAGGGGACGCCGGCATTCACCAGGAACACGCTCGGAAAGCACGACCGCCGGTTCCGGCAGTTCAAGGAGCATGTCCGCAGCACGTTCGACCTGCCGATGCTCCAGCGGGTCTTTCCCGCAGGCACCGTGCTCCGCCACGTGCTGGTCGAGGTGTCGGGCGAGCTCTCGTTCGGGCGGCAGATGGGGTCGTACCCGATCCTTGTCGGACTCCCGCTCCGGCTCCCGGAGAGGACGGATCTGGATGCGGTGGTCGTGGACTGGGGCATGCGGTCGGTCACGGCACTGCCGGTGCCGGTTACGATCAATACGCTGCCGGCATCCGCACTCCGGTGGCTGCCGGGGATCGGGAAGAAGAAGGTGGCTGCGGTGATCGCGAAGCGGCCGTTCAGGGATCTTGAGGCGTACCGGAAGGTGGCGGGGAGGTCGGCGGTCGATGAGGTACTTTCTTTTAATGTAATCTGAAAAAAGGAAACAGGGATCGATCTCGTTATAGCGGAAGACATATCAAGCCATTCACCTGTGGCATTTCAGCAGGTTGTAGCCCTCTCCCGGTGGCCCCAGATAATATATCCGTTGTCCGAGGTCGGAACAATCCCGTGAACAACGATATTCTCACTGATCTCCGTAGGTCCAGAACGTTTTTTCAGCGTCAGGAAGGGTGTATCCCACAGTCTCTCTCCTTCCGCATCGGTTCTCTCCATCCGGTAATAAACCGCATTGCCTTTGTTTTTTACATACGTGGTAAGGCGGCTCCCATCAGCAGCAGTCATGGAGAACCAGCCGCTCCTGTTGAATGATCCCGATGGAGCGGCACCGGAACGTCCTGAAAAAAAATGAACAAAAGAATCAATATTCCCTTGGGAAGAAAGCCGGACCTCATAGGGTGTTGACGACGGGGAGTTGTCTGAACCGCAAATGGATGGATAAGAACCTCCCGTAATGAGGTAACCCCCCTCGGGTGTCTCGGTGAGAGAAATAAAAACATCATTCTGGCCTGAATCTATGACCTGAACCCACATAAGCGTCCCATTGCTGTTCATCTTGGCTGCAAACAGATCGGTCTCTTTTTTTGTATGGATACACCCTGAAGAAAAGACCAGGATTATGATGATAATGATGGCGTATATTGTTAACAACCGGCTCATAGGATCACGACCCTGTGTCCAGGGAACCTGCACCGGGATACTTCCCGGACACAAAAAAAGCATCTGACTGCCATGTCAGCTGCCACCTTCTGACAGTGCAGTGTTCTTCAGGTAATCGTCGATGGTAACGAGTGACAACCCGCCGGCGAACCACCATCCGAACAACAGATAGAATCCATAGTACATGCCTGCACTTCCCGTTGGACTAAAATCCCAGAATTTTGACCAGACAAATTCCGGATCAAGTACAGGCAGGATATCGTCCGCAAAGACAAGAAACGCAAGACCTGTTGCCAGCAGGCTGAGCAGCACCAGCAACGTGAAAGGAATGTACCCGGGAGTCTTCATCTCTTTAACCAGGGGATACAACAGCAGGGTTATAGCCGGTGCCAGTAACAGGTTACTCACTGTTGCCGATAAGGTTACTATGGGAACAAGGGGCCATTCACATGAAGACCCGGACAGGAAAAATTTTACGCTGTAGAAAAGTATCCCGGAAGCTGTTATGAGGAAGAACGGGATTATAAATTTCCTGTATGACGGTTTTTCCTGAAATGACTGAAGGAGAATTGCCGATCCGCAAAAGGAGATCAGGTACGGGATAATGTATGCCATATCGTATGCATTCATCACCGGTGACCGCATATCACCGGGAACCGGCCGCGATAAAACACCGCATACTATTATCAGAACAAGGAGTCCCGAGAAAAAAACCGTCGGGGTGATAAAAAGGGCTGTCCTCAGGGAAACAAGCGATTTGAGATCCATGAAATAATTTCCTGGTTAGTAACAGACAACGCTTTGTTGTAAATATTTTTCGAACTATTTCTCATGGTTCTATTGATTATCCGCCATTATCTGACCGCCGGATGGGCAGAGTTCCCTGTTCCGTTCTGCTGCAGCACCAGTACAATCATATGATAATTCCTGAGGAAACTGCGATGGTACGATGATAACCGTGGACGGCGGTACGCCTGGGTGCGAGGGGGGGTCGGAGGGGGAAAAGTGTACTTCCCCCTTTGCCATACCAGGGGTTCGCGACACATTCTCTTACTGTCTTCCTCCTGCGGGGAGTGGCCGGGATACGGCGAAACCTCAAAATATATGCTTCACCAATAACCCCTTAAAATATTTCACGGGGAATGCGGGGGATTTCTTTTGGACATTCGCGAGGCAGAAACGAGACGGGCAGAGCTTGCGGCCCGGCTCAGGCAGGGGCAGATTACCCCGGAGGGGTACACCGCAGCCATCGATGCACTGAGATTCACGGATGCCGGAGGGAGGGTGTGGCAGCCCAGTCCTTCCGGTGACGGCTGGCTTTTCTGGAACGGCACGGCCTGGCAGCCCGGGACCCCACCTGTACCGGGATACGCCGGCACACCTGCCGGGGAACCTCCCCGGTCAAAGGATTTCGGTGAATTCCGGTCGTCCCTGATGACGGTCGACGAGTTTAAGAAGATGTCAAAGGATGTCCCGCTCGCGAAGCGACCGCAGAGATGGTGGGACCTTCTCTCCATCCTCGGGGGCATTGCCGGGGCAATCCTCTGGTTCATCTACGGGGGTATCCGCAGCAGCCGGGAGGGTTTCGATCTCATCACCCCGCTCCTGATGATCGCAATCCCGGTCATCCTTGTCTGGTTCCGTGCGGATATCGACACACTGCTCCGGCCGCTCCAGCCCACAAGGAAAAAGATCTCCCGGATCCTCCTGATCGGTCTTGGGATTGCCACGCCCTTCCTGACTGCCTGGATACTGTACAACATCTTCCATATCAGCCAGTACCCGCTGATGCAGGCAAATATCATCCTCGGAACGTTTGCTGCCTATGCTATCACCCGGGACCCTGCCCCTGTGGCGGGAATGCCCGGTTTTAAGGGAGCGGCTGCCGGGGCGGCGATGGCCGTTTCTGCCGTCCTGCTCTGTTCGCTCATCGTGAACCCGGTACTTGCAGACGATTGTACCAGCGACCCGCTGAATGCGCAGGACTGTCTTAGGACCGACGGGTATGCGGAAGCAATGGCAGGGCTCTTTGCCACGATCCTCTCCGGTCTTGTCAACGGGCCGATCATCATCCAGAGTATCCTGGGCGGGGCAGGCGCTGCAGCAGCAGTCCAGCCCCCTGCCCGGCAGGGAGAAGGGCCCTCCCCGGAAGGGGAAAGCCCGGAAATTTCCTTCCCCGAAGGATCCTACGGGGACGGAGGATTCAATGACAATCCGGATTCGGTTATCGACACGGGAACAGACTTTGGCGATTGCAACAGGTAGCAGGATGTAAGGTGGAAATGACATGATCAACCATAATTTCTCTGACGGAGGACCCGACGAACATCCCTTTGCCGTTTTTTGCCGGGAAAAGCCGGATAGCTCTGGCGGGCTCCCGATCGGGCTTCCAAGATACGGGGTCAATACCACGAACCTCGGCCTGGTGATCCAGGATCTTCTCTACGGGTATTCAGGCCAGGGCCCGAAAATCGCATTCATCCTTACCTATAACCATAACCCCGGACGAACGGGTATGTTCGGCAGAAACTGGAATTTTTCATATCACGTCCGCCTGGTCAGGGAGGGGGGGACCGTTACCGTCATCAAGGGATCTGGCCAGATGCTGCGGTTCCAGGTATCCGGGCCGGCACCGCAGGGTGCAGCTCAGCCTGCTGAACTGAGATCGCTCGATGGAAGCAGCGACCGCCTGCTGGATTATCAGACGTACTGGCTGTTTGTCGAGGACAGGACCCGGCTCACGTACACGTTTGTCAAGGATCCCGGTACCCGGAACGGGCAACTGGTTACCCTGGCCGACACGGAGGGGAATGCTGTCCGTTTCGCCTACAACCCGGACGGGACCCTCTCCTCCCTTGAGGATGCTGCCGGACGCATCACCCGGTTCTCGTACCAGGAGAACGGGTATTGCACGTCCCTGGTTCTGCCTGACGGGAGAAAAGCTGCATTTTCTTACGATTCTTCTGGAAACCTCATTCAATCCCTCGATCTGATGGAAATACCGTCCCTGTACGCATACGATGCCGGGCATGCGCTGGAACGGATGACCGTTGCCCGCGATAACAAGGAAACAACGTTCTTCTACCACGGTGAAGGCCGGGAGAAGATGATTTCGGCAGTAACCGATGCGGCAGGCAATACCACCCGGTACGATCTCATCTCGCGGGATCCATTCCGGGTCCGGGTCACCGACCCGGAAGGCAACGCAACCGTTTTTGAGAGCAGGAATAACAAAACAGAAAAGATCACCGACCCGCTGGGGAATACCGACGAGTGGGTATACCGGAACGGGCAGCCGGTCGTCCATACCGATATGTACGGGAATTCAGCCCGTTTTGAATACGATGCTTTCGGCAACAGGATAAAGATCACCGATCCCCTTGGCAACGAATGGAAATTTACGTTTAACCCGTACCGGAGACCGCTTTCGGCCACCAATCCCGATCAGATGACCTGGAGTTATGTCTACGATGCAAACCAGAATCTGGTCCGGACCATCTCCCCCGCGGGAAAAAGCACTGCCTTCCACTACGATCAAAAAAATAATCTTGTCCGCATTTCCGATGCCCGGGGCAGGGAGGTTGCCTACACGTACGACCGTTACGGCAATGTGTCCGCCATATCCGATGCCACCGTGACCCGGATGCACATGGAATATGACGCGTACGGGTTCACCATTACGGCAATTACCGATGCAAAAGGGCAGGTTTTCCGGTACGAGTACGATAAAAACGATCGTCTGGTCAGGACGATCCACCCCGACGGGACCTCCCGGCAAAAAACATTCGGATGTTGTGCACAGACGGCTGCGGTAAATGAGAATAACAACGGAACGGAAGTAACCCGGAATCCCCTCCTCTCGATCGTTTCGGAAACGGGTCTCGACGGGTTCACGACATTTTTTGAGTACGACAAGAACCAGAGAATGATCAGGGCGGTCAATCCCCTGCGCGAAACCACCTCGTATACGTATGACGCGATCGGGCGGATTGCGACCATCACCCGGCCCTCCGGCGATGTCGTATCATTCGGTTATGGCAAAAATCCCCGCTCCGTAACCCTCGGCTACAACTCGGTGAGATTATTGACCCAGTTCTTTGACGGGAATAATGTCCTTGTCCGGCAGACCGATGCATCCGATACCCCCACCACCTATACCCTCGACCGTTTATCCCGCGTTTCCGCAAAAAGGAACGGGCGCGGTCAGGAGGTCCGGACAACCTATGCTCCTTCTGGGGGTCTCTCGTCCCTGGAACATGACGGGAAGACCGTTTACCGGCTGGATTATAATCCCGATAACCGGCTGGAGAGGATTGTCTCAAAAAGCCGGACGGTGACCCTCGGATACAATGATCGGGATCAGGTGATCCGTGTGGATTATGCCGACCTGGGATTCTTATCCTTCACGTACGATGAAACCGGAAAACTGTCCTCCCTTACCTATCCCGACGGGTTTCTGGTCCGGTACCTCTACGATAACCGGGGAAGAACCGCAGAGATACGCTGTGACGCTGCCGATCCCATCCGTTTTGTTTACGATAATGTGGGAAACGTAATCAGAATCACCCGGGGAACTGCAACGGAAAGTTCATTCTCCTATACCAGGGCAAATCGCGTATCTGAGCTCCTCCATAAGGCGGGGGAATCGGTACTTGCGAAACGAACGTACACCTACGATCCCCTCGGCCGGGTTGTCGGGGAGACCGGGACTGCGGATGACGATTTCGCGTTCCCGCCATGCGACGAGGCGTACCATTACCCGGGTTCCCACCGCATGACCGACTGGAATGGCGACCGGTGCACGTACGACCGCGACGGGAACCTGATCAGCGCAGGAGGGGAGAAGTGGAGCGCGGAGTATGATGCCGAAAACGTGCTGGTCCGGTTTATCCGCAACGGGAAAAGCACCGAATACACCCGCAACGGGTTCGGCTTCAGGGGATCGAAATCGTCGGGAGGCAGCACCGACCACTATCTCTACGATCAGTACGGGCGCCTGCTGACCATAGTCTCGGATAACGGCCGGTCCGCGTTGAACGTCATCTATAACGGCAACCGCGTCGTTGCAACCAGGAGTTCCAAAAACGGCCTTCGCTACTATCATTTCGACGCACGGGGAGATACGCTGGTTGTTACCGATGAACAGTCAGCGGTGTCCGCATCCTTTGGTTATGATCCCTATGGTTCGGTAATCCACCGGAAGGGCGCCGGCAGCCAGACAATTCCGTTCACCTTTATCGGGGAATACGGTGTCCTTGACGACGGGAACGGGTTGTACTTTATGAAGAACCGCTATTACGACCCCCGTTTGCGGACATTCATCCAGCCCGATCCCGTGCATGTCCCCTCCGAAGGATTGCACCCCTACGCGTATGCGATACATAACCCGGTTAATTATATTGATCCGGACGGGTTGAAAGTCTGCAACCCGGGGGATCTTGCCGCCCGGTGGCTGATCTGGGGCGTCAAATCCGGCCTGAGCCTGCACCCGGTCACGGCACCGTATTACAAGGGACTCCAGTACGGGGTATATGGCGTGGAAACATTGCATGGCGTAACTGCCGCTCCCGATGGCAGTCTGGAAATATCCAGTACGGATCCGGATGCGAACGAAGCCGCCGGTAAATTAGCATGGCGTGGTACCAAAGATGGTATCCAGGCGATATTTGGCAAGACCGTGGGGAATTTCATCAAGAAATCCGAGATCATTTACAAAGGGGTTGAATTATTGATCGATACGGTCGACACCGTAACTCCCGAGATAAAACCGCAGCCCATGTACGAGATCCCCCTGCATCCGGTCAATATGCCTCCCCCCATAACAAAACCCTGCTTCATTGGTCCGGCAAAAGAGTACACCGAAGTCAACCCGGATTATTCCGGGGTTCCGCTGGGGTGGTAACATGAGATCCTTTACCCGTACCTATACCTACGACCTGAATAACCGGCTTGCTGTTTTTCAAAACGACGATCAGGTGATCACGTACACCTTTGATTCCTTAGGAAACCTCCTTGCGGTCAGGAGTCAGCAACCCCCGCAGGGAGGCGGCGGGGATACGGCTCCCGGCGAACAGGGGAAACGTATTCCGTGTCCCTCCTGCGGGAACGCCGTCCCTGCAGGGAGAAAATTCTGCAGCCATTGCGGGGCCCCCGTTGGGACTCCCCTGCCGGAACCCCCGGGCGTTCCTGACACGGACGCGGTACCTTCCCGGCAGGCAGACGTCATGCAACAGCCCGCGTCCCCATCCGCGTGCCCCCGGTGCGGGGCTGTGTTGGTATCCGGTAAAAAGTTCTGCCCGCAGTGCGGGAACAGGATCGCCTGAAGCGGGGGCATGGACCCCCCTTCATGCCGGGATACTCTTTCTCTGCCTGCCCGAGCTCGGTGACCATTAAAAATATCCGTCCGGGTCACGAGCCCGGGGATTCTGCCGTCCTGCCCGATCGGGATCCGGTCGATATCGCGCAATACCATGATCCGGGGGGCCCCGATCTCCCGTGAAAACATCCGCCCGTCCCCGGGGTGGGGGACCGGAGGCGGTATCGCGTGTTCCGTCTTTTATGGCTGCCCTGTGCCTGCAGGTAACAACGCGCATGCCTGCGGAAATGATCAGAATAAAATAGGATAATCATGTGAATAATTCAGTACCCCCCATCCGGGATATTCCCCCCGGTATCAGGAAGTGCAGAAGGATGGATTTTCAATCGGCAGACAAGGAGCGGGAACGGCTCTCAGCGCAGCTTGCCGGCGGACAGATCACGAAGGATGCATATACCGCTGCGGTGAACGCCCTCAGGGTTACCGATCCTCAGGGGCGGTGGTGGCAGCCCAGTCCTTCCGGGTCCGGCTGGCTGGTCTGGAACGGCACGGCCTGGCTCCCGTCAGTCCCCCCTCCCGGTACCGGCGGGTTACAGCCCGGCACGGCAAAGGACTTCAGCGAGTTCAGGTCCCGGCTGATGACGGTCGATGACTTCAGGAAGGTGTCAAAAGAGGTCCCGATCACAAAACGCCCGCAGAAATGGTGGGACCTCCTCTCCATCCTCGGCGGTATCGTAGCTGCGGGTATCTGGCTGCTGTATTCGGGGATCCGCGAAGGGTTTGATTTCCTGACACCCGTCCTCATGGTGGCGATCCCGGTCATCCTGGTCTGGTTCCGGGCAGATATCGACCAGCTGCTTCTCCCGCTCCAGCCATACCGGCAGAATGTCCCGAAACTCCCGCTCGTTGGCATCGGCATTGCATTCCCGTTCCTGACCTCGTTTGTCCTCTACACTCTCGGGATCCGTGAATACTCCTTAATCCAGATGAACATGATCATCGGGACCTTTGGCGCCTATGCCATCACCCGTACACCCGCGACCGGTATGCCGGGGACCGGTGCCGCGCCATCGGCAGGCAGACCCCCGGTCCCGGCAACCGCGGGTGCACTGGTCCTCTTCCTTGCCGCGGCCGGTTCTTTCCTCATCCAGCCGGTCCGCGCCGATGATTGCACCCGGGATATCCTGAATGCGCGGGACTGCCTGCGTACCGATGGCTTTGCCGTAGCGATATCCGGCGGCTTTTCCACCATTCTCTCGATATTCGTCAACGGACCAACCATTCTCCAGACCCTTCTTGCCGGAGGCGCGGGTGTCCAGCCTCCGGTACCGCCCCAGCCCCCCCTGCCCGTGGAACCGCCGGAAACTGCGGTACAGCAGCCGCCACCGCCGGTGACGGAACCGGTTCCTCCACAACCCCCGGAAGAAGGGCCTTATGATGTCACTCCCGAAGAACAGGTAGAGATGGACGAGGCCCTCCGGCAGATGCACGAGGAGAAACTCCGGCAGCAGGCCGAGGAGGCCGCCCGCGAGCAGGCCCGCGAGGCAGCCCGCCAGAAGATGTGGGACAACCTCAACAGAATGGAGGACGGTGCGGCCCTGCGGGATACGTTCTCCTCAGACGACTTTGACCGGTTCAGCGACCAGATCCACAAGGTACGGATGCAGCTCATCAAGAACCAGAACGTGGACACGGACATGTATTCGAGTATTTACCGCGTGTACGAGGGGAGAGTAACCGGCAGGACGATTCCCGAGAGCATGATCCCAAGCGAGGCCCAGGTTTTCCGCGAGGGGATGGTTGGCGGCATCGAGGGGACCGCCCGGGAGGTCGTCACCGGCCAGGATGCTGACGGCAACCTGTCGAAAAAGTCCCTCGTCCTCCGGGGACTCGTCGACCTTGCAACCGGGAGTGCGTCGGAGATGGTCTATACGCCAGCTGCGGCGGTCTACACGATGAAAGACTACGTTGACAAGGGAGGGGACTCGATCCTCGGGGCGTTTGGTGCCGCGATGAAAGATGTCCTGATGGGAGAAGGCATCGGCCGGGGTGTCGGGCTTCTTGGAAAATACGGGGGAAAGCTGGCCACCAAAGTTGCAGAGATCATACCCGCGTCTGTTACAACGCCGATCACGGAAGGGCTCGAGAGGCTTACAACGCCGATCAGGGAAGGGTTCGAGAAGTTGAAAGACGTGCTGGATACCGAGATTAAAAATCCCTTTGCCTCCGTTGAACCCCCGGCACCTGCCGGCCTGTCCGGGCACCGGATACCCCCGAAGACCGATGCGCAGCTCCTCGATGAGATCGATAAGGTAAAAACCACCGGAGAACCCCACCCGGGCCTCAAGGATGCCAGGTTCGATGCCGCCGACCTCCCCCCTGACCTTGCGGGTATGACGGCAAAAGACCAGAAGGTCGTGAGGATGGTCGCCGACAAGCACGGGGTGGAAATCCACATGAGGCCGACGAATCCCGATGCCGAGAAATGGATCAGCAGCGGCAAGGCCCATCCAAAACCCGAGGCACTGAAAGCCAAGACGATCGACGCCGATGATGTCCACCTTGGCTACGATGAAAATTCGAAGGGCCTGGTGGCGTGCAAGGAGCCAAAGCCGCCCAACCCGGCGGATATCCCCCCGGACCGGCTGGCAAAGGTCAACGAACGGTACGATCAGCGCCTCCAGGAGTTTAAGGACCAGTCAGACCACTTCCGCCAGATGGAAGCCGAGGGGAAGATTACGTGGGACAAGGACACCGGTCTCATCACGGATGCCAGTACCGGGAAGCCTTTTGCGGGGGACAATGATATGTTTGCAATCACCGATGCCGCGACCGGTAAACCGGTATCACCGTTCACCCAGCGGCAGATCCTCAAGGATCTCGAAGCGAACGGTACGATAGTGCACCCCGATCATGTCAGCTTTGATTATTCCAGGCTTCCCGATACGCCTCCGGCGGGCGGGGCACAGCCGCTGGTCCCCGGTGCGCCGCAGTCCGAGTTTTCAAAAACAGCCGGTATCGACACCAAGATCCTGAACGGCCACACGCAGGGGGTGGAAGGTGCAAAACCCCTCAATACCTACAACCCCCTGAACGGGAAATGGGGAACCAGCTGGTACAAGGGGCCTGCCCAGCGATCGTTCGTCGAGGCGGTTAAAGTTACCGAAAATAATGTCGAGAAAGTAATCGGGTATATCAGGAAAGGCGCCGGGGGGTCCTGATGCATACCCCGTTTACCCGCGACGAATGGCTGGACCTGCTGGACCGGTATTTCCCGGCTTACAAACGGTGGCAGGATCTCGATTACCGTATCTCCGTGGCCGGCAGTGCCGTACCGGAGGAGGTGGTAAAGGAATATGACGGGCTCAGCCGCCTGCTTTCGGACCTCCGCTCGCAGTACCAGGCGGGTCTCCCGTTCCTGCCCGTATCCCGGTGCCCGTTCAGCGGACAGGTGGTATACCATTCGATCGATCCGTTCGGGATCGAAGGGCTCTGGTGGAACTATTCCGCGCCGGTGCGACCCATGGAAAACCTGCCGGTCACGTTCCATGCAATCACCGGCGCTCTCCGCATGAAGGGCGCAGCCGCAAATACCCCCTTCGTGTGCGTACCGGGGCCCGGCGCCCCCTACGTCCTTCCCGAGCTCCTTGGAGATAAGCATATCGCCGCGGTCGTCTCGTCCCTGCCGGTGGGCAACCATACCGGGTACGTGATCACGTATTTCTCCGACAACGAGCAGGTGCGCGTGCCGCGACCGGACAGCTGGGGTATGGACCACTGGGAACTGCTCGACCGGAACAAGACGTTTGGGTGGGGCAAGGGGACCGTGGGAATACACGGGGCGGGTTTTGATCTCGTCCCGTGGCTGGAGAAGAGAAAACTGTTCTGGATCCGGCCGGAGGACCGGGCTCTTGCCCTGTGGTCCGGTACGGCAGGGTGCCCGTATCTCGGGCTTGACGGGACCCGTGCCGTGCAGCGGGTGAGGGCAGGCATTGTGCAGCAGGAACCATTGCAGGAGTGATGATGATGAACAGGGAAGAGAAGACCCAGGATACAAAAACGCTTCAGATCGCAAAGGACCATATCGTA
>Ga0116171_10003405_pt1 | contig 14716 bp, 6 predicted proteins | sample AD_JPNHW2_MetaG_FD_89798 | JGI IMG/M metagenome (GOLD analysis project Ga0116171, IMG submission 89798) | Active sludge microbial communities of municipal wastewater-treating anaerobic digesters from Japan - AD_JPNHW2_MetaG | ecosystem: Engineered > Bioreactor > Anaerobic > Digestate | place...
AGATAGATGGCATGGATAATGTACAGATAAGGCCAGGCCTGGGAGAGACATTTATTCCTTTCGGAAGCAGCTGGATCATCCAGAACAGGGATGCCGGCTCCAGCGAAATAATAGATATCGGGCCTGATGAAGCATTCAAGAGCCTGCCTGATGTGATAGCCTTTCTGGAAGAACACATGGAACGTCCGATGGTTATCCGCATTTCAGGGGAAGAAACGCTTATATCAGAAACTGTCGTCATTGACCTTCCTTATTCCCTAACCATTCAGGGCATTTCTTTTGGAAGCGGGATTATAGGTCCCGGTCCTGGATTGTCAGGAAAGCCAATGTTCAGATGTTTATCTGATTGCAATTTCAAAATGCTCCAGTTTGATGCCTCCACACTTCCGGGCTATGGTACGGCTCCAGGTGAAGATGCCGTGAGACTTTCAGGAACAGACACCTATAACGAGATCAAGGACACCACATTCGAAGGATTTTACAATTCGGTCGCCGACTCTTCGAATGCGGAGCTGTGGCTGTTTGAATGTGATATTATTAATTCAGTCTCGAATGGTCTGCTAATTCACTCTGATGAAGCAGGTGTAAAAATCAGGATCTCTGAAACTGATTTCATCAATTGTTCAACAGGAATAAACCTGTCAAAAGGTTCAGGAGCCATCATCCAGGTCATATCGGGCTTCTTTGAAAATTCGGCATCGAATACCGCAATACTTTACAATCCCGCAGAATTCAGATTCGAATCACTGTTTATAACAAACAATGCCTGGAACCAGATAGGTACAGGTATTTCAGGTTTCGATTTCACAAGGACAGATGCACGCGACTCTGATGCATTCATTGAAAATAATGTAGGATTTGAGGGTAATAAACCTCATTGTAAAATAAATGTCACCAATAATTCGTCAACTGTTACATGTTCAACACCAGGCAACTGGTACAAAGCTGTCTGGACAAATACCTCGCACTATACTACAAACCTGAAAGTAGAAAATAATAAGGTAACATATCTTCCTTCAAACGGACGTGATATGATGATAATAATCTCAGGCAACGTACTTGTAAGCAGCAATAACAGGGTGGTCACTATCGGAATTGTTAAAGGAGGGAACAGTGCGATAAGGTATGGAGAGACAACACTCAGGGTAACTGTTGCAAATCAGCCATTTCAGTTTTCGACAGTTATTCATCTCGAAGATGTTGAGAAAGATGACTACTTCGAAATGTTTTGCTCTTCGTCAGGTTCCGGCGATGTGCTGACATTCCAGGATATTAACTGGTTCGTGTCAACAGAATAATTAATAAGGAATTCAAAATTTAAAACAGAAGATATATGAAAAACATCTACACATTATTAACTGCTGTCGTTTCAGCGATGACTACAGTGATAACAGGTTTTTCTCAGAATATGGCTGTTGCACCGGGAACAACTGTCACGGCAAACGGGGGAATGCTGGCAGTGAAGTCTGATATTACAAATGATGGCTTGTTCTTAAACACGGGCAACAGCTTCTTTTTTACGGGTGGTTCACAGAACCTTAAAGGCACACAACCAGTCGCTTTTGAAGATGTAACCATACCTGTAGGCACAAGTTTGACAACTTTAACTGCGGGGCAGACTATTGTGGGAAGGCTGCTTGTAGATGGTACTCTTGCCCCGGGTGGCAACATCACCCTCGTTTCGGATGCAGCATCCACAGCCTGGATCGATGGCAGCGGAACAGGAGAAATTACAGGCTCCATGACCATGCAGAGGTATTACAGTTCAGCGTTCGGCTATGAGTATATAAGTTCTCCCTTCCAGGCATCGACAGTTGCACAGCTCGGCGATGAGGTAAACCTCGGAGCTTCATTTCCTCCTGTTTACCGTTACGAAGAGAACCGGACCGCCTCAGGATGGGTAAACCATTCAAATCCTGCCGGTCAGCTGGAGATAATGCGAGGTTATTCTGTAAACCTTGGCTCCGCAAGTCAGCCGCTGACGGCAGATCTGGAGGGTGTCCCCAACAATGGGAAAATCTCACTTGCCCTCTACAATAATAACCAGCCATATACAAAAGGCTTTAACCTCGCCGGGAATCCATATCCCTCTCCCATCGACTGGGATTCTGAAGAAGGATGGACAAAAACAAATATCGATGATGCTCTTTTTTACTTTATCCCCGGGACCACCAGCCAGTATTCCGGAACATACAGCTCATACCAGAATCTGGTGTCGAGCGACGGAATTGCATCCAATATCATTCCTGCAATGCAGGGATTCTTTGTACATGTTTCCAATGGATCATACCCTGTAGCTGCCAGCCTGGAGGTCAATAACAAAGCCAGAACTACTTCTGATTCAAAATCATCCTCGTCCGAAACTAAAGCTTTAAAACCACTTGTCAGACTCACGGCAGGTTACTCCGATAACATTAACTCGTTCGATCCGTTTGTTATTTACTACGACGAGAAGGCTACTACTGCTTTCGACGGCCAACTCGATGCGCTAAAACTTTTTAACACTGATCCGGCTGTTACAAACTTTTATGTCTTTGCCAACGACGGGAACAAACTTTCCATAAATGCATTACCGTTTACATTCGATACACTTTGTACCGTACGCCTGGGACTTAAAACCTCGCGAAGCGGAGAACTTGTGTTCAGGATCAGGGACATAACTGGATTTTATGCCGATAAGCTTATAAGTATAACCGACGCAGTTACCGGTGAGTCAACGATACTCAGAACCGATAATGACTTCAGGGTGAACCTTGCCACAGGCGACTACCAGAACAGGTTCTTCCTTAATTTATATACAATCGCAACCGGTACTGAAGACAAGACTCATGTGGATGAAGAGTGGTTCAAAGCTTATACTTATGCCGGAATTCTCAAGACAGAAACGAGGCTTAACCAGGGAAGGGAAGGTATTCTCAGCATCGTTAATCTCAACGGACAGGTGATGTTCAATGCTGTTGTCAGCGAAACCGGCTATAATGAGTTCTATCCAAATCTGGCTGATGGGATCTATGTTGTTACGATGACATCGGGAACAACCCGGCAGTCAAAGAAGATTTTGTTCAGGAAGTAAAATTACTCAGAGGGTGATATTCCTGCCCTCTTTCTCAACAAATTGTCTTACACTGGTCAGCAGGACATCTTTCCTTACAGGTTTTGAAATGTAGTCGGAACATCCGCACTCAAGTGCTTTTTCCCTGTCAGCCGGAAAGGCAAAAGCCGTGACAGCAATGACAGGGAGCGATGGTCTGATCTTTTTTATTTCCCTGGTTGCATAAAAACCGTCGACACCCGGCATTTTTAAATCCATAAGCACCAGGTCTATATTTTCTTCTCTTTTGCAAATTTCAATTGCCTCTGCACCGGTACCTGCATCGACAAAATCAAGATCAAGAGGTTCGAGATAAAGTTTAAGTAAAAGAATATTAGTACTCTCATCGTCGGCAATTAATAAGCGTTTCCGGGTTTTCTTCTCCGTTTCCCTGTTACTTTCTTTACTGCTGTGACCTGTCTCATTATCCGGGACCCGATCCATTTTTAAAGAAAGTTCAAATACTGATCCTCTCGATGCTTCCGAAGTAACAGTCAGCTCACCGTTCATTTGCAATGCAAGGGCTTTCGCAATGGAAAGACCAAGTCCTGTTCCTTCGTATGGCCTGCTGGCACTGTTATTGACCTGGTAAAACCTGCTGAAGATCTTTTCATGGAACGATTTATCGATACCTATTCCGGTATCGGAGACCTGGAAGGAAAGGAGTTTGCTGTTCAGCGAACACGAGAGAACCACACTGCCTTTGTCAGTGAATTTAAATGCATTGCTCAGCAGGTTCGACAGTATCTGTTTCACCCGCGACACATCAAATAATGCTGTTTTACCGTCATCGACTGTGGAGCTAATGAGAAACTCAAGGTTTTTCTCCTTTGCCCGCAGACTGAATTCGCCGTGAAGGTCCCTGAGTACAGAATTGATCTCTGTTTTGCATTTTGAGATCTTAACAATACCAGCCTCTATATTTGATATATCAATAATATCGTTGACAATCGAAAGGAGCCTGTTGCTGCTCTGCATTATCACACCTGTGTACTCCAGCATTGTCTCCCTGGTGTTTCCGGGGTCTGACATCAGCTCCGAGAATCCAAGAATCGCATTTAAAGGTGTACGGATCTCATGCGAGATGTTGTTCAGGAAAGCTGTTTTCAGCTTATCGCTCTCCTCTGCCTTCTCCTTCGCAGCCAGGAGCTCCACAGCAATATTTTTCCTTGCAGTGATGTCACGGCAAGTGACCAGCAGCTCATTTTCATTTTCTCCGCGTATGATGGAAGATGAAATATCGGCCCAGAACACAGAACCGTCATAGCGGAGAAGCTTGAATTCCCTCAGTTCAGGATTTGAAACCTCAGTGAGGATCTCTGAGATCCGTTTTATCACCAGGTCGCGATAGTCAGGGCTGACCCGTTCAAGAATTGTGGTTCCCGTCAAATCCAGATCGGGTGGGATCCTGAACATATCATGAATTTTTCTTGACACATATTTCACCTTACCCTGAAGATCGCAGACCAGGATTCCGTCGGGCATAAGCTCAAAGATGCTCCTGTGTATCATATAACTAGTCGATACAGCGTTCATCTGCCTCAGGTATGACTCCTTTTCCATCAGCGCCTCTTCGGCATATTTTTTCCGACGTGCGAGATCTTTCTTCTCCAGGGCTTTAATGACCGCCTGGCCAAGTCTTGAAAGGTTCTGCTTAAGCAGGTAATCATCGGCTCCCGCCTTAAGGCATTGGAGGGCTATGTCTTCATAAACCGATCCGGTCACCATTATGAACGGAAGTTCGGAGGCGATCTCATTCCTGATAAAAAGGGCCGTCATACCATCGAATGAAGGCATGCTGAAATCTGAAATTACAAGGTCGGGCTTGTAATTCGACAGCGAAGCGACATAATCAACCTGATTGTCAACAATATGTTTGTCGAGGTTTATACCACTCTTTACTATCTCATAACACATTAATTCCGCATCGGAGCGGACATCTTCAACGAAGAGGATTTTTAGTTCCATTTTTCCTGTTTTACCTTTTGATAATCAAGGTATAAAAGTAATGCCTCCGGCAGTGTGTACTAATAAGTGAAAACCTGAAGTTATTGTAGGGTATTCCCTACAAAAGAAACAATCTGGCAGTCAAACCGCATGTTGCTGTTAAGAGTTTTATCAGACGAGGCCTTCGCGGATAGCGTACCTGATTATACCGGAGGTGGTTTTCAGGTTCAGTTTTGACAGTATCCTTTCGCGGTAGGTGCTAATTGTCTTAGGGCTCAGTGATAGTTCCTGAGCTATCGTTGTTATTGTTTTTCCCGAGGCCAGCAATGCTATTACTTCGAGTTCCCGGGGCGACAGGAGCTCAATCTCTGATTTCTTTTTTTCATCAAGAAGGTCGAAGGTGATCCTTTCTGCCAGCGATGATGTTATATAACGCTGGCCGGAACAGATTTTGAGGAGAGCCCTTATCAATTCATCGGGAGCGCTGTTTTTTGTAAGGTAACCGGAAGCGCCCAGCTTCAACGCTTTAATGGCATATTGTTCTTCAGAGAACATACTGAGCATCAATACTTTAGTCTCAGGGCACATTTTCCTGATATCCCCGATAAGGTCGAGTCCGCTCCTTCCCGGAAGCGAAATATCAAGTATTACAATAGTGAAACATCTCTCCGAAAGCAACTTCATTAATTCCTGGCCGTTTGATGCTTCTTCAATATCGCCGAACCTACTTTCCGGATCTCCTTCAAGTATCTGCCGAAGTCCCTGTCGCAGAAGCGGATGATCATCAGTAATAAGAATACGGATCATTATTTCCTTTTTTTAGTATTACTCCCGAAAAATATTTCGTCACTTCCGGAACTGTTTCCAAGCGGTATAAACATCCTGATCACTGTCCCCTCCCCGGGTTTACTGCTTATCTCGGTATCACCATTAAATGCCCGGGCTCTCTCCTTAAGACCAAGAAGGCCGATTGATGAAGGTGACAATGCAATCTTCTCATTAAAACCTTTTCCATTGTCATGGACAATCATTTCAAGGATATTGTTTTCTACTGTAAGAATGACCTCGACATGTGTGGCTCCTGAATGCCGTGCAGCATTTGTCAGTGCTTCCTGCAGGATACGGTAAACTACGATCGAAATCTCATCCGACAGGAAATTCGCGTGTGCATTAAAACTCAACTCATGGGAAATACCTGTGTTCCTGGTAAACTCGTTAAGCTGCCAGTCGAGGGCATCATGAAGCCCGAGGTCATACAAAATAGCCGGTCTCAGCTGTGATGATATTCTCTGAACAGTAACCACTGCCTTATCGATGATCTGTGACATCAGATCGAGCTTTTTTTCTCTTGCCTCCGGGTCAATATCATTTTTCGATTTAAGCCAGGCGATATCCATTTTCAGGGCTGTAAGCACCTGTCCCAGATCGTCGTGCAGGTTTAGTGAGATAGCCTTTCTTTCATTCTCCCTGGCTGTTTCAATATGGCGGGCAAGGTCTCTTAATTCTTCATGAGACCTTTCAAGTTCCTCTTCATATTCTATCCTGTCGGTTATATCGAGCCACGATATCAGCATCCTCGACAGATCATTCTCAAAGCCGGGAAGCACACTTAACTTAAGCTTAAGGTGTTTAAGCATTCCGTCATAAGGCTGAAGGGTAATAATACCCTCATAGTCTGTTTTGCCATCGGCAATTGCTGAAAACTGTCCGGCAAGGCAAGGGAGAGAAAGATCGTTATAATATGAAGTAAACTCACTCAAGAGCTCATCTTTGCTGTTTCTGCCAAAAAACTTTACCGCTGTTTCATTAATATCCCCGATCCTTACAAGTGAGGCACAGGTATAGATCCTCTCAGGCTGGTTCGCAAAATACTTTACAAAATCACTCACTCCCATGGCCTTAAGCTCAACAATATATCTTTTAACTTCAGAAAAGTCCTGCTCCATAATAGGGATTACAGAGTGTTCAAAGAGAGCACGGTAGTGATTCTCACTTTCAATTATTCTCAGTTCCCTGACGACCTGATCCTTCTCCATATCAATTGTCTCCAGGGCATACGAAACATTTTCTGCAAGTGTTACCAGGAGTTTAACCTCATCATTATTAAAGTAATTGGCCCTTGCAGAATAGATATCCATCACTCCGATCATCTTTCTGCCTGACTCCAGGGCCAGTGAAATAACAGAATTGCTGCCCTGTTCATGAGCTTCTATCATCCAGGAAATCATTTCAGAATTATTCCCGAGGTCATTACAAATATATGATCCTCCTTCGCTGATTACATTCTTGCCAGGAAGCTGATTAACTGGGAGTAACTTTCCCGGTTGTAAGATTCCCCGGTCCTGATTTGCGGGCTCATCAGAAGCAACAGCCACCTGCCGGATCATTTTATTATCAGGCTCCAGTATGCCTATCCAGGACTTTTTAAAACCGCCCTCTTCAACAATTGAACGGCACACTTCTTTGCAGACCTCATCCTTGTCGCGGGTCCTCACTATTATTTCATTAGTTCTGCCAAGAACAGAGTAGAGCCGTGAAAGGTCAAGAATCTTTTCATGTGCCTGCCTGTAATCATTATTATCAGACAGGTTGTCTGACTTGCCGGGATTTCCTGTTATAGATCCTTCGCTGACCATAATTTGTGTTATAAACAGTTTTTGCAGGCTCAGGAAATATAAAATTATGAAAAAGAAAAGAATACTCAGGAGGAAATACCTGAAATTAACAGCCTTGCCCTATCTCAGGTCAATGAATGTAACATTCCTGAAGCCGAGTCCTGCGAGTTCCGGGTAATATTTATAGGTTTCTTCCCTGGTATGGAATCCACCGATTAACAGATAATAATATCCCCATACCTCCTTCACCTCCGATTCAAGTCCGAGCTTTTTAAATATCAGCTTCTGAGCACGCAGGGCTTGTGATTTCTTTATAAAATCGCCAACTCTAAGTGAAACGGGAGGTATCTCCTTTTCTGGTTCTTTTATCTTCTCAGGCTCTTTAATTACCTCAGGTTCAGCTACAACAGCAGGTTTAACTGCCGGAATTACAGTTGTATCGGCCGGAATTACAACAGGTTCAATTACCGGAGCAGCTTCATTAACGGGAGGTATCCAGAGATCACGTAATCCCATCATTCCTAATGTTGGCAGCAGGCGTTCAATATCGGTAAGAGTTTTGAATCCTGATATCCTCACTTTATAATAATTATCCTCGTAAATGATCTCAACAGGATTGCTTAACATTGAAGAAAGCCTGTTCTTTAGTGCCTGTGCGTAAGAATTAGATCTGAAGGCTCCAGCCTGGATACTCCTCAGCGATGGCGGTACAGTTGTCACAGCAGTTGAATCTACTACATCGCGGATAACGGCTACCGAATCAGATTTTTCGATGAGGATCCTCTGCTGCTGTTTTGCCTTAAGAGTTATCAGCCATAATTCAGTGATTCCATTCCTGGCCAGCAGGTTTACTTTTTCATCGACTTCAGCGCGGCTCTTTATATCACTGACCCTTACTTTGTAGAAATTGTCTGCCACAACGATCTCGAGCTTCTGACCGAGTATTTTTTCCAGCCGCTTCCTGAGTGCATCGGCATTATCTTTTTTTCTGAATGCACCAAGCTGAATAGCCCAGCAGTCTTCAGAGATTGTCACCAGCTCCTCAACAACCTCATGGATAACCATATATGATGTGTCTTTCCTGATGACAGGTTCCGGCTGTGGTTCAGGTACCAATACAGAATCTTCTCCTTTGAAAATCTTCTTCAGGGTAAAGTCAAGATCATAGATAACATCTCCATCCATGCCTGATCTTACCACGAATGCAAGAGAGTCGGGGAATGACTCCATCGAGAGCTTTCTCAGCTGTCCTGTATCTGCCTTTATGTAATAGCTTCCCGGCCTGAGCCCGAAGAAGCTGAAATAGCCGTCATCTTCTGTAAGCGTTGCTCCTGTCTCTGCCATCCTGTTATTGAATATTTTCATTATGATCCTGCCCTGGCCTTTCCTCACCGATGCAGATTCAAGAGTAACAGTACCGCTGGCCTCACCTGATACTGCAACAGGAACTTCGATGGTTTTCAGCATGTTAGCATCAATCATCACGCTCATTGTCCGGTATGGAAGCTGCCATGCAATATTTTCAAAGCTTCCCGGATCGAGCTCCATCATATAGCTTGTATTGGGTTCCAGTCCGGTTACATGTAAAGACGTATCTTTCTCATTAACAATTACTCGTCCACCATTGACCCGGACATTCAGTCCCGGAACTTTTTGTTCACCTTTATCTATGAACCCGTTTGAATTTAGATCAAAAAAGGCGATTATTGTGGCGCCTCCTTTTCCCACATTGGGCCTGTTTTCTGCTGCCACGAAGCTGTTGCGTGTATCGCTGATAAGGCTTCCTGATGCCTGTTCGATAAAGGTTGTCTTCTTTCCCGAATGGCGTACAGTGAAGCCTGTTCTGGCGGCGTTAAAATCATATCTTAATCCAAGTTCTGCAAGATTGCTGTTATGGTAAAAGTTACGTTCATACGAGAGGCTGAGAAAAGCATTTTTCAGAAGGTATTTTTCTGCCCTCAGTTTTGCAGAAATAAACCGCGCATCGTTATATGAAAACTGCGATTGCGGCATCAGCGATATACGGCCCGGGAGCCTCAACGAGAAAGACAGATTACTGTAGAACAGTGGTTTTACATCGCTGATAAAGATCCCATAAGTAGTCATATTTGCATTTACTCTTGAGAATGACCCCGAAAAAAGCCATTCACCTGTTGTATATCCTGAGCCCGGGAGGATGATCTGGTTTACCGATACCCTGTTGAAAGAAGAAAAGTTTCCTAACACCAGAGGAGCAGAGGCAGAGATGCGTCTTTCTTCAAGGTAATTGTAAAAGATCGCTTTCTGTCCCGGATGATACCAGACATAATCGAGATCGAACTGAACATTCGAAGGCATTCTGTATGAAAGGGTGCCTTTAGCCCTGACACCATAAGTATATTCTCCCGATAGTAAAACATTGTTTAAAATCCTGAAAGAAGCCCTGGCAAAAGGCATTGCAGGCCCTGTGGCGACAGATGAAAGATATTCAACGCCGCCACCGAGGGTAATTGATTTTGTAAGCCCGTAATTCACTGAGGCTCTCGAGAACCTGCTCAACAGTGTATCTTCCACAATCCCTGCGCTGACAGTATACTCGAAGGTTTTTTCAGGAATAAAATTGAATGGAATACTGATATTTTGTTCTTTCTGATGTTCCTCGCCCCACGGACCATAAAACTTGAGCTTTACTATTGTGTTTCCATAAACCAGCGGTACTTCGAACTTGAAAAATCCCGAAGCATCGGCTGTTACATAATCAACAAGAACATTGTTCACATAGAGCTCTACAGTCCACCCGGGCTCGGTTTTATCGCTTAAAGTGTAGGTACCGAATGAACGCCTGAAAGTGGAAGGTGTATTTGTCAGCTGTACTCCAACGACTGGATTATAGATTGATGATATTGACTGGGTCGTTATCTTTCCTGCCATAACCTGGCGCAGAGGCGCAAAGTCATTGTTTACAAACCGCCAGAGATAACTCTGCTGCTTTTCCCTGAAACGTTCGTTGGTATTATAATAAAGCGACACATTAGTCTCTCCCCCGGCAACAACAGCTCCCAACGAAAGATTCAGCCTTGCACCTGAGACTCCTTTAACCTCTTCGGTAGCTATTGCCGACCAGTCGGCCATTCCGAATCTGAATCCCGGATAACTCCTGCCAATGATCCTGTCAGCAGTTATTTCACCCTTTAACCGGGCAAGATTCTTCCTGAGCTCATTTTGCTTCATTTCCCTTATTAGCGGAAGTTCCAGTTCACTGGTAATAAGTGCCGACAGGCTCCGGAAGCTGAAATTGCAGTTGAGCCCGAATATCTTTCCAAAATATTCGGCTTTAAGATAAAGGTTCATATCAGTCCTGATCAGAGCTCCTTCCTCCAGCTGAAAAAGCTTTTCCTGATATATGATTCTGTTAACCTTACGGCTGATATAGAATCTTGCTTCTGGATTAATAAAAAATCCTGATATGGAATCAAGACCCTGGGATGGAATATTTCTGATCTTCAGAAAATCGAATAGTGATGTAACAGGAAGGAACAGTTCTTCACCTTTGATAAGAGCGGGTATTTCAACCGAACCCACTCCTTTAACTTCAAGGAATACCGGGATCTCATCATATTCAGGTTCCTCCTGTGAAAAGGATTCCCAGGAACAGGTTGCCAGGAAAAATAACACAACCAAGCTCCTGAAAGAAAAGAGAGTTCTCAGCATACTAATTATTATTGATGAACTTATGTATGCTGTATTCCGGATCATTTACTGATTATGGTGATTTTTCCCCGTTTATTCCTGGAAAAAAGTAATATTGAACGTTCCTGTATAGTTTCCCGCCGGATTTGAAGCCAGGTTTCCGACAGTAAGCGTCCCTCCAAGGTAAAGGCTCGTGGATGCGGGTGGATCGGTGGCAATAACATATGGCAGAACCGGCAGCGTTGAGTCGATCTGAAACGACATAGTATTGGTTCCGTTTGTCAGTGTCGATGCAGGCCAAACCAGAAGCGATACGAGTGTGCCGGGATTTGCTACCAGCTCAAGGCGTGTGGTTGAACGCACCGGTAGCATGGTAAGAAGAACCACCCCTCCGCTAAAGTCAGACGTTCCGTCGGCATAAATTATCACTGATCCCGGACCGGTAAGTGTAAATGACCCGAAGGAGAGCTCCTGGCTTGTTGTATAAACTTCCAGAGGCCTTGGCGGAGGCTCCTGCCCCACTGCCCGGATCATCTGCATTAAAAAGAACAACGAAACAACTGTCCGCAAAAAAACTCCTGAACCAGTAATAGTTTTTCCCCGCATAACTACCTGTTTACAATAAATTTCCGAACCATCCTGATATTACCCGTCTCCAGGGTAAGAATATATATACCGCTTTTTAGCGTAACACCATACTCGTATAAACCTCCATCCGTTACCATCTCTTCAAGTATCCTGTGTCCTGTCAGATTGCTGAGACGAATGATGCCTCGCCCCGCAATAACCGTTTCTATTCTGGCTCTCAGAATCCCATTTGAATACCAGGCAGTTAATTCATATTTCTCAGCAGGATTATCTTCAGCCCCCACTGTTGTCGCATTCAGGTCGAGCCTGAACCTGTTCAGATATTCAGCTTTTGGCAGGTAGACACTGTATTCTCCTCCATTGTTAAGTCGTTGATTAATACCGGCTGTAAGGTCGGTGAGGTAAACATCATTTCCTTCAAATGATCCTGAAAGTGTTTTGAGGCTGAATACCAGTGTACCTGCCTTATTTGCCTTGACACCTAGAGGTATCTGTAGCGCTTCTCCTTCCGAAGGCATTACAGTTCTGATCGAAAGCTTCTGCGCATCGCTGCTGAGTGCATAAATATTCGGAACAGCAAGATCAGTATTGAATATCTTTATTGCTTCCGTCATATAACTAAAGGTATCTGCAGCTTTATCATCCTGGTAAATCAGCAGAAAATCATTTTTGGTAGTATCCGGTGAAAAAGAAGCTGATAGCCTGAGCTGCGACGATACAGCCTTTGCAGCCGATTTCGCATATTGCTGGCTGAAGTCGTTCACCCTTACCTGGTTATTCATTCCAAGAATGCCGGTCACCGGGATTCCTGCACTGCTTACCTGAACGAAGAATCCCTGCATAGAGGGGATAATGTTGCTGGCAAAGCCGTCGCTCGACATTCCATTTACATAACTCGAATAGGTGCCTCCATACTGGTCTGTGGCGCCCGGTCTGAAAAAATAAATAGCATCGTTAATGTTGGTCTTTGTCCATCCCGATGCTGCATCCCAGTCGATGGGAGAAGGGTATGGATTCCCCACAAGGTTCATCCCATTGGTATAGGTATAGCCGTGGTTATAGAGAGTTACCGAATAAGGACCATTATTGACGACACCTGTAATATCAAGCAGTTCAGGATCATGGAGTGAGCCGAAATTAGCCGAGTAGCCCTGAAGAGGATTCAATATCAAGGCAGGATTAATATAGCTTACCCATCCCGAAGAAGTTCTGTTCTCATCGTAGCGGTACACCAGCGGGAATGAAGAACCTAAATTTACTTCCGGCGACAGTTCATTGACTGTTGCTGCCATGAATGGTGAGGATATATAACGGTATCCGTATCCCGAGGGCAGGTATCTCTGCATAGTCACATTACCGGTTATCTGTCCGGCACCGGAACCGTCAATGTATGCTGTTCGGGCGGCTGATGAGACCAGTATCAAATTTCCGTTTGAGGCAAGGCTCCCTGTTGCAACCAGTACAGACCCCGTGACAGACAATGAACCCATGAGAGACACGCCGGCGTTGTTATTAACCACCAGATCTTTCACAGTGTTTCCGCTAAAAACGGCGGCAGGTATCTGTTGCGCAGATGTACCATTCATCTCTACTGTGCCTGCTGACACATTAAAGGTCCCGCCGTTTGAAATCGTACCAGATATCTTAATTGTATTCCCTGAAATGGTTAGCGAAGAGTTGCTCGCTATTGTAATGTTTCTGACCGTAGCAGCCGAACCGGAAGCAAGAACAGGTTTATTCACAACATCAGGGATTACAACATCTGACAGTTGCAGAGGCACAGCACCGCATCCCCAGTTTAAAATATTGTTCCAGTCATTTCCGGCATTGCCTGTCCACTGGTTTGTTGTTACTATTGTGAGTGCGGCAGCTGAACTCGTCAGGGGTGTAGTTCCACATGTTGTTGTAATAATACACCTGTATGTTCTTCCGCTAAGTCCTGATCCGGGGTTGGTAAGAAGCAGAGTTGATGTGGTAACTCCGCTGTAAATACCGGATTCAGCAAGATTTGATCCGTTCTCCTGCCATTGATATGTAAGGTTATATCCGGTAACGCTCACGGAGAAGGTTGCATCATAACCACTGCATACAGAGACCGGCAAAGGCTGTGTATTTATCGTTGCGGAACTTACGATCTGCAGAATTACCGTTGTGGCAACACTCTCGCAGCCATTTACAGTCTGAGTAACATAATATGTATATGTGCCTGCAGTGGTTTGGCCTGTAGCAAAGGGGGTCCCGCTACCTACCTGTGTTGTCAGCGTATTGTCCGAATACCATTTTAGGTTTGTCCCGGAAGCTGAAAGGTCAGAGATGTTTGTAATGCAGCAGACCGTGTTTCCTGCCGAAGGAGCTGAGGGTACCGGTGTTACGCTGATATATTTGGTAATGCTGTTTGAGCAGCTTGCTCCGTCGGTGTAAGTATATGTAAGTGCATGAGTTCCCACACCAGCAACAGATGGGTTGAAGTTTGTTCCGCTGACGCCGGTACCAGAATAGACGCCTCCGGCAGGGTATCCCTGGCTAAGGCTGTAAGTAGTCTTGCAGACACCCACCGATCCCAGTATGGTCGTCTCCTCCTCGCTGCCAAGAGTAATGAATGAAGAAGGATCATTCTGGTTTAAATATTCGGTCATAATCCAGCCTGAACTTTTCGGACTCATCGAAAACCTTGCTTCATCGAGGTTAGCGGCCAGGTATTCTCCGTTATTATAACGTCCGATATCTCCTTCCGTAGGGGCATATGTCTGTGGCGGTTCGGTGGATGAACCCCTCAGCAAACCGTCAATATATATATAACTGGTCG
>Ga0116171_10003406_pt1 | contig 14715 bp, 7 predicted proteins | sample AD_JPNHW2_MetaG_FD_89798 | JGI IMG/M metagenome (GOLD analysis project Ga0116171, IMG submission 89798) | Active sludge microbial communities of municipal wastewater-treating anaerobic digesters from Japan - AD_JPNHW2_MetaG | ecosystem: Engineered > Bioreactor > Anaerobic > Digestate | place...
CAGGGTATTGTAATTCTTGTTCAATTTTACGACAAACATCTTTGGCTAATTGATAAGCTGCATAGTCATCAATTTCGCTAGGTTTAACGAAGATTCTGACTTCACGTCCAGCTTGAATAGCGTAAACTTTTTCAATACCAGCAAAACTACTAGCTACTTTTTCTAGTTCTTCTAAACGAGCCACAAATTGTTCATAAGAATCTTTACGAGCACCAACACGAGAAGAGGAAATAGCGTCAGCAGCTTTTACGATAGTGGAATAAACATTGTAAGCTTTATCCATATGATGGGTCAAAGCAGCTTGAGCAATCTCTTCATCCATATTAAATTTTTTGAGAAGAGCGTAGCCGATTTCAGGATGAGAGCCTTGAGTTTCTTGATCAACAGATTTACCAATGTCATGGAAGAAACCACATTTCTTGGCTTTGGCTTCATCTAATTTTAATTCACCAGCGATAAGAGCGGAAAGATAAGCGACTTCGATAGAATGGTTCAAAATATTTTGACCATAAGAAGTGCGGTATTTGAGACGACCAACGATGCCTACCATTTTTGGATCAAGACCAGTAATGCCTAATTTGTACAAAGATTCTTCACCGGCTTTTTTGATATCAAGAGCTAATTCTTGTTTTGCTTTTTCTACAAATTCTTCAATACGTGCAGGTTGAATACGTCCATCTTCCATCAATTTTTCCAAAGCCAATTTAGCAACTTGGCGACGAATAGGGGAGAAACCAGAAACAGTAATAGTTTCTGGGGTGTCATCAATGATGAGTTCACAACCAGTTAATTTTTCAATAGCTTTGATGTTGCGTCCTTCTTTACCAATGATGCGTCCTTTCATTTCTTCACTTATCAAAGTCACAGCTGTGGAAGTTGTTTCAGCAGCATGAGAAGAAGCACAGCGTTGAATAGCACCAACAATAATTTCACGAGCTTTATCTTCGTAAACTTCAGTAGATTCTTTTTCTACTTTCATAACTCGGCTCATCAAATCAGTTTGAGCATCAGCTTCGATTTTTTTAAATAAAATTTCTTTAGCTTGGTCTACATTTAAACCAGCAACTTGTTGAAGTTTTTCTTGTTGTTGAACTTTGATTTTTTCAATATCTTCTTTGACTTTATTTACCAAGTCAACTTTTTCTTGAATTTTTTGTTGTTTATCTTGAAGTTCCAAAAGTTTTTGGTCAAACATGTTTTCTCTTTTTTCCAAACGTTGTTGGGTAGCAGAGAGTTCCAATTTTGTTTGTTTTTCCTCTTTTTTAGCTTCTTCAATGATTTGAACGGCTTTTTCTTTGGCTTCTAAAATCAAAGTTTGATGTTTACTTTTTGCTTCTTCAAGCATTTTTTCAGCTTTAGATTCAGCAGAATTTGCAGTTTTTAAAGCTACACTTTTGCGCCAATAGTAACCGATAATTGAACCTACGATAAGTCCAACAAACAATCCTCCGACGATAAAATAAATATTGTTCATAAATAAAAAAATCCCAAGATTTTGGGAAGTTAAACATTTGGCTATATTTAGCCAAAAAATCGATGATTTTTATCCTTTTTTATTCAAAAATTACAAAACTGCCAAATTGGTTTTTTGGCTATATTCAGCGGAAATTGAAGCTTTGTTATTTAGAATAAAATTATACATATTCAACCGAATTTTCTTTAGTATTAGGATAAATTCACAAACGAATCGATTAGTCGTCTAACTTCTTTAGATCAAGATTGTAAATGAATTAATTTGTAGATTAATACTATCATCAGGATAATTTTTTGTCAAACACCATTAATATAATTATGTTTTTGTAAGACCCTTTCGTCACTTCGTGACACCTTCCCTTATTAAGGGAAGGATAACCCCTCTTTAATAAGGAGGGGCAGGGGAGGTCTTACTGGATATTTATTTTGAAGATAAAATGGTGATTGCGTTATTTAAATCATATTCTCCGATCTTCGTTCTTTTGAGCTCAGAGCAATAAGCACCGGTTTGAAGTTTTTTTCCAATGTCTTCTCCAAGAGTGCGAATATAGGTACCAGGAGAGCAGACAACCTCTACCTTTAATAATGGATAGGCATATTCAAGTAGTCTCAAAGACAAAATTTCTATTTGATTGGCTTTTCTTTTTATTTCTCTACCTTGGCGCGCTAGTTTGTAAAGTCGTTGGCCATCAATTTTTTTGGCAGAGTACATTGGGGGGACTTGATTTTGACGTCCGATAAATTTAATAAGCACCTTTTCTATTTCAGATTTGGTGGGAATGTGAGGAGAAATACTAGATATTGGATATTGGATATTGCTTGAAAATATTTTTAATATCCAATTTTTAATATTCAATATTAATTTATTGAAAGAATTTAGTTTAAAAGGTGTGATTTTCCCTGTATTATCTCCCGTATCTGATATTTCTCCCAATTTAAAAATTGCTTCGTAAGTTTTGTTAAGATTTTTGAAGTTTTCAATTTCTCGAGTAGCTTCTCGTCCAAGAGCTACAATCAAAAGTCCAGTGGCGAATGGATCGAGTGTGCCAGCATGACCGACTTTTACCCGGTTAAATTTTGCCATAGGCAAACTGGCTTTGCCAGATTTAACCGGGTGAACTTTTTCTAATCTAATTTTTTCAGTTAATTTTTTTCGTAAATATCCAACCACATCAAAACTAGTCCAGTTTACTGGTTTGTCAACTAATATAAAAGTATTTGGTTTGAGTTCAAAATTGTCTTTGGTGATTATTTCCATAAGTTTTGTTTCTTTAATAATATATCTTTTAATAAAAAAAATCCACCGCACGAAGCGGTGGTGGTAAAGAACATAAATTTTAGTAGAAAACTCTTTTAGTGTCTCCAGAGAATCTTTTGCTCAGGAGTGATTTTTGAACATGAGAAAGATTTTCTACTGGCAAGACAAAGCTTACCAAAGATGTATTAAAATCATCTTTGGAAGTTGGTATTAAGTTTTTTTCGTTAATAACACCAATAATTTCTTTAAGAATACTTATTAAAACTACACAGGTATTTGTGCGTTTTTTTCCGCGTATTCTGATAGCGACATCTTTTTTTCTGCCTATTTCTTCCAGGATATTTTTACCAGAAATAGCACATTGTGCTGTCATAATTCTAGTGGAATTCGGAATTTCTTTTCCATCTTTCATTTTTCTTTTTCCTCTATAAAAATTATTAAAGAAACATGTAGTAAACAATTTTACTATCAGAGGATAGAATAACTAATTTTGGCTAAAAAGTCAATATTATGTTATAAAATTTGTAATAAATAAGGATAAAAAGGCTTTATTAATCGTTTAACTAGCCAAAATATTTGACTTTTTATCCAAAAACCTATATAATTTCAATTACTTTTATTCTTTACCGCTTATTAGCTTACAAGCTTACTTTTATGAATGTAACCGAATTAGCCAGACAACTCAAAATTCATCCTCAAAAACTTTTGCAAGTCTTGCCTGAGTTTGGTTTTGATTTTGGTGCCCGAGCGGTGAAAATTGATGATAGAGTAGCAGAACAAATCAAAAAAGAATGGCGTCGGATAAAATTTGTTTTGGAAGAACGTGAAAGAAAAGAAAAAGAAAAAGAAAAAGAATTGGAAAAAGAAATGCGTCAACAAAGTGATACAATAGTAAAAATTCCTGCCAAGATTACAGTGAAAGAACTTTCATTACTTTTGAATTTACCATTAAACAAACTGATTGTCGAATTGATGAAAAATGGTATTTTGGTTTCACAAAATGAAAATTTAGATTATGACACAGCTGTTATCATTGCTGAAGAGATGGGGTTCAAAGTTAGTCGGGCCGAAGAAAAACAAGGCGAAGAAGAAAGTCATCATGTGACAAATCTGGAAAAAATATTATCCCAAGAAGGTGTTGCTTCTCGTGCCCCGGTGATTGTAGTGATGGGTCACGTAGATCATGGTAAAACAAAATTACTTGATGCTGTTCGTCATACCAATGTTATAGATACAGAATCTGGTGGTATTACTCAACATATTGGTGCTTATCAAGTTATCTGGACTGACCCAAAATCCAAAGAAAAACGTCCGATTACTTTTATCGATACCCCTGGTCATGAGGCTTTTACTGTCATGCGTAGTCGTGGGGCAAAAGTTGCTGATATTGCTATTTTGGTAGTGGCGGCTGATGACGGTGTCAAACCTCAAACTGTAGAAGCTATCAATATCATCAAAGCTGCAAAACTTCCTTTTATTGTGGCAATAAATAAAATCGATAAAGAAGGTGCTGACCCACAACGCGTGCGAACTGATTTAGGACAATATAATATTCTTCCTGAAGAATGGGGCGGTGAAGTACCAATGGTAGAAATTTCTGCTAAACAAAATTTAAATATTGATAAATTGCTTGATACTTTATTGTTGATGGCGGATTTAAATGAAGTACAAATGCGTTCAAATCCAGAGCGAGCTGCTGCTGGGACTATTATTGAAGCTCATGTGGATAGAGGTGAAGGACCAGTAGCGACAATTTTGGTTCAAGCTGGGACACTTCATTTGAACGATCCTTTGGTAGTGAATGGTGAAATTTACGGAAAAGTTCGTGCCATGAAAAATTATCGTGGTGAAAATATTGAAGAAGCTGGTCCTAGTTGTCCAGTGCGAATTTTGGGTTTCAAAGTTGCTCCACAAGTAGGGGATGTACTTGATGTAGGATCTGCCGGCACATCTTCAAATATAGATGTAAAATCCAAAAAAGTTCAACAATCTGGAGCAGAAAAAATAAGTGTTCAAGTTGATAATGGTAGTGATGACGAGACAAAAAAATATTTTAATATTGTTATCAAAGCCGATACTTTGGGCTCACTCGAAGCAATTATCGGTTCTTTTGAAAAAATGAAAAACGATGAAGTGTCTGTCCGAGTGGTTGGAAAAGGATTGGGAAATATCACAGCAGATGATGTAACTTTGGCACAAACTACTGGAGCTAAACTTTTTGCTTTTCATGTTTCTACTATGCCTTTAGCTCACGAGATGATTCAAAATACAGGTGTAGATTTCAAAGAGTATAAAGTAATTTATGACATGTTTAATTATGTTCAAGAAGAATTGGAAAAATTATTAAATCCAGAAGTTACTTTGACTGAGCTTGGTGTTTTCAAAGTTATGCAAATTTTCCGTTCTGATAAAAATAGCCAAATTTTGGGTGGACGGGTAGAAAAAGGAAAAATTACCAAAGATGCTAAAATTCGTGTAAAACGTAAAGGTGAACATATTGGTATGGGTAAATTTACTCAAGTCCAAATGGGCCGTCAAAGCGTAAGCGAAATAACTGAAGGTAATGAATGCGGCGCTCAATATGAAAGTAAATTACACGTAGAAGTAGGGGACGTACTGGAAGTTTTCAAAGAAGAATCAAAAAAGAAAAAATTACAATTTAACTAAAAAAATAATCCGAATTTACGAATTTATCCGAATGCTCCGAAATAACCATAAAACCTGAATTGTAAGACCTCCCCTCGCCCCTCCTTGTTAAGGAGGGGATTATCCTTCCCTTAATAAGGGAAGGTGTCACAAAGTGACGGAAGGGTCTTATCTTATACATTTAAATTTATTTAGTATGGAAAACAATATCAATTCTACAAATTTTAAAACAGAAGTTTTGGATTCAGCCAACCCAGTATTAGTTGACTTTTGGGCTCCTTGGTGTGGTCCTTGTCAAATGATGTTACCAATTATAGACGAATTGGTTCAAGATAATGCAGGAAAAAATATCAAAATCGTTAAATGCAATGTGGATGAAAATAGTGATATTGCTGGTCAGTATAATGTGATGAGTATTCCAACCTTTCTTTTATTCAAAGGCGGAGCAGTGATAGAAACCGCAACTGGTGGAGTACAAAAGGAAAAATTACAAGGAATGGTAGATAAGAGCTTATAAGCTAATAAGCTGGTAAACAAATAAGTAAAAAAATAAAATCCGCCTAAACGCGGGTTTTTTGTTTGGTTGGTTTATATCTTTATGTTGATATCTTTTTATTAGTATCAATTTAATACTATCAATATAATGATATAGAACAAGACAGGATCTCGGACGGGGAAGGGGAGGGACGGTGAAATATCAAATATCCAATATCCAATTTCAAATTGCGACGGTTGTTTTGGAAATTGGGAATTTGAGAAAAATAGTAGAAAGATTTAACTTTAATTTCAAATAAAAACAATGCAATTTAGCATGAAAGTTTACTCTGTGAAGCGACTTATCCACAGCCCACAGTTTAAGAAATAGTTTGTTATATGGTATACTATTTATATAATTCTTTATATTGATAGTTATAAAATGATATTTTTAAATTGATATCTATAAATAACTATCATTATATTGATACATTAAATATAATCGTGTGAAAGTAAACGCGAGGAGGTTTGGGGCTAACTTGAAGCGACTGCGGTTGCGAAAGGGGATGTCTCAAGAAATATTAGCACGTAGAGCGGATTTGAAGCTTTCCAATTTAGCTAAATTGGAAGGCGGTTTTAACGTTAATCCGACTTTGCAAACACTTTCAGCACTAGCCAGTATTTTGACCGGCGATAGTATTGATCGTCTTTTACAATAGAAGTAAAATTATTAGTTATTATTTATTGATTATTAGTATTTCTTTATTTCTTTCTTTAAGGGAGGGGAGAAAGAGATATTAAAAAATAATCAATAAATAAGAGTTGATAATACTGGGTATTGTCATTCCTGCGAAAGCAGGAATCCAGGAAAATTAAAATAACCACTGGATTCCCGCCTTCGCGGGAATGATAAAAATAAATTATTATTTATGAATAATTACGGCGCAAAACTTAAACTTTCTTTCGGACTATTAATTATAGCTATAGTTTTTGTTTTGTTGTCTTTCAATTCTAATGCTGCCACTGCTCCGGCGATAGTGAGTTATCAAGGTAAAATTTTAGATAACGGTATTGCGGTATCAACTTCTATCCAAATGAATTTTAAATTATTTGATGCATTGACTGGAGGCGCAGAACTTTATTCAAATACCAGCACGATTACTCCTTCGAGTGGTTTATTTTCAGTTCTACTTGGTAGCGCTGGCACTACCGCACTTGATCCAACTATTTTCCGAGATAGTGATGAAATATATTTACAAGTTACAGTTGGAACAGAAACTCTTTCTCCACGTAAACAGATTGTGACTTCACCCTATGCTTTCAATGCTAAATATTTAAATGGTTTAGAAGCAACATCTACACCGATAACCTCGGCTTATATTCCAGTAACGGACAATAATGGAAATATTTCTTTTAACAGTGTGACTACCACAGGGGATTTGAATGTTGAGGGTGAATTAAAAATTTCTCAAACTTCGACGGTGCAAAATGTTTTGCCAGAATCAAATGGAATATTCAGTTTGGGAAGTGTAGTATGGAGATGGCTCAAGGGTTGGTTTGTGGATTTGGATGTAATAAATCTTTTTGCTACAAATGCAGATATCGGAACCTCTACAATTGCTAACGCAACAATCACAAGTTCAACTTTAACTTCAACAACAATTGTAAATGCAGGGATAATAAATTTGAATGCGGAAAATGCGACTACGACAAATTTATATACGCAGACTTTGACGGTTTCAAATACGATTAGGGTAGGACAAATTTGTGATAAAGATGGTAACAATTGTTATGTGCCTAGCGCTGTTAATATTTCAATTACTCAAGTAGTTACTACAACGGCATTATTTAATGGGGATATTACTACTGGAACTTTGGAAGGTTATGTGGCAGTGAATAATATTTGTAACAATAAATTATCTGGTAGTCATATGTGTAGTGCAGAAGAAATTATTTATTTGATTAGAGCGATTGGACCGAGCTCACTTTTTAATGGATTAAGTTATGCTTGGGTTTCAAATGGTCCACCTGGTTATTTAGCGCCAAGCAATGATTGTAATGGTTGGAAAAGTAGTTTAGATAATAATTATGGACCATTTTGGGAATTTGCTACTAGTACGGGAGGCCGTGGTGTTTTATCACCATGTGATCAATTAAAACCTTTAGCGTGTTGTAAATAAAATATGTATTCACGAACAGTGACACAATTTGATTTGATGATGAAAACGATTATGGTCGTGTTGTTTGTGTTTGGTTTGTTCATATTTTTTGTTGATGTTACCAAAGCTGCTGATTGGGTAAATAATCCAAGTGATTGTCCAATTGAATATGCACCCGAAGGAGTAAGTTGTAGTGGAGGAAATGTGATTTGCGGTATTACTGGTGCAGCTTGTATTGACCCAAGTTTAATTGTAAAAAAATCAACTGATTCTTCTGGATCGCAAACAGTATATTCAGAAAGTTTTGATGGGGGATATATTTTAAATTGTACAGCAGTTAGAGATAGCGTGGCTCCTTATTGTGATAACAGTGCTCAATATTGGTGTAATAGTGATGCTTCTTGCTCGGGTCAATATATTCAAACTATTTGTTCAGCAAATAAATGGGCCGAAGAAAGTAGTGCATTTAGTTGTGCTACAACAGCTTCAGGTACGAATGCTGGATGTTTTTCTGGAAGAACAAACTGTGATGCTAATGCTGATTGTGAAACAATTATTGGTTCAAGTTGTTCGGTTGAAGGGTTAACCGGAACGAAAAATGCTTCTTGCGGTTGTACACTTCCAACTTCCACTTTTGTTACTGGTATAGAATCCAAATTTTCTACTACTTCACCACTTCTTTGGGGGGCACAATATGGAACAGGTGATTTATTAAATTTTGGTAATGCTACTTCATCAAATATTTTTATTGTAAAAAATGATGGAACGATTTTTATGACTTCTACGGCTTCTACTTCTTCTGCGCCAAATCAATTTTATAATTATAACGGGGATTTATATTGGGGTGATACGAAATTAAATACTGGTGGAGGAATTTATCTTGCTGGAAGTGGAATAAACCTAAATGGATATACATTTAGTGTCAGTACTTCGCAAGATTTTGTTTGGACTGGCCAACATACTTTTAGTTCAACAACATTTAATTCCACAACAACATTTCCATTTGGTATTTGGGGTGCAAATGGGAGAGTAGGAATAGGGACAACTACTTTAGATTTTCCTTTGACGGTTACAGGAGATATAAATATTACGGGAAATTATTTAATAGACGGAATTTCTCCAGGCTATATCACACTTTCTGCAATTGCTTCCTCTACATATTGGGATGAAGCTTATGGTTGGGGAGATCATAGTTTGGAAGGGTATTTAAAATCTTTTACTGAAACAGATCCGAACTGGAATTCAGTATCAACTTCTTTATCTGTTTCCAATTTTACAACTAATACTATTTCTCAGTGGGTAAACAATATTGGGTATATTACTTCTTCTGCAATTGTTTCTTCTACATATTGGGATACGGCATATTCTTGGGGTGATCATAGCTTAGAAGGATATTTAACAAGTTATACTACCACTAGTCCAGCAGGTTCTAGTTCGCAAATCCAATTTAATAATAATGGTTCGTTTGGTGCAACCACAACTTTTATTTGGGATAATGCAAACGGCAGGTTGGGAATAGGGACAAGTACACCTATTGCTAGATTGACTGTGGATGGTGAAATGCTAATTACAGAAACCTCAACAATGCATGATGTAGTACCAGAAAGAAATAATTTATTTAGTTTAGGGAGTGCTTTGTTAAGGTGGTTAAAAGGTTGGTTTGTAGATTTGGATGTTACAAATTTATTTGCGGATAATGCAATAATTACTAGCACTACTATTTCCAGCGCGACAATTACGAGTTCAACTTTGACTTCTACAACAATTGTAAATGCGGACATAGAAAATCTTGATGCTAATAATGCGACGACGACGAATTTGTATGCACAAAATTTGGTGGTTTCAAATACAGTAAGAACCCGACAATATTGCGATGTAAACGGAAATAATTGTTATGATCCGACTGTAGGTTGGGTAATTCCTATTTCTGATGTTACTACCACAGTAATGGTGACCTCTGGATTATTTTCTTATAATGGTAAAGTAGGGTATCAAGCCGCAAATGAAATTTGTAGTTCGGCTTATACGGGATATCACTTCTGTTTTAGTGGAGAAATAATTTCTTTTATTAGATCAAATGATATTTCTGAATTTGCCGGTTTACCGCAAGCTTGGATTGCCGAAGGTCCGCCAGGATATACAGCTTATGCAAATGATTGTGGGGGTTTTACTACTTCTTCAATCAGTTATCTAGGTGCATTTTGGGAATTTAATAATTTAGGTGGTGGACAAGGTTGGTTATCAAATTGTTCCGCTACTAAAGCTTTAAGTTGTTGTAAATAATAATTAAGTTCATAAAGTTATAAAGTTCATAAAGTTATAAAGTAAATAATATGAGGATAACAGACAGGACGACAATGCAAATAAATTTTTTCATGAAAGCAATAATGGTCATATTATTTGTGCTTGGTGCTTTTGTATTTTTTGTAGATATTTCTAAAGCTACTGATTGGAAAACTGACCCAACTTTATGTCCGATAACTTATAATGGGCAAAAAGGTGATCCAGGAACTGTAATGTGCGGATTGAGCGGGGTTTCTGCTTTATGGTATGACATGTTATCTTTGTACAATGCTTCAAGTACTTTATTAACAACTTCTACAAATAATACTAGTTATGTTTATGGTGGTTACGTTGTTGATTGTCAGGCTTATGATAGTAATCCTAGTGGTGGTTATTGTAATAATTATGGAAATTTTTGGTGTAGTCCGGCAAGTTCGTGTAATATTTTGCACGTAAAAACAGTTTGTACTGCTAATAAATGGGCAAGTGCCAGCGGTGCTTCTAGTTGTGATACTAGTAGTGGTGATACAAAATGTATGACTGGCTGGTTAGACTGTAACGGGGGAAGTGATTGTGAAGTTGAGAATGGCGGAACTTGTTTTGTTAATATGGGAGGAAGTAGTGTTACAGGAACTTATAGTGGTTGTACTTGTGTTCCAGATTCTCAGAATTTCATAACCGGTAATATGGCTACTGCTTCCACAACTTTTGATTCACCACTTTTATGGGGCCGTCAATATGGTGCTGGTGATTTATTAAATATCACTCGTAATGGTGTTGCTACTTCTTCATTTGTAGTTTTTAATTCCGGACAAGTTGCTATCGGACATAATATAAATATTTCTACTACTTCTGTAGCATTTGAAGTTTCTTCGACGGATCGTGGGATTTTAATTCCTAGATTTAGTACATTTAATCCATTATTTACGCCGGAAGCAGGAGAATTGTATTACAATACTGGCGAAAATAAATTTAAATATTTTAATGGAAGCGCCTGGTCTGATTTAGGTGGAGGATCTTCTTGGACAACAACAACTTTATTATCTGTTACAGGTAATGCCACAGGACTTTATCCAGTAGGAACTGTTTCTACTACGATTGGTATTGGAAGTACAGGTGCTGATCTTTGGTTGCAAACAAGTAGCACGCCAAGAATTTATGTAGCGGAAAATGGGAATGTGGGAATTGGAACGACAACACCTTCTGAAAGATTATCGGTAGTGGGAAATATTTCTAATTTGATTTCGCAAGATTCGGGAGTTGAAATTATTTCTTCTTTAACAGTGGGTTCTAATTTAGGAACCATTGAAATTTCTGGTAAGTATGCTTATGTAGGAGATAATGGTGCATCAAATAATTTTAGAATTGTGGATATTTCAGATCCGAGTAGTCTAGTAATTTTATCGACTTCTACGTTTGGTGCTAATGTTTCATCTATACAAATAGCTGGTCGTTATGCATATGTGTTAACTCGTGCTAGTTCAAATAATTTTAGAGTTATTGATATTTCCAATCCGTCAATTCCAATTGTATTATCCACTTCTTCTTTTGGTACTAATCCTAATATATTAAAAATTTCTGGAAATTATGCTTATATTTCAGACAACACTTCTGGAAATAATTTTATAATTATAAATATTTCAGACCCAGCTTATCCTTTTCAAATATCTGCCTTTTCTACGGGTTATACGTCTATAACTTCGATGCAAGTATTTGGTAATTACGCTTTTATAGGTAAATCTTCTGCGGGAAATAATTTTAAAATTATTAATATTTCTAATCCTCTTGTTCCTGTTGCAATTTCTACATCTTCTTTTGGCGGATCGGGAATCTATTCCGTAGAAGTATCAGGAAATAAGGCATATTTAGGTATTAATTCTGCGACAGATAATTTTTTAATTATTGATATTACAAATCCAGTTTTACCAGTTCAAAAATCAACCTCAACCTTTGGGTCAGCTCGTCCTAATATAAAAATTTCTGGAAGGTATGCCTATGTAGGTAATAATGTTGGGACAAATAATTTTAGAATTATAGATATTTCTTCATCTATTAATCCTATAGAAGTTTTTTATACGACAGTTGGTTCTTTCCCGGTAACTCCAAAAATTTCTGGTAGGTATGTTTATTTAGGTACAGGTGATGCAACAAATAATTTCAAAATTATAGATATTACTGGTATAGAAGTTTCTTCTCTCATCGCTCATTCTGCTGAAATGGGAAATTTACAAGTTCGTAATGATATCGTTACTCAAGGTATTGGCCAATTTGGATCCTTGAATGTTGGTGTGGGTGGATTATTAGTGAATGGATCTTTATCGGTGAGTGCCACGAATAGTCCATCTTATTTTGGTGGTGGTATTTTATCCGCAGGAACTTATGGAGGAACAGGTTGGAATGGTGGAAGTTTAGGTATTGGAACAAGATTAATGTGGATACCAAGTAAAGCTGCTTTTAGAGCAGGTTATATAGATGGGACACAATGGGATGCTGGAAATATAGGAGATTATTCAACTGTTTTTGGTTATAATAATAAAGTTACAAGCACCTTTTCTTTTGTAGGCGGTGGTGATAACAATATTGTATTGTCAAATAATTCAGCAATAATAGGTGGTTCAAGTAATCAAATTATAAATAATAATTCAGAAAGATCTTTTATTGGTGGGGGTTATAACAACACAATCAATGAATATGCGTGGAGTTCTTTTATTGGCGGTGGTGAAAGTAATGAAATTAAAGAAGTTGCTTTAAATTCTTTTATTGCAGGTGGTTATGATAATTTAATAAAAGGAGGGAATTCTTTTATTGCGGCTAGTGTTAGTAGTACTATAAGAGGGTTTAATTCGGCTGCTTTTGGGGTGTATGTAAATGTTTCATCTTCTAACTCTTTTGGTTTTAATTTAGGCAATAATCCAATAATTTTAAATCAAGACCATACCATGGCGATTATGGGTGGAAATGTCGGTATAGGTACTGCTTATCCAAGTACAACTTTACATGTAGTTGGACTTGGGTCAAGGGGGGCTACTGTGATGAGATATTTATGTATTACTTCTGCAGGGGCAACATACTATAGTACAAATGCCTGTGATAATAGTTCTGACCTTCGTTTAAAAAAGAATGTCGTCACTATTTCCAACGAAAGAAATGTAATAGAGGATTTAAATCTTATTAGAGGTGTATATTTTAACTGGGATAAAACAAATTCTTATAATAAGGACGCTTCAGATAAACGTCAAATAGGTGTTATAGCCCAAGAAATAGAAATGGTCTTACCTGAATTAGTAGATACAGATCCTACCTCTACGTATAAATCAGTCAATTATTCTTATTTAACAGGTTTTCTTATTGAAGTAGCTAAAGCTCAGCAAGCAGAAATAGAAGCTTTACGTGAAACAGTTTCTACCACTTTAAATATCCAACAAGTTAGCGGGCAATTAGTTTATGAAAACGGAGATTTGGATTTGCAAAACTATGCTTTGTTGAATGTAAAAAATATAACAGGTGCAAATGATAAATGGGCTATTGATGAAAATGGACAATTTATAACTAAATTTCAAACTAGTGATGGTAATACCAAAGAAATGTTTGCGATGCAGTCGCCGTATTCAGAATTTGTTTTTTCTAGTTCATCACAATTGGTAAATGGTGAGGCAATAATAAATTTTGATACTTCTACTTGTGAATTGATAGACGAAACCCAATCTCTCAAAGTGAATATTACTTTGACAGGGGAATGTGGTGGTATATTTGTCAAAGAAAAAACCGCAACTGGATTTGTAGTTAGAGAATTAAATAATGGAACCTCAACTTCTACTTTTGATTGGATGGTTATTGCAAAAAGAAAAATTGTGGTAGCACCACCCCCAACCCCCGCCTCTGCTGAAGCTACAGACGGGCAAGACTCTCCTCAAGAAGGAGGGGAGGATGAGGTGATATCCCCTCCTTTACAAGGAGGGGAAGAAGGGGTGGTTGAAACACCAACTTCTACAGAAGAAATTATTCCAGAACCTCTAAGTGAAGAACCAACTTCAACCCCTGAAATTATTCCAGAACCTCCAGTTGAAGAATCGACCACAACTCCAGAAGTTATTTCTGAGCCTCTAATTGAAGAGTCAAATTCATAAAATAAAAAGAATTAAAAAGATTAAAAAACATCCCTACATAAAGTTGGGATGTTTTAATATTTAATTTACCTTTGTTTAAAAAGGATTACAAATGGGTAAGTATAAAATATTTTTAATTTATATTCGTGCAGATTCGTGAAAAAATTAGTGTTTTCAAATCAGTGTTTACAAAAAACCCGTTCACAATTAAGTGAACGGGCGGATAACTAAAAGTTAGAAAAAATTATTCAAAATGAGTTAAGACATTATCTTTCCAACACCAAATAGAATTATCAGACTTAATTCCACAGTAGAG
>Ga0116171_10003409_pt1 | contig 14713 bp, 21 predicted proteins | sample AD_JPNHW2_MetaG_FD_89798 | JGI IMG/M metagenome (GOLD analysis project Ga0116171, IMG submission 89798) | Active sludge microbial communities of municipal wastewater-treating anaerobic digesters from Japan - AD_JPNHW2_MetaG | ecosystem: Engineered > Bioreactor > Anaerobic > Digestate | place...
TCCCACTATACCTTGCTGGCGGAAAGGAAGAAAGAAATTTTGCAAAGGTTTTTCCGACAATTTCGGTCGACGGCTGCAATAAACTATGCGCTAAAAGAAGCACCGAGAAATATAGCGGAAAACTCAGCGCATCTGTGGATGTCTCAAAGATCATAGGTAACCAAAATGCGCTTAATACCTCCATAGTCAGAAATAAGGATTTGAAAGAAGAGCATTTTCAAATGGTGGAGTTGGTCGCCGCTGAAATTGTTAAAGCGATCAGCAATATCGATCCAGATTCATATTCTGGCAAAACCTTCCACGGATGCAGTTGTAATGAGTAAGAATACGATATAACATAAACTGAATTATCAAACTATTGAATGTCTGTCATGAAAAAATGTTTTGACCGCTTGGGCATGAAAATAAATGGCATCACCCATCTTTCCGCAAGGGAAGCTGTCGAAGCTATTTCCCGTGGTGCTGTCATTCTCGATATACGGGATGAATATCAGGCAGGGATGAAAACTTTTAAGGTCGCAAATTATGTCCATTGTCCTCTCGAATTTCTCGATCATAACATCGAAGCTTTCCCCAAGGACAAATGTTTTATTGTTGCCGATGCCACGGGCTTGCACAGCAAAGAGGCGGCATTAAAGCTGATGGAATCCGGTATTGTTGTCGCCAACCTTGCAGGGGGTATTATGGACTGGGAGCGGGACGGATATCCTGTTGATAAAGACCCAAAAGAACAACTGAGCGGCCAGTGCCCCTGCATGCTCAAACCTATGAACAAAAAGAAATGAATGACATCGCAAATAATATGGCCCGCCTTGCTGATCGCATTATTGCCTTTGTGGATAAATACGCAAAGGTGTCTCCCGCTTATGATGGCACTAACAGCAAGTACACCAATGTAGATATCCTTTCTTTACTAGCCTGTGCCGACTGTCTGAATACAGGAAAGAGTGTTTTTCATCATGGACATGCAGCGAAACTAATGCGCCCCAATATTCAAAAGAAGGTAAAGAGAAACATGATGCCATTATAAAGGTGATTTACAGGATAAGAATGACCATCGGGCAAATGCAAGAAGAGAAAAACAAAAAATGAAAATTACAGAAAAAGCTACCGAAGAATTAAAAAGGATGTTGATTGAAAGTAAAACAAACGCATCGGGAATACGGATATTTGAAGTTCAGACCTGCTGTTCATCATCAATACTGTTCAGACCGGCAGAAAAGGCAGAACACTGCGACATAAATATTTATCTGAATGACATTAACTTGTTCATTGAACCTGAACTGAATGAAAAAATAAGAACAGCTAACATAGATTTTTCAAACGGACAGTTCAACTTTGATGGCAGCTCAAAATCAGGAGGATGTTGTTAAAATAACCAAATAAAAATTATCCTATGAATAAATTTGAGCACCTTGATGACACAACCCTTGAATTGATTGGAGTTGCAGCTTCCATTGCCGGAGGATGTCAGTCCTGTCTTGATTATCACTTCAGGAAAGCGGTTGAGGCAGGATGCACTTCAGAACAAATTGCCGAAGCTATAGAGCTGGCAAAAATGATAAAAAGGAGACCTGTAACTGATATTGAAACGAAAGCTGAAAAGCTTCTGAATGAAGCTGGGCAGAATATATAAGCCATGAGAAAATTCATAATTAAAAAATTTAGATATACCTCACATATATAAAATTCAATCCTGATGATTTTCAGAAAAAAAACACCAGAAAAAAGACGTTTAAAAGTAAAAGGTTTGTTCTTTTTACTATTTGCAGGAATGCTGATCTTTACAATACATATGCAGCTTACGTCATGTTCAAATGCACCTGGCAGAAAGAGCGACAAGGATAGCACCGATAAAAAGGATACAGTTGCCGCTTTAGCAGATAGCATAAAATCGCTATATAATTATGAACTTAAAAAGAAACCCTACAAACTGACCTTTCTTGAGTTTGGCTCAAAAAACTGCATTCCCTGTAAAATGATGGAGCTGGTGCTTGATTCGGTAAGGTATAATTACGGGAAAGAAGTGAATGTGGTTTTCTATGACGTGCGGGAGAAGAAAAACAAAAAGATGCTAGAACATTTCGGAATTGAATTAATTCCTGTCCAGGTTTTGCTCGATAGAAACGGCATTGAATATTACAGGCATATTGGTTATTTACCTTATGATAGTTTAGTCATAAAATTCAATAAACATTTGGACCTTTAAAAATATGAACCATGGAGTTTTTATTCTTACTAATTGTCCGAATCATGTTATTCCTGCTATTTAGAATTTAAAAATACTATACTATCAAAAGTTTTTTAATAGAATAAATTGTCATTTTAAATAAATGTTGTATGTTTGCGACATTAAACATTAGCAATTATGAATAACAATAAATTTGAAGAGTTTACAGACAATCAACAAGAACTTGCATATATCGGTAAAATACTTTCTCATCCGGCAAGAATAGCCATTATTCAAGTGCTTGCAGAGAAAAATGAAATAAGGACTGGAAACATTTCAGATTTTTTACCAATCAGTCGCCCAACTGTATCAAAACATCTTAAAGACCTGAAAGAAATGGGAATTATTCAGGGCACTATTGACGGCCTTAAAATACATTATTGTCTGGATATGAAAAAACTTACAGAAATGAAAAAATCTTTAAATATGTTTTTTGACAGCACAATAAGTTCTTTTATGTGCCAGTGCGGCTGAAATGATTAAAAATTAATTAAATAAAACACAAAATGAAAAAAATGAAAAAGATACCCTATTATCTTTTGCTAATTGCACTGGCATCCTGCAGTAATTTAAATTCGGATAAAGTAAAGGACGGAGAAGAAACAATTGACTCTGGAACAGATGGCAAACTGAGCACCGAACTACCTTCATGTGTTACAACTGATGCGCTGGAAAAAGCAAAAAAAGACGGGGAGACCGTTTTTCTCATTATCACCGGAAGGGGTACAACTGGCGTTGAGCAGGCAATAGCCAATGTTAAAGATGCCAATACTAAATTTAAGAATTCAAATATTTACACATTAGACAGGGACAATTCAGCAAACAGCGAACTGGTTGCCAAGTTTGGCATTTCTACCGTTCCATTGCCATTTATCCTGGTAATTTCTCGTAAGGGTATGGCAGTTGCCGGAGGACAGCCGGAACAAATGACCGCGGAGCAGATCATAAAATCTGTGCCGACACCCAAGCAAGACGAGGTTTATTCTGCTCTTGACGAAAAAAAACCCGTTTTTATTGTTGTATCAAAAAAAGATTACTCTGATAAAGAAGAAGCACTTGCTAATTGTAAAAAAGCCAGTGACAGAAATAATTTGAAACCTGTAATAGTAGAAATCGATTTTGATGACCCGGCAGAAACAATTTTTTTACGTCAACTCGGAATCACCTCCATCAATGGCTCAACCCTTATAGCTGTAGCTAATGCCTCAGGGCAGATAACTGAATTATTTCATACAAAACCAACATCAAACCAGCTTAATTCGGCAGCAAATAAAGTTATACAAAAAAGTGGTGGCTGCTGCCCGGGGGGAAGCGGAAAAGGATGCGGTTGAGCCTGATTAAAAAAATTTCAAGAATCCATAAAAATTAATTGTTTTATAAATAAAAGAAAGAAAAAACAAATACCATGAAAAAAATCAAAATCATAACAAGTAAAAAAAGTGTATGCCTTTCGATACTTTTAATTGTCGCATTAACACTTAACGTGCATTCAGGTACATGGTCTATAGAAAATAAAAACCAAACAAATGTTTCGCTCCTTTCCGTAAAAGAACAACTTGAAAATGCAAAAAAAGAGGGCAAGGCGGTCTTTCTGGTCATCACCGGCACGGGGGCAACGGGTGTCACAGAATTGGTCAATGTCGCTAACAATGCAAAAAAGAAACTGACAAAATCCGTAGTTGTTCAAATGAATCGCGACGATGCAGCCAACAGCGAATTAGTAACCAAATTCGGCGTCTCTGGGGTGCAGCTTCCATTTGTTCTTGTTCTCTCTGCAAAGGGATATGCTGTAGGTGGTTTCCCCGGCGCAACAGCTACGGCTGACAATTTGGTCAAGCTCGTCCCTTCGCCAAAATACGATGAAGTCCTTACTGCTCTTAATAATAAGAAACCTGTCTTTGTCGTCGCCTCTAAGAAATCTTTTACCGACAAGGCAACAGTGATTGCTACATGTAAAACCGCAGTATCTAAAGTGCCCTCAACTCCTGCCATTGTCGAGATTGATATGAACGATGCTAAAGAAGCCACGTTTCTTAAACAGATCGGTGTCAACATGGCGTCAACATCAACAGTAACGGTAGTCATAAACACAACTGGAAACATCACTGGCACTTATACCGGTACAACCGATGCACAAGTGTTGGCCGCAGCCGCTACAAAAGTGGTTAAAAGTTGCTGCCCCGGTGGTAGCAGCAGTTGTGGTCCTAAAAAATAATGTAAACATTCTTTAACAATGAACATCCGAAGGCTCGTCTGGCTTGAGTTCAAACAACACAAGTCGCAGTTAATATCTGGCTTGTTGGCAATAGTTCTGGGCATTGCGGTAATTGTCGGCATCAGGTCCATTTCTGTCGTATCCGAAAAAGCTGTAGCCGTCAATCTTGATAATCTTGGGGCAAACATCCTGGTATTGCCTCAGGCTTCCAACGTTGATAATTACTATGCCGCCGACATAGATGCCCCTACCATCCCCGAAGAATATGTTGACAGGGTGGTCTCCTCCAATCTGGCAGGTGTTGATAATCTTTCACCAAAACTTACCCGCCGTACTAAGGTTGGCAGTGAAACAGTTGTGCTCACTGGTATTCTTCCTAAAAACGAAATATCATCCAAGCCTCTTTGGCAGCAATCCGGTCTGCTTGGCAATGAGATTGTCACTACTTGTGCCCCTAATAACCAAGTAAATAAGTCTAGCGGCTATGAGGACGAAAAGCTTCAGCGTAAAGTCATTGATTCCCTCGGCCCTGATGAATGCCTCGTAGGGTCCGCCATTGCCACACGGCTCAAATTATCCGAAGGAGGCAGTGTTACCATCCTTGATCAGAAATTCAAAGTATCCCGTGTCCTCAACGAAACTGGCACTGTTGACGACGACCGCATCTTCATCCATCTTCACAAGGCGCAGGAACTATTAAAAATTCCCGGTCAAGTCAGCGCTATTGAGATCATGGGCTGTTGTAATGCTATATCTGAGGGATTATTGGGAAAGCTGCGAAATATTCTACCCGACACAAGAATTACCACTATCGGGCAGATCGTATCGACACAAATTGAAACAAACAAAATGATGAACAAGGTTTCTATGATCTTTTTGATTATTATCATTTTTGTAGGAGGTATTTCTATCGGCAATTTCATGTGGGCGAACATCAATGAGCGCCGCAAGGAGATTGGCATGTTGCGCATGATCGGGTTCAACCGCAGGGTCATCTATCGCATGATGCTTTCAAAAGCACTTATTCTTGGCGTTATCGGAGGAATCATTGGTTATATTCTTGGCACATTGGCTGGAATGTGGCTGGGGCCTGAACTGGCCGGGTTGACAGTAAAACCAATAGCAAGCCTGATAGGTGTTTCACTGGCAATATCCATCGGGGTTTCATTATTAGGTGCACTGATCCCGTCTTATCTGGCTGGAAGAATAGAACCATTTTCAAATATGCAGGAGATTTAATTATGTTATTAAAAGTCGTTAATCTCAATAAGCAATATCAAAAATCCGGGAGAGGTGTTCTTGCGTTGGATAATATTAGTTTTGAAGTAAAAAAAGGTGACTTTGTTACCATTACAGGTCCATCGGGTTCCGGAAAATCCACACTCCTGCTTTCTCTCGCAGGGTTAATCAAAACTACTTCAGGTGAAATCTATTTCAACGATTTTCGGATTGATAACGCAAATGACAAACATTTGTCAGATTTTAGAAAAAAACATGTAGGATTTGTTATGCAAAATTTCGCACTTATACCCTATCTTACAGCTACCGAAAACGTAATGCTTCCTCTCGCAATATCTAAATTTTCAAAAAAAGAAAAAATAAGTAAAGCTGAAACTTTACTGAAGCTGGTTGATCTGGTTGATAGAAAAAATCATCTACCCAGAGAGCTGTCAGCTGGTCAACAGCAACGGGTAGCTATCGCCAGAGCTTTAATAAACAAACCTGACTTGATTTTAGCTGATGAACCAACAGGAAATCTTGATCCATCACTGTCATCAGAAATTCTAAATTTATTGAAACTAATAAACAGGGACAGCGGAATGACTATTGTTATGGTAACACACAGTCCCGAAGCTGCCAAATTCGGAACAATGAAGATTCACCTGCAAGAGGGTAAAATTAACACGCTTCAACATAATTATAAAATCGAAGTTCCACATTTAGATTTACAAAATTAAGTGCCGTAACAAAATGCAAGATAAACTGAAAATCCTTATCATTTGTACCGGTAACACCTGCCGAAGCCAGATGGCGGAGGGCTTTTTAAAGTCTTTCGATTCTTCGCTTGAAGTTTTTTCTGCAGGAACAAAAGCAGAACAAAATGTCAATCCTTTTGCAGTCGAGGTAATGAGAGAAGTAGGCATTGACTTAAGCAACCAAAAGCCTAAAATGGTCGACATATTCCTAAACGACACATTCGACTATGTTATTACCGTTTGCGACGATGCAAACAAATCTTGCCCTGTTTTCACTGGAAAGGTAATGCATCGCTTGCATATTGGCTTCGATGATCCTGCCGCTGCAAAAGGAACAAGAGAAGAGGTATTGTCCGTTTACCGAGAAGTACGCGACAAGATACTTGATCGCTTTCGTAAATTTTATAAACTGATATACGATGGAAAAACAAAATGATTCAAAACAAAACTGCGATTGTGGTCCCGATTGCTGCACTCCAAAAAAGAAAAACAAATTATGGATGAAGTTGCTCTTTATTCTAATAATTCTTGCGGCAGTGGCCATCATTACTGTAAAACTTGCTGGCAAAAATCACAGCGAAGCTAATGTCACAAAGGATACTGTCAACGTGCAGCAAACAGCCGGATGTTGCGATACTACCGGCATCAAAACTTGTGTAAAAGTGTGTAATCCTTCACAGGGCTGCTGCCCTCAGTCCAAAAAATGATGCAGGAATGGATTAGCAATATATTGAATTCACAGCAATCGGGCATAATAGTGCTCTTTGCCGTTTTTATGCTGGGCTTCGTTGGGGTATTTAGCTGTGCTTGCAATTACGCCGTGATTGGCACGGTCGCAGGATTCTCCGGCACATTGGGTTCTACGGGCAGGTCAAGAACTGTAATTCTTAGCAGCATCTTTTTTCTTTTGGGTACGGTCATCGCCATGTCTGCCATTGGCTGTATCATTGGCTTTGCCGGTGAGATCATCAGTAAATCCGTTGGTGATTATTGGAAGATCGCGGCAGGAATCATTTCGATAATTTTCGGCTTGTACTCCATCGACCTGCTGCCCTTCAAAATTCCCGGATTTTCGGTAAATATCAGTAATAGGAAGAATGGAGTTTTCGGCGCAATGATTTTTGGGCTTGTCATTGGCGGCGTTTCATCGCTTTGCGGTCTTTGCTGCAGTCCTTTCTTCCCTGTCATCATGGCTGCATCTTTCGTCAAAGGAAGCACGCTTTGGGGCATACTCATGTTATTTGCCTATGCTTTGGGTTACGGTCTTACGCTTGCGATTGCCATGCTGGGCGTTGGGCTTGGTTTGGGTAAAATGTCAAAATCCATGTCCCGTTTTGCAAATGTGCTGAAATACGTTGCAGGCATAGCGATGATTGCCTTGGGCTTTTATTTTCTTTTAACATTTTAATATATGTCGTCAAAATACATCATCGGTGAGGTAAGTACGGTTTTTGGTCCTGTTCCGCAGGTTGAAACAATTTGGAGCAAGACCGATATATTGAATGCGATTCGTGTCCGCTGGAATATCGGTCGTATGAATTACATAGTTGAGCCTGGTTTATACGCCATAGGAACGCCTGATAAAAACTCTGATGTATTCGTTTCCGCTAATTTCAAACTTAGTTTTGATCACCTGCGCCGTGCTCTGGATGGACTAAATTCATGGATACTTGTCCTCGACACAAAAGGCATCAACGTTTGGTGCGCCGCTGGTAAAGGCACTTTCGGAACAAAAGAACTGATCAACAGGATTAAGATACATGCGCTGCTTAATATAGTGGATCACCGCAGGATCATTGTTACTCAGCTTGGTGCAACAGGGGTATCCGCGCATGAGGTTAAAGACAAAACAGGATTTAGAGTTGTATACGGTCCTGTTCTTGCCAGAGACATCAAATCATTTATTGATGCAGGCTACAGAGCTACTCCCGAAATGCGCAAAGTAAAATTTCCTTTGTGGGAACGCATGAAGTTGATTCCGGTTGAACTTACGTACGGCAGGTATTATCTGATCCTTGTCCCTGCTGTTTTCTTCATTCTTGCGGGATTAAATTCTCATGGTTTTTCGGTTGATTCAGCCTGGACAAATGGAGGCAGGGCAGTATTCAATTTAATTGCCGCCTATTTTGCAGGTTGCGTTCTTACGCCGGTTTTACTTCCCATCATCCCTTTTAAAAGATTCTCACTGAAAGGACTTGCTGTCGCATGGGTTCTAACAACTGGGCTGCTATACCTCAAAATGTTAGGAAGTAATGTTTTTGAGATCATTTCATGGTTCCTGATCATAGGAAGTATTTCCTCCTTCATGGCAATGAACTTCACAGGAACATCAACATTCACGTCACTTTCAGGAGTGCAGAAAGAAATGAAACTATCATTGCCCCTGCAAATTGCCTGTGCTGCCTTAGGATTAATAGGATGGATAATTACACGGTTTATATAAAAATTATGAACATGCAAACTTATTTGAAAAACGTTGTCACGCTTGAGTTGGATTTGCAGAAATGCAACGGTTGCAAGATGTGTATCACGGTTTGCCCCCATGAGGTTTTTGAGTTCCGGGATAAAAAGGCATTTATTAAAAACAAAGACCAGTGTATGGAATGCGGGGCTTGTGAAAAAAATTGCCCGGAAGGAGCCATCAGTGTCAGATCCGGAGTTGGCTGCGCTGCAGGCATCATCAATGGGATTCTCAGGGGTACGGAACCAAGCTGTGATTGCTCAGGATCAGGTAAAAGTTGCTGTTAATACAAATTAAAAATTCAATTTTTATGGAAACAAAGAAGAAAAGATTGAAGTTTCTTGATAGGTACCTAACATTGTGGATATTCCTTGCTATGGCTGTGGGAGTACTTTCCGGTTATCTCTTTCCCGCAATAGCTGACTTCTGGGAATCTCTTAAATCATCACCTGACAGCACAACAAACATTCCCATAGCAATAGGTCTGATTTTGATGATGTACCCGCCTTTGGCAAAAGTGAAATATGAAGAACTTGGCGGAGTATTCCACAATTTCAAAGTACTTGGACTTTCCCTTGTTCAAAACTGGATCATTGGCCCTGTACTCATGTTTGCGCTTGCAATAGTCTTTTTCAAACTCTTTCCCGGCGAGAATAACTCAAATCTGCCTTATATGTATGGAATAATCATGATAGGACTTGCTCGCTGCATTGCGATGGTCATAGTTTGGAATGACCTTGCGAAAGGTGACACTGAATACTGTGCCGGTCTTGTTGCCTTCAATTCCATATTTCAGGTGTTGTTTTTCTCCCTGTATGCTTACGTTTTCATAGCAATACTCCCTGGCTGGTTTGGAGTTCCTACAAATCCGATTGTCGAAAACATCACCATTGCTCAGATTGCAAAAAGCGTATTCATATATCTTGGAATCCCTTTCATTGCCGGATTTCTCACACGTTTCATCCTGATCAGGATCAAAGATAAGGTCTGGTATCACACGAAGTTTATTCCTAAAATAAGCCCGCTTACCCTGATCGCCCTTTTATTCACAATTGTGGTCATGTTTTCGTTAAAAGGTGAGTATATCATTAAATTGCCTTTGGATGTTGTAATAATTGCTATTCCTTTACTGGTATATTTTCTGATCATGTTCATGTTATCTTTCTTTATGAGTAAAAAAATCGGTGCAACCTATGGACAATCGGTTACTTTGTCGTTTACAGCCGCCAGCAATAATTTCGAACTTGCCATTGCAGTTGCCATTGCAATATTTGGAATGAACTCGGGCGAAGCCTTTGCAGCCGTGATCGGTCCGCTGGTTGAAGTACCGGTTATGATAGGTTTGGTGAACGTGGCATTTTGGTTCAGAAAGAAATATTTTGACCGGATGCAAAATATAGAAATACAACAATAATTTTTTAATTTTGTATCCGTTATAAGAAGTTGTACCAAAAAATTATTTGGATAACTGAGTATTAATTCAGAAACACCCGAAATTAGTTCAAAATAACTTCAAAAATAAGAAAACCGATAACGTATGAAAACAAAATTGATGTTTTTAGGGTTCGCACTATATGCATTCACTGCCCTGGGGCAAAAACAGGCAGTGGTATCATTTGAAAACACCCAGGCTGAATTTGGTAAAATCAAAGAAGAAAATGGTAAGGCTTCGGTTGTATTTAATTTTACAAACACTGGAAATGATAATCTTAAGATCATCGAAGTAAAACCATCCTGCAGCTGTATTACCGCCGAATGGCCACAAACAGATGTTGCACCGGGTCAAAAAGGAGCGGTCAAAGTTTTTTACGATCCATACCATAGAAGTGGCGAATTCAATAAGTCATTATTGGTACACTCAAACGCTTCTGTTCCTGAAATAACATTAAACATCAAAGGAGAAGTAATACCCAAAGTTAAAACACTGGTGGATTCATTTCCGGCCAGGAATGGAAACCTCATGATGGCTAACAGCGCTATTTTCCTTAGGAATACGAGTAACAAAGAAATTAAAAAAGACTCATTGTTAATATACAACACCTGGGATCAGCCCATGACGCTATCGTTTAAAAATGCACCTTCTTTTATTGACTGTAAAGCAAAACCCACTACTATTGCCCCCAAAAAAACAGGTAAGATTTGTATCGCCTATGATGCAGCAAAAAAGAATGACTACGGTATTGTTGCAGATACCATAATTCTTGTCACCAATGATGCGGTCAATCCGGAAAAAAAAGTAGCTATTACTGCAACCATCACCGATGATTTTTCAAAACTCACCCCTGAACAAAAAAAGAATGCTCCTGTCGCTTCATTTACAACAGATTATATTGATTTTGGCACCTGCAAATCCGGTGAAATAGTTAAAAAATCTTATGAGCTTACCAACAAAGGTGTTGATACACTTTTCATCAGGAAGGCTGTTCCGTACAAAAATGATTGTAAGTCTTATATCGAAGGGAAATCAGCATTAGCGGCCGGTCAAAGTACCAAAATAACCATTGAGTTCAACACCAATGGCCTTACAGGAGACGAGAAGCGAACGATATTGCTGAATACAAATGATCCAAACAAAGCTTTCATTATCTTAATTCTTAAAGGGAAAATCACTCAATAATATTTTTGAACTTGAAAATAAAAAAACACCTTCTCTGGGCAATCAGAATCCTGATATTTGTTTTATTCATGGTATCAGGCATAGCCAAATTATTCCCGGTATGGGCATTTGAAAAACAATTGGTCGATCTGGGTATTGCGTCATGGTGTTATGCACCTTACCTGGCCAGGTTCATTATTGCATTCGAGCTTTCGATCGGAGTAGCTATCCTGCAGCCACATTTTCTGAAACTACTGGTGATTCCGGCAACCATATTGTTGCTGGTCGCTTTTTGTGTTCACCTGTCAATCCAGATGTACCTGCATGGTGCTATGTCAGGTAATTGTGGGTGTTTGGGGCAGTTGATCCCCATGACGCCGCTTGAAGCTTTTATTAAAAATATTATTACGATCGGATTGCTGGTATATTTATATTTTCTCATCAGATATAATGAAAAAAGAAAGAACAGATTTATATACCTCCTATTAATCTATCTTTCTTTTGCATTGGCTGTTTTTGTTTGTTTTCCTTTTTGCCCCTGTAAATCAAATACTGTTGAATCCGAACAAACAGCGATTATTTCCAATGTTCCTGATCAGCCTTCTTCAATAACGGATACAAACTTAAGTACACCTTCAGTGTCTACGGTAAAAAACAATCCCAAAACAGATACCCTGAAAAAAAACGATGTAGCAACAGGTAACATTGAAGGCGGCCCTAAAAGGACCAAATCAAGATATAGCCAATATACAACATTTGGCAATCAAAAGGTTAATCTGGATGAAGGCAAAAAGATCATTTGTTTTTTTGCTGCCGGCTGCGACCATTGCAGGACCACGATGAAAGATCTTTGTTCTTTATCAGAGAGAATCAATATCCCTCCGGTATATATTTTCTTTATGGATGAAGAAACAGAACAGATACCCGACTTTTTTAAAGAGGGGGCTTGCTCTTTCCCTTATACTATTCTTAATGTTCCTGTTTTCTGGGACCTTCTGGGAATGAATGCTGACACACCGGGGGTTGTATTGCTCTGGAATGGCAATGTAATTAAATACTATGAAGGGCTTGAAGCCAATAAATTTAATCTTGCAGATTTCGAGAGTACATGCAAATCTATGTAAGGTTTTCCATTGCAATGAAAACAGCTTTCATTTCACAGCTGTTCAATAAAACAAATTACTTTTTTACATTTGCTGTTTAATTCAATAGGATTTGACAGTTAGCTGTTTTTTTGAGTTCTCTTTAGAAATTATTTTATGGCAATACCAACCACCAGAACAAAAGTCAAAGCTGACATCAGCATTGACAAGGATAAATGCACAGGATGCGGATTATGCGTTAGTGTTTGCAAAGATTTTAGTTTAACCATTATTGAAAATAAAGCATCTGCATCTGCTGACTCGGTATTCGGATGCATAGGATGCGGGCATTGTATGGCTATATGCCCAAGCGGAGCAATTGAAATTCACGGAAGGGAACTTTCACCTTCTGATTTATTTGTGTTGCCGGCAAAGGAAAGTATTGCGGATTATGATTCTTTGATGAACTTGTATAATAGACGCAGAAGCGTCCGGGAATTCAATGATAAGCCTGTGGAAAAGGAATTGATCGATAAAATTATACATGCCGCAATGTCGGCCCCAATGGGCATTCCGCCATCGGATGTAAACCTTCTGGTACTTGACAACAAACAAAAAGTTTTAAGGTTCACTGAGGATTTTTGCAAACTGTTGGAAGGCATGCAATGGTTAGTTTCGAATTGGTTTATGACCATTATGAGGCCTTTCTGGGGAAAAGAACGGGACGAGTTTTTCAGAAATTTCCTCAGGCCTCTTATAAAAAAGTACATCGGCAACATGAAAAACGGTGTAAACTATGTTACTTATGATGCTCCGCTGGCTATTTATTTTTACGGTTCTCCCTATGCCGATCCGGCCGATCCTCTTATTGCAGCAACGTATGCCATGCTTGCCGGAGAATCGCTGGGGCTTGGAACCTGTTTCCTCGGCGCTATACATCCAATGATACAAAACAGCGGTGCAAAAAATTTCAGAAAAGCATATGGAATCCGCTATCCAAGCAAGGAAGGTATAATTGTGATCTTTGGCTATCCCTCGGTAAAATATTCAAAGGGAATAAATAGAAATTTTGCTTCAATAACATTCAACTAAAATTACCGGAACATGAAAAGTTACCGCAAGGAATTATGGTTTAATACCGAAAAGCGCTACCAGTTTATCCACATCACCGGTGAGGTTCAACAGGCTATCCGCGACAGCGGCGTGAAAGAGGGGCTTTGTCTGGTTAATGCTATGCATATAACCGCAAGTGTATTTATAAATGATAACGAGTCGGGACTTCATAAAGATTATATGGAGTGGCTTGAAAGGCTTGCTCCATACAGCCGCGATGGCTATCATCATAATGTCGGTGAAGACAATGGAGATGCTCATCTAAAACGCCAGGTCATGGGCAGGGAAGTCGTTGTAGCCATTACCAACGGGCAGTTGGATTTGGGCCCATGGGAAGCCATTTTCTATGGCGAATTCGATGGCAGGCGCCGAAAAAGAGCTCTAATAAAAATAATTGGAGAATAAATACTCCGGCTCACGCAATCATTATAGCCGGATATACCGGAATTTGCAAATTTTGATTCCAGAACCGGTATTTCCTAGTTTTCTTTCAAAACATTTTCATCATATTCCAGCTCAAAGCGAAGCTTGTGTTTTGCTTCCTCCTGTGCAAGAGACAGGAACAATGCTTTCATTTCTGAATTGCTTACCCTGCCCGACAATGCCATATACAGTTTGAAAGCGGCTTTTTCTTTCTTCATGGCAACCACCAAAGCTTCGGCGTATGTCATTTCCGGAGAAACAGTCACGTGAGTGATATAATCAGCTACCTTCAAATCCATCACTTCAGCCTTGCTGGTTTCAAGGATTCCTGTTTCTTTTATTTTCATAAGACGGGCTTTGTGACCCATTTCTTCCTGTGCAAAGCCTTCAAAAACAGTTTTCATCTGTGAATTTACGGTTGTTTGGGCCAGGCCGCTATAAAACTCCACAGCATCCTGCTCGGCATTAATAGCAAAATCAAGAATTTCATTAACTGATTTAAATTCGTCCATAACTTATTTGTTTTATTAATTGAGTATTTCATTTTCAATCAACCACCTTCTGCAATGCGGGTAATACGCCATAAAAAATGATCCGCATATTATGATTTCCCGGCA
>Ga0116171_10003410_pt1 | contig 14713 bp, 11 predicted proteins | sample AD_JPNHW2_MetaG_FD_89798 | JGI IMG/M metagenome (GOLD analysis project Ga0116171, IMG submission 89798) | Active sludge microbial communities of municipal wastewater-treating anaerobic digesters from Japan - AD_JPNHW2_MetaG | ecosystem: Engineered > Bioreactor > Anaerobic > Digestate | place...
AAAAATGAACGTCATTTCTTTCGATCTGGTCCAAAAAAATCCAATTTTCAGATTTTTCGGGACGTTCAACAGGCCGAAAACTCCAAAACCCGTTCCTCAAAAAATAGCAACGCTATTTTTCGGAAATTTTTGGGCAGTTGCGCGGCAGGCTTTCTTGTGTTATCTTCCTGATACCCGGGTTACTCGGGTATAGGGGTGTAGCCAAGTGGTAAGGCACCTGCCTTTGGAGCAGGCATCTCGTAGGTTCGAATCCTCCCACCCCTGTTGTTTATTCCTCTGGCCGCACCGGATTTTACCTGCCAGGCCGGTAATCGCCTCGCAGCACCAGGGTTTTCTTCAACCAGCTGAATCATGCAAAAACCGACTCGAGTCGGTTCAACGCCTCATCTTCTTTGCGGGCCTGCTTATAAATTATCAGCAACGAAACACATTATACTTGCCACGCCAGTTCGCCATGCATGGCGATTGCAGAAACAAGGGCGGTTGCCTGCGACTGGCGTTTTTTTTTATCTGCGGGTGTTACAAACTGGCAAAACTGTGTATAATAACCGCTGAAAACTAGAACCGAGGTTAGTATATGTCGCAAAAACTGCATGCTCTGATACTGGCGGCCGGCAAAGGCACCCGCATGAAATCAGAACTGCCTAAAGTCGTACATCCAATTCTCGGGCGGCCGATGGTTGCCTATGTTATCGATGCCGTCGAAAAAATTGGCTGCCACAAAACCATTCTGGTAACCGGTTATAAAAGCGAGGTTGTTCGCCAGGCTCTTAACTCAAGCCATCTTGCGTATGTCGAGCAGACCGAACAACTCGGCACTGGCCATGCGGTGCAATGCTACGCCAAAAATTGCCCCGAAAAACCAGATGATCTGCTGGTAGTCTGTGGTGATACCCCGCTGATTTCGGTTGAAACCCTGCAAAAAATGGTCAACATTCATCGCGAGAAGAAACCGGCCATCACCATGATGACACTGATAATGCAGAACCCCGGCAATTACGGCCGGGTATTGCGCCAGAACGGCAACGTGGCGGCCATAAGAGAAGCCAAAGACTGCAGCCCTGACGAATTACAGGTTAATGAAGTCAACCTCGCCGTTTATCTTTTTGAATCTGGTTTTCTGTTCGACAACATTTTTTCGCTGACCCCGAACAATCGCCAGAAGGAATACTATCTGACCGATCTGGTCGAGATTGCCGTTAAAAAGGGCCTGCCGGTAGTTGCCTGCATCGAAAAGGACGAAGCATCGACCCTTGGCATAAACAGCCGCCAGCACCTTGCTGAAGTCAGCAGCATTCTTCAGAAGCAGATTTTGCAGCAACTCATGGACAGCGGCGTTACAATTACCAGCCCTGAAAATACCTTTATCGGGCCAGAGGTTAAAATTGAACCCGACACCACCATTCACCCCGGAAGCATGCTGACCGGGCGTTGCCAGATTGGCCGCAACTGCGTTATCGGGCCAGGCTGCCGGGTTTCTGATGCCGTTATCGGCAGCAACAACCAGATCGAATTTAGCGTCATCAGCAATACCAGAGTTGCTGATAATTCAAAAGTAAGCCCATATTCAGTAATTGAAGGAAACAGTTAAACAGTCGCACCAACAGGAGGGGACCATGCACAATTCACGGGTCAAGGTTTTTTCAGGTTCGGGAAACCAGCAACTTTTCACTGAAGTCTGTCGCTGTCTGAACATTCCGGAAGGCAAGATTCTGCACACTTCATTTGCCGATGGTGAACTTTATTGCCGCATCGAAGAATCGGTTCGCGGTTGCGATACCTTTATCATTCAGCCCACCTGCCCACCGGTTAACGAAAATCTTATGAAGCTGCTGATCACCATGGATGCGCTGCGGCGTGCTTCGGCTGCCAGTGTTACTGCTGTGGTTCCGTATTTCGGCTATTCACGCCAGGAAAAGAAAACCACTGGTCGCGAACCGGTTACCGCCAAGCTGGTAGCTAATATCATCACCATTTCGGGTGCCAACCGCCTGATGACTATTGACATGCATGACCCCGCCCTCCAGGGGTTTTTCGACATCCCCGTCGATCACCTCTCGGCCGGGCGACTTCTTGCCGAACACTTTCTCAAGCGCGACCTCACTGACCATGTTGTTGTATCGCCAGATACAGGCGGCGTATTACGGGCCAGACAGTTTGGCAAAAAACTGAACCTGCCCATGGCCATCATCGACAAACGCCGCCCCGAAAGCAACCGGGCCGTGGTTATGAACGTCATCGGTGACGTCGCCGGCAAAAATGCCATTATTATCGACGACATCATTGACACGGCCGGCACTCTGGTCAACGTCGCCGAAAGTCTCATGGAAAAAGGCGCCAGATCGGTAGTTGCTTGTTGCACGCACGCCCTGCTGTCTTCGCCGGCGATTGACCGCCTGCCGAATTCTCCGGTGCGTGAAATCGTCTGCACTGATTCTGTGCCATTAAGCCGCGAAAAAATCGAAAAATGTAACATCAGTGTTCTCTCTCTTGCGCCGCTGGTAGGCGAAGCCATCAAACGAATTTTTGAGAAGCGCTCGGTAAGCGAGTTGTTTCTGTAACTTGACGAGGAGTTTTTGTGATGCATAAAATTCAGAAAGTTTTGACCATTGCCGTTGCTGGTGCCATTCTGGCCACCAGTTTGAGCGGCTGCGGCGGCAAAAAGAAATCTAACCCGGTTGCCGGCAAAACCGAAACAGTAATCGAAGCCGACAGCGACGGTCAGTATGCCAAATGGAAAGACAACACCAAAGTAAGAACCGCCATCGACAGCAAAGACTACGCTACGGCAATCTCTCTGGCAACTGCCAGAATTGAAGACAGCCCCGGCGATGCCAGAGCTCATTTTCTGCTTGGTCAGGCACTTCTCGAAAAGGGAGACCTGATAAAGGCCCGAAAAAGTCTCGAAGCCGCGGTCAAACTTTCCCCTGACGACCTGAATTTTTCGCGAGAACTGAGCCGCTGTCTGGCAACCATAGCTGACTCGGCCATCGAAAAGAACCTGCCAGGCGAAGCGATCGAAGTGCTGAAGAAGCTTGTTAAAGAAGGCTACAAACCCGAAGCCACCGCGCAAAAGCTTGCCGGAGTTTATGACAGCGCCAGTCTCAAGCTCATTGAAAGCGGCAATTATGATGAAGCCGAAACCCTGCTGCGCGAAGGCACCAACGTGCTGCCCGACAATCCCGAAATTAAAGTGCGACTTGCCGATCTGCTGATCAGTAATGATCGATTGATGGAAGCCGAGCGAACTCTGAAAGCCCTGCAGGAAACCAACCCCGGCCACACACCGGGTCTGATTGCTTATGCCAGGCTGCTGCATCGCATGGGCGAAGTTGGCAGGGCCGGGCAAATAATCGAAAAAATTCTAAGCAATAACCCTGGTGACGCTGATGCGCTGGCACTTAAAAGCGCTTTCAACAAAGATATACCGGTGGTCACCGTCAGCCGGATGCCCGAAACTAACCTTAACGAAACAAGCCTGAGCGGAACACTTGAGAAGCTTAAGCTTCAGGAACAGTCAGGCAACCTGAGTGAACAGAAGAAGTTGCTCACCACAATAACCAATTCGTTTCCGTCTGAAGAGTGGGCACTGCATAAACTCAGTGTCGTCTGCGAAAAATTGGGCCAGATTGATGAAGCCATCACCAGTATCGAAAAATACCTGCAGCTGAAGCCCGATCATGCGAAAAGTCAGTTGCACTACGCCCGCTGTCTGTATCAGAAGGGCGATCACGTAAAAGCTCTTGAAATTATCGACCGCCTCGAATCAACCTACCCCGACAAACTTGAGATTCTCAGTGAACGTGGGCAGGTTATGGCCAGAACCGGTAATTTTGCCCAGGCCCGCGTCTGCTGGAAGCAGATTCTCGACCAGAACCCCGATCACGCGGCCACTCTCTTCAATTTTGGCCAACTCGAAATGGAATCGGGGAACCATGATGTGGCCGCCACTTACTTCGAAAAAGCCATCAGGAAAGAGCCATTCAACAATAAATACCGGTATTTTGCCGGTCTCAATCTGGTGCAGGGCGGGCAGAAAGAAAAGGCCGACGCCCTCTGGCAGGCTTCAAAATCTTCTCTGAACTCTCAAGACCCTTACGCAGCAAGAATTCTCAAAGCAATTGGCGAAGAAACCCCTTCCACGCCGGGCACTGCTTCTTTGGCTTCGCCGCCGCCGCCACTCAATGCTGCCATACCGGCCGGTGCGCCAATCCCTGAAATCACGGTGGTTCCGGGGCATGTAATCAACGAAAGCCCTCTCGACCCCGATTACGAAAAGGCTCTCGAATACGCACGCGGCGGGCTTTACAATGAAGCAATACAATCGTTCAAAACAGTGCTGATTAACGACCCGGGCAATTTCAACGCCCTGATGAATCTCGGCAAGGTGTTTACCGCCACCGGTCACCAGGCTCAGGCAGTCGCTTTTTATCTCAAGGCTCTCAAAGTCGACCAGCGCAACGTTCATGCCCTCAAAGCACTTGCCAACAGCTACTCTGAGATAGGCATGCACAACCTGGCTGCTCAGATAACTGACCAGATGAGCGTTTCCAACCCCGACCAGCTCGAAGGGTTCCCCAAATACACACAAAAAGCCATAAAAAATGACCCGCGAGGCATTGAACCCCTCGCTCAGGCACTGATGGCTGAAGGGTTGCATGCCGAGGCCCTCGCCGTCGTTCAGAATGGCCTTTCGCAGCAAAGTGAACTGACGATTCTGCATCTGCTGCAGGGTGATGTTCTTAAGCAGATGGGCCAGCATGAACCGGCCCTCGAATCATACAAAAATGCCTTGAGCCGCGACCCGCAGAGTCCTGCCCCCTTTATCCGCATCGGTGATCTTTACCTGGCATCGGGTCAGGTTACTGCTGCATTTGACGAGTATCAGAAAGCAATGAAGAGCAGCTTTATCGACCCGGACAGCATGCTCATCATCTCTGATCGCCTGCGCCAGATGGGCCGCGAAGCCGATGCAAAAATGGTTCTCGGAAAAATCAAGGGCATGAATCTCAACCAGGAACAGTTGCAGAAACTCGACCAGCGGCTGGGCACCAGCCTTGCCGCACCGCCAAAGGAGGAAACCCCATGACCAGAGAAACTTCATTAGCCAGCCTCGACGAGGCGATCAGCGAATTGCGAACCTCGATCAAGAACGTTTCAGACACCGAAGTCAGAAAAGAACTTGAAAAAACCCTGAAAAATCTGATGAGAGCCCGCGAAAAAATGAATCCGGCCCGGCCGTTTTCATCTCTTTACGTGGTAACCCTGCCATTTGTCGTCATTTTTGCAATGGTCGGCATCTATTACTTCTCACGCTGCGCCGCAAAACCAGGAAAATAGATGCACACCTATATTTTCGGGCCGGTTCCCTCACGCCGACTGGGCATTTCGCTCGGGGTCGATTTGACGCCGACCAAAACCTGCTCGTTTGACTGCCTTTATTGCCAGCTTTGCCGAACCAATTTTCATACCGCCACGCGCTGCGCTTTCTGCGACCCTGACGAAGTTCTGCGCGAACTACGCGAAACCCTGGCGGAAATTGCGCAACCAGACTGGATAACCCTTTCAGGAACCGGTGAGCCAACCCTGCACTCAGGCCTGGGCTATCTGCTTGCCGAGATCAAAAAACTCAACAACGCGCCAACCTGCGTGATCACCAACTCATCATTGCTGCATCTGCCCGAAGTCAGAAACGAACTGCTGCTTGCTGACCGGTTGCTGCCAACTTTGACCACTGTCAACAAATATACTTTCAAACGCATTCACCGGCCAACCGAAGATCTCGACTTAGAGAGCATTCTCAATGGCCTGCGCAAATTCGTCAATGAATTCACCGGAACGGTTGAAATAGAAGTTTTCGTCTGCCCGGGCATAAACGATTCGGATTCTGAAATCGAGGCACTTGGCAACTACCTTAACAGTCTCGACGGGCTTGAGTCTGTCTATCTGAACACGGCCGTAAGAGTACCCCTCGAAAGCGAAATACAGACCGCCGATCAGAGCTGTCTCAACAGGTTCAGAGAACACCTTCGTCTGCGGGTTCCGGTATCGACGGCATTTGAACACAGCCTGATACCACCCAAAAAAAGCAGCTGGAGCAGGCCGGCCCTCTCGTCTGACGTTCTGAAGTTGCTGTTGCGTCACCCATGCAGCCAGGAACAACTTGAAAAAGTGTTTGGTTCTTCTGCCGAAAACATTCTGCGCCTGCTGTGCGAACTTGCTGAACGTGGGCTGATCAAAAAAGAAAACAATGATTGCTGGTCATTGATTAACGATAACCAGTGCCGTTCAGGCACCTGATACCGCTTATGGCAAAGAATTGCCGGCCGGTTTTCTGGCGGGCTTTTCTGGTTTGAGCCTGAAAGTTATAGTCGGGTTCAAACTGAGATCCTTCTTCATATCAACCGGCACAAAGCCTTCGGCTACTGCAAAAAGCTCGACGTCAGGCTCAGCGGTTTTAGAAAATTCGATGCTGAAGTTGCCCGAATCGTCGGTAATGGCGGTCAATCTGCCGCTGCTGACATAGGCCCCGGGCAGCGGTTCGCCTGTGATCGAATTAATTACATGACCGCTGAGAACGTAGGTCTGCGCTGCATTTTCTGACAACAGCCTGTTCAAAAGATTTTCAAAATCGGTTCGGGCTACAAAAGCGCCGGGTTCAGCAAATTCGGCAGGCAATGAACCGCCGGGCATTCTTGCCGAAAGAATCACCTCTGACTGGCTCTGATAAGCAAAAACCCGCATCAACTGACGCGTTTCATAGATTCCCGGGCGATTCTTGCGCAAAACCTTGCTCAGTTTCTGCAGGTAACAGATGGTTTCAAGGTTCGGTATTGGTTCCTCTGGCCTGAAACTGCCATCAGGGTAGCCGGTCATGATTTTCAGAGCCAGGGTTCTGGCAACCGTAGCCCGGGTAACCTCGTCGAGATCGGGCGGGGCGGCAATGGGTTCATCGGAGGCCTGAATATTTTGCTTTTCGAGCACTCTTTCGATAAGCAAAGCAAGATCTAATCTGGTCAGCAGAGGTTCAGCGGCACGATACGAAAAGGCAGAGAAAAGCAACAGGCAGCAGCCAAGAATAAAAACGACCAGCAGCTTTTTAATGTTTTTGATACTCATTGCTTCAAGCTCCACTCAAAATCCAGGTTTTTCCTTCACGAAAAAACCTGAGCCGGCAAACTTCGGCAATTGTTTTGAGAGCCTCAAACGGGCTGGCAGCCTCGAGTTCAAGACTGAATGTTTCTGGCAGCGAACCGGCAATCGTTAGATCAATACCAGCCTGCCCCGCAAGTTCGCGAAGCACGGGTTCCATAGGGGCGTCCTGAAGGCTGATAACAGCAGGCGAGTAGCCGCTCTCTTTCGGATCAAGAAGAAGCTTGCTCTCTGCAGTGCCGGGTTTGAGCATTACCGATTTTTCTGAAAGCCTGACGATGATGCTCTTATCAGAAAATCGCAACGAAGCAAGGCAATGCGGTTTGAGATAAAAACGCATGCGGCTCAAATCGCCACCCTCAAGACCTTCTTTCAGATAGGCAAGCTTGATATCCCGGCCGGCAAAAGTATTTCCGGTAAGGTCATGGGCGGCAACCGTTCCGGGAAAATCAAGGGTAAGGCAGTTGTTTGCTCCGATGTATCGTGCCTGTGGCTTAACCAGGTTATCCATGCTGATCACGATATCCGTATTACCCTCTACTTCAGAAAATGAAATTTTCTCGATGCGGTTTTGCGCCGGGCCCGCATTGGCAAGACGCCACGAAACGGCGGTTAACAGAATACAGAAATACACCAGATAAATCGCCTTTTTCATGGTAACTGCCCCCCGGCAAACAAAGCAGTTTCCAGATGGTAGAAACTTCTGATTCTCGATGTGTCAGGGAACTTGCCCGGCGAGGCTTCGAGGGCGAGCAGTTTTTCTTCGAGTCGCGCCGCGGTCACGGTTTCACCCGCTTTAAAAAAAGCACTGGCAGCCACTTGCCGCTTCAGATGACTCGCAGCGGTCTCGAGGGCATAATTCCATTCAGCAGCTGAGATCGGCGCGTACGGTGCCAGTTCAAGTATTTTTCGATAACCAATTGCCCTTATCTCGACGAGATTTCGGCACAGGCGATAAACCGGATGATCGAGCGGAACATCTGCGAATGGCATACTCGACACCTTGGTGCTGTCGGTGCTGTTGAACAACTGGTAACTCATGACCATTGAAGCCATGAGAATAAAAATGGCAAGTACCATAACCCCTTTAAAGGCCAGATGGCGACGCGGCTTTGCAGCCAAATGAACCGTTTCCTCTGGCAATCTGGAGCCGCAGTTGCCACAAAAGCGGGCAACAGCAATATTGGCTGCTCCACACGAACAGCAGAGGCGGCCGCCTGCAGTTGTTTCAATAATTGCACTCATCGTCTGGAAGTTGTCTCCATATACCCAGTATCGGCAACAATGGTGTTTTTTTAAACGAATACAGTGGCACCCCACAAGCAGAGAGGTGGTACAAAATAATCGACAAACAGGGGTTTTTGTGATAAGATTCTGGCTGATTTTGTGATTATGGATCTTGAAAGGGTACACAGAGAAAAAAAATGACGCCTATCAGAAAGCTTATATTCATTCTCGCTGATATAATAATAATTGCTTTCTCGCTGATTGCTGCCATCTGGTTGAAGTTTGACAAGCTTGAGCTTCAGCACATTCAATATCTTCTCTTCATCATTCCGGTATTGATACCGGTCGGGCTGATCGCCTTCTGGTCGGTGGGTCTGTATAACCGCACTCTGCGCTTCACTTCGCTACCTGACATGGTAGCGGTTTTTACTGCCGTAACCGGTTATTCAATGTTGAAGCTCTCGTCTATTTATTTTCTCGAATCTTTTCCGAGCCTGAGCGCTGTTTTTATCATCGACTGGATGATCTGCCTCCTCCTGATCGGAACCAGCCGTATCGCACCGCGTGTCTGCCTTAATCTTGTCGAATTGAGCCCACTGCGCGGCTGGTTGTCGAATAAAGGCCTGACTAAAAACAAGCGGGTAATGATTGTCGGGGCAGGCCAGGGCGGCGAAAGCATTCTGCGCGAAATCAAGCGCAACATCAATCTGCCCATCGATGTGGTTGGGTTGATAGATGATAACCCCCAGAAAGCCGGGCAGATTATTCACGGCGTTAAAGTAGTCGGAAACACCGAACAACTGGCCGAAATGGCCGAAAAATGTCAGGCTGATGAAGTTATCATTGCTATCCCGTCGGCATCAGGCTCAGAACTGCGCCGCATCGTCAAGCTCTGTCAGAGCTCGCGGGTCAGATTCAAGACCCTTCCGGGCCTTCAGGATATCATCGGTGGCAAGCTTGTCAGTTTGCAATTGCGCGACATCGCTATCGAAGACCTGCTGCGCCGGTCGCCTTCCGAAATCAATCTGGCCGAAATAGCCGCCTATGTGACCGGCAAAACCGTTATGGTGACTGGTGCCGGCGGCAGTATCGGCAGCGAAATCTGCCGGCAGATTCTGCCCTTTCAGCCGACCAAACTGCTGCTGCTCGGTCATGGCGAAAACAGCATTTTCACCACTCATCAAGAACTGCTGCGGTCACCGAACCTCGGCAACACCTGCCTGATTCCGATCATCACCGACATTCAGGATCGCGACAAAATTAATGCCCTCTTCAACGCGCACCGGCCCGAAATCGTTTTTCACGCGGCCGCACACAAGCATGTGCCGCTGATGGAGCTAAATCCTGAAGAAGCGGTCAAAAACAATGTTCTTGGCACCAGAAATCTTGTAGATGCCTCACATAATGCCAAAGTTGAACGCTTCGTCATGATATCGACCGACAAGGCGGTTAACCCCACGTCGGTAATGGGCGCCAGCAAAAGGGTAGCCGAGAAGATTCTCAAATGTTATGCCCGCCGCAGCTCTACCAGATTTGTTGCCGTCAGATTCGGCAACGTGCTCGGCAGTCGTGGCAGTGTCATACCGATGTTCAAGGAACAGATCGAAAAAGGCGGGCCGATCACCATCACCCACCCCAAGATGATACGCTATTTCATGACCATACCAGAAGCCAGCAAACTGGTCATTCAGGCAGGCGCTTATGGCAAGGGCGGCGAAGTTTTCATTCTCGACATGGGTGAGCCGGTGAGAATAGTCGATCTTGCCGAAGACCTGATCAGGCTTGCCGGCCTTGAAGTCGGCCGCGATATTGAAATAAAGTTCACCGGCATCAGACCTGGTGAAAAGCTTTATGAAGAGCTTTTAACCGCTTCAGAAGGCATTACCGCGACGCGCAATAGTAAAATCTTTGTTGCCAGGCCCGAAGATATTAACGAAGAAGAGTTGCAGGCCATGGTCGAAAAGCTTGAAGCCGCTGCCAGAATGGGCAAACCACGCAACATTATCAAATGTTTTCAGGATATCGTGCCATCATTTGCGCCGAACCGCGATATGATTCACAACGAAAAACCCCGCGACAGCCAGAGTCGAGTCGATGAAAAGCCAAAACTCAGAGTAGTTGGCTGAAATATCTGCAAGAATAAGAAGAGCCGCTGATCGCAAGGTCAGCGGCTCTTCTTATGGTCGTTTCTGGTGGTTTCTGAACGCTTTGGCGCGGCAGGCTGAATTTAAATCTCAGCTTTATTTGCCGTCTATCGGCGGAAAGGGCTGAGAAGAAGGTTTATCGTTCTGCACAGGTGTTTCGCTGCCCTTGCCCGGCTCAGCATGCCCTGACATAACCGGTGGATAAGGCTGACTTTCGAGGGAGGGCTTTTTTTCTTCTTTCGTTTCGTGGGCGGCCATGGGTGGGTATGGCTGGCTGTCGAGTTCGCCATGAATGCCTTCGGCCGGGTCGCGGTTTTCGGATTCGTCATCGATGAGAACCATATCGTCAGAATCTTCGACCTTGGCAAAATACTGAAACAGCTTGCGGTCAAAGGCCTTCAGAAATGCTTCGACACAGATCGGGTCAAACTGTTTGCCAGAAAACTTCTGGAGTTCGCCAACCGCAGTCTTGACCGACAAACCCTTGCGGTATGGCCGGTTGGTGGTCATGGCGTCAAAGGCATCGGCAACACAGATAATTCGGCCGGCAAGGGGTATATTTTCGCCGGTCAGGTGCTCAGGGTAGCCGCGGCCATCAAAATATTCATGATGGTGCAGAACCCCCGGAATCTTGTCAGCAAGGAAATCTACGGGTCTGAGAATCTTGGCACCAATGGCCGGGTGCTTCTTGATAATGGCGTATTCTTCGTCGGTCAGACGACCGGGTTTGCGAATAATGCTGTCTTTGATGCCGATCTTGCCGACATCGTGCAGCAAACCGGCATACCTGATGCTTTCAATTTCTTTCGGGGTCAGGTTCAGTTCTTCGGCAATGGCAACCGAATACTGGGTTACCCTTCGGGAATGGCCCTGAGTGTATGGGTCTTTGGCATCAATTGCTGTGGCGAGAACCTCGATCGTTGAGAGATAGACCTTCTGGATATTTTCGTAGAGGCGGGCGTTTTCTATGGCAGAAACGGCCTGATTGGCCACATTTTCGAGGGTTTCGAGGTCGTGGTCATTAAATGGAATCTCGCCGGTTCGGTTGAGAACCTGAAGAACACCGACAACGCGGTCTTTGAGACGCATCGGCACGCAAATCATTGATCTGGTTACAAAACCAGATTTTTTATCGGCGCCCTTAAAGAAGCGTGGATCTTTTTCGGTGTCGGGCACAATCACAGGCTTGTTGTTCTGGGCACACCAGCCGGCCAGGCCTGTACCCATTGGCAGACGGATTTCCTGGAGTTTGGCACCGACGTTCGGGTCGCCCGAAACAATGTGAAAATAGAGTTCGTTCGTCTGGTCATCGACGAGATAAACTGTTGAGGTTTCGCAGCGCATAACCTTGGTCGCGGTGCTCATGATCTTGGTAAGCAATTCACGCAGATCAAGAGTTGAACTGACGACGCGCCCGACTTCGAGCAGTGCGCCCATTTCTTCCATGCGCAGGCGAACCAGCTCAACTTCAAGGAAAGTGCCGATCGAAGTGGTAGCCAGCTCTCGGAATGCTTCGACCGAGGTGATCACGCCGTCTGACATTTCATGGAGAAGGAGAACGCCAAATGGGTCATCATGGGGGCCAAGAGCGCTAAGCAGGTGGGTTTCGCCATTTTCGTCGGCCACCACCCCGGTTACCATGGGCAGTTTTTCGAGTTTGATGCGGGTAAGTTCTTCGCAATGGAAGTTAAGGGATTTTTCGCTGAAACCATCATTGAATCTGATTCTGGACATCTGGGCCGAAGCGTCGTAAAAAATCACGCCAAACCCTTTTTTGCCGAACAGATCGTTAGAAGTACGGCTGAGTATCTGAAGAATTACATCGGTATTCTTTCCGCTCGAAAGAATTTGTTTCTGAGCTTCATAAAGAAGCTCCTGATGCAATACTTTTAAGCTTTCAGCCACTCCAGGTGGTCTCCTTACCTTACTTACAAATTCACGTCAGTAGAATCACTACGCAGCCACATTACATTCTCATGGTTTTCTGCAGATGTTTATGTGGTTTTAATTTTTCATCGAGCCAGACAATCGTATAATCACAGCGTAGCAACCCCCAGCCGGCGCCGGCAGTAACCGGAACCCGATCAATATTTCGCTGCCACCAGACCTCGGGTGCCAGACCACCAATCGAGCCATCATTTTCGACGACCCCGACATCAGGCTGCAAAAAGCTGCCATCTGATTTCAGATCACCAGGAACAGCCACAAAACCAGCGCCGCTCCCGAAGATGAGCAGAGTCAGACCCGGGGCAGCACACCGCCAGAGCAAGGCCTTGCGATAGGCAAAGTCGGTACCATCCACATTTAACACTACGGGTAACTGGTCAGTTTTGTTTCTGAAAAAATTATCGAGTGCCGCATGGGGTAACGAAACCGGTATTTTGCCGCTGCCGTCAACAACTCCAAGCATCCAGACTGAGCCAAACTGCGTTTTCATTAAAAACGCACCGGTACCCGGCGTTGATTCGCCAAGATTCATCGGCCTGATGACCGGCAACGAAGTTCGCGCCAGCAGCGTACGGCCAGCATTGCGGCCAACGGATTGTTCGCCCGAAAAAACCACATCGATTCCACTGTCAAAGAGCATTTCGACCTGTGCGTCCAGCCTGGCGGCGTTGGCAAACAGACCGGCTGCATTACACGAAATAATGCAGCCTGTGCCAGCTTCCTGACGAATCGATGTCGTCAACCTTCGAAGCTGAGCCTGCTCAACTTCGTGCTGAATAACACCCATAAAGGCAATTGCTAGCATAGGCAGTTAATTGTATCACATACCCATATTGACCACAACAAAATCGCTGAATTTAAAACGACTTAAAAAAAGTTCGCCGCGATTTAGTAATGTGAAACCCAGCTCAGGCCAACGGTTTTTTCTTCAATATTATTCTGGGTATGTAATTCATGGCGTTGGTTGTCTTCCTGGTAGGCAAGTTCAAGCGAACTTCCCCGCGCAAATGATTTTTCGATTCCGATTCTCCAGGCATTGCGGCTGTGGGTCGAATAAAGATAGTCTTCAAATTCAATGTAATCACGATTAACAAACTCAGATTTCATTCTGAACCTGAATGTGTCAGTAAAGTGGTAGTCGTAGCCAAGAATGGCACGCCATTCATCTTCGTCGGGGTAATATTGCCGGGGTTCATCAAAGCGACGACGCAGACCGCCAAGAGTAAGAGACGCGCTTGAGCGGCCATAAATGAAGAAGCCTTCGTAGGTCACCGCGTTCAAACGGTAGTTTTCGGAAGCGGCTTCGGTGAATTTCTGCAATTCATCGCTCAAGGTGAGCGTTTGAGCCATGTTAGCGCTGTAATAATAATCAAGACCCAGTGAGAGTCGATTACCCTGGCGGTCGTGATGAAAAAGCGATGGTCGTTCGCGGTCAAAATCGGTTTTCTGGAAAACGTCGCTGAGCCGCAGTGTTAAATCAGCAGCCGCATCATAAGCAGTTTCGAAGCCAGCAGTTATTTCACTGGCGTCGTTATCAACGCTGTTGTACTGACGGTTGCCAAGGTCGCCGAAGACTCGCAGAAACAATTCGCCACGGCGCCTTTCCCGCATATATTTCGCTCTCGGGTCATCATCTCTTGGGTTTTTGGCAAAATCGGTATAGTAGTCAACTGCTTTTTTGGCAGCCATAGCCCCCGGAAAATTGGCGAAATACTCTCTTTCACCACGGGCCGAAGCCGCTACCGGCACATAGAGATGATGCCCGGGCAGTCGCGATGCAATTTCAAAGCCGGCTTTGCCTTCCCTGAAATTCGCATTGCGGTCAATATCGTATTCACGCTCTTCAAAGTCGCCGATCAGGCTGAAACATGTGCGTTCATTAAATTCATGGGTCATCTGAGCACGACCACGGTTGGCTTTATAATTCAGGCTTTCGAGATCAGGCAGATCGAGTACATTGTTGAAATAGTCGAATTGAACGTAGTCGTGGTCACCGGCGGCGATGCCCCAGGTGACGTTCAGCTGGTGATCAAGTTCGCCATAGCGGTAAGTTGAATAATCGCGGGCCGCGAATTCGGTCTCATTATAATGGCGATAATAGAGATTTTCTTTAATATCGAGATAATGGCATTCGCTCAAGTCGTTTTTTAAAGCCAGATACAGATCGCTGACGCTGCCCATGAAGTTCTGGTCATACTGTTTTTTTTCAAACGAAGGCGTGGAAGTGGCGACATTGTACACGT
>Ga0116171_10003413_pt1 | contig 14707 bp, 8 predicted proteins | sample AD_JPNHW2_MetaG_FD_89798 | JGI IMG/M metagenome (GOLD analysis project Ga0116171, IMG submission 89798) | Active sludge microbial communities of municipal wastewater-treating anaerobic digesters from Japan - AD_JPNHW2_MetaG | ecosystem: Engineered > Bioreactor > Anaerobic > Digestate | place...
CGGGAACGCCCACCTGGTCTGGAAGTACTCCGGGTACTCGTAGACGGCGTTGGAGACCGGGCCGGAGGCGGAGGTCTCGCCGGTGAAGTTGCCCTTGGTCTTGGACAGGGTGTAGGTGCCGCCTAGGCTGAGCGTCTCGAGTAGATGGTAGGACGCGGAGAGCTGGAGGCCGCTGTACTTGCGCTCGAGGACCTGGTCGTCGTTCTCGTAGACGCGCCTGTCGAAGGTGAACGGGGTGCCGTTGACGACCACGTCCACCGTGCCCGTGGAAGCATCGACACGGCTGGCATAGAAGTCGCTGAACCTGCGGTTGACGAGGTCGGCGCGGGCCGTGCCGCGGGTGCCGAGACGTGTCGTCACGCCGATGGTGTACTCGTCAGCCGACGGTGACCTCAAGGAGTTGTTCTTGATGGAGGAGGTCCGGCCGGGGATCTCGGCGTAGGTGAGGTACTCGGAGTTGTTGAGGCCGCCCACCGAGTTCCACCAGTTGAAGAACATCTGGATGGCGTGCGCCGAGTCGACGAGGCTGGTCGTGCCGGGAGGGTTGATGTCGGGGCCGCGGTAGTCCCACTCGAGGGTGGCGGGCTGACCGCCGGCCGAGGCGCTGTTGGCGAGGCTGTTGGAGATGGCGCTGACGTAGCTCCCGTGGCTGGCGTTGACGACCCAGGCGCCGTCGCCCCTGACGTCCCAGCTCACGCCGAGGCGCGGGCTGACCTTGCTGTCCCTGGCGGTCCTGGTGCCGGTTGAGTCCTTGCCGTCGTTCCTGTCGTAGCGGACGCCGAGGTTCAGGGAGAGTCTGGCGCCCAGGCGCCACCTGTCGTTGACGAACAGCGAGTGGGTCTTGAAGCTGGTCCCCTCCGAGCCGACGTAGATCGGTTGATAAGTGGCCACGGTCGTGCCGTCGCCCAGCAGCACCGGGAAGATGTCGGGGCCCTCGATGATGCTGCCGCCGCCGATGCGCCAATCGGAGCCGGACTGGTGGTTGTTGGCAAAGCGTTGGTCGTCGAAGAGGTCGTACCCGAAGGTCAGGTCGTGGGTGCCGCCACGTAAGGTGGAGAGGAAGCTCGAGCCCTTGAGCAGGTACTCCGCATTGCCACGGCTCTCCGCTCTGCCGCACACGCTGCAGAATGTCGGCGACCAGTAGGTGTATGACTGGCTGCTGTCGAAGCTCGAGTCGATGAGCTGGGTGCCCCTGACGAGGTCGGTGTGTCTTGCCCCCGAGTTCTCGAAGGTCAGAACCCTCCTGGAGTACTGGGCCTCCAGAAGGAGGTTGTCCGACAGTACGCTGGTGGTGTTGAGCGCGATCAGGTGCGAGGGCTGGCGGCGGTTGTAGAGGCTCACCAGGTCCATGACGCGTCCGTAGCCGTAGTTGCCGTCGCTGGTCTGGTTGGAGCTGTAGGCGCCAACCGCGCGATGAGCGGGCGTGAGCGCCAGGGTGAGCTTGGCCTCGTAGCGCTGGTTGGTGGTGCTGTACACGTAGGGGATCCCGGTGCGGAAGAGCCGCTGCGACCTGGACAGCTCGTGACTGCGGCCGGCAGCGAAGTACCAGAGCCGATCCCTGAGGACGAACCCGCCCAGGGTCGCGATGTAGGTGTCGCTCGCCAGGTCCCCCTGTGCGCCGAAGCCGGTCAGAGGCGTCTTGTTGGACCACTTTTCGTTCTGCAGCGCGAGACGCAACGACCCGTGGACCTGGTTGCCGCCGGACCTGGTGAGCATGTTGACGACACCGCCCGAGAACCGGCCGTACTCGGCGGAAATGCCGGCCGTCTGGGTGGTGGTTTCCTCGACCGCGTCCTCGATGTAGAGCGCCGTCGGGGTCAGCCGGATGTTGTCCTGGATGTTCACGCCGTTGACGAGGAACAGGTTCTCGAACGATTGAGCGCCCGAGATGGTGAGGGCACCGCCTGGACCGGTGCCACTGGTGCCGGCGGACAGGGTGGCGTAGCTGCTGATGGTGGCGTCGGCCGGCAGCTTGTCGATGAGGTCGAAGGTGATCGTCGATGCCGCCTGGATCGAGGTGGAGATGGTCGCATCCGAACCGGCGACCGTCACCTCCTCGATGACCCGACCGAGCGGCAACTCCGCGTTGACCGTCTGGGTCTGGGCGGCCGCGATTCTGGTCGAGGCGTCGAGGGTCGTGAAGCCTCGCCGCTCGAACCGCACGGAGTAGTCGCCTGGGGGCAAAGAGCGCAGGACATATTCGCCGCTCGAGGAGCTGGAGGTGGTGCGGACCCCCTGGAGGTTCGGCGAGGTCGCGGTTACGGCGACCCCCTCCAGCACCTCGCCCGACGCATCGGTGATGCGGCCCCAGAGGCTCCCGGTAGGAGTTTGGCCGATGACCGTCCACGCCATGGTCAGCGCACCCGCGACGATCAGAAGTCGCCTTCTCATGCCGCCTGCGCCCTCCGTTCGGGTGGCCGTCCAAGCCGGGCTCCGGGTGCATGGGCCCAGAGGTCGCACAGCCACGCGACATTTCCGGCGGCCCTGTTCTCGGGCGCCCCTGCGACGGACCTTCGCACGGCGAGGCCGGATGCAAGAGGACTGCCACTCTGTTGGCACTCCTGACGGCCCTTGTCAGAGCGTCCCGTCCGTGCGAGAGAATTGTCGTGCAACGGCCCGAACAGCGCCCCAATTGTGTCTACTCTGGGAGTGCTACGCTCCTGGCATGCGAATCGGGGACCTCCCCACACCTGCCGCGGTGGTGGACCTTGCCAGACTGACTGCCAACACCTCCGGCATGCGGGAGCGTGCGGCCCGCCTCGGCGTGCGCCTCCGCCCCCATGTCAAGACTCACAAGTGCGTCGAGATCGCTCGCCTGCAGCACGGTGGCCGCATCGGGCCGATCACCGTGTCGACCCTGGCCGAGGCGAGAGCGTTTGCGTCGGAGGGCTTCGCGGATGTCACGTACGCGGTCCCTCTCGCCCCGGAGCGCATCGTCGAGGTGGCCCGCCTGGTGCGGGCCGGCGTGCAACTGGGGGTGCTCGTTGATCACCCTGACGCGGTGGCGGCGATCGAGTCGGTGGCCAGCGTCGAGAGGCTGCGGCTGGGAGTCTGGGTCAAGGTCGACTCCGGCTACCACCGCTCGGGGGTGGACCCGGAGGGCTCCAGTGGGCTGGAAATGGCCGCTCGGATCGCTGCCTCCGCCCACCTCGACTTGGCCGGCGTCCTCACCCACGCCGGACATGCCTATCACTGCGTAGGACGTGAGGAGGTCGCGGTGGTGGCGCGTCAGGAGCGCGACGTGATAACGGTGTTCGCCGACCGGTTGCGAGCCGCCGGGATCGTGGTACCCGAGGTGAGCCTCGGTTCCACGCCAACCGCGTGCGCGGCCGACGACCTGGTCGGGGTCACCGAGATGCGGCCCGGCAACTATGCCTTCTACGATGCCTTCCAGGTCGCCATCGGGTCCTGCCGGCTGGCGGACTGTGCGCTTTCGGTCGTTGCCACCGTCATCGGGTGCTTTCCCGACGCTGGGCGACTGGTCGTCGATGCCGGAGCGCTCGCTCTTTCGAAGGACCCCGGGGCGACGCACCTGGACCCTGGCTGCGGCTTCGGGCGGGTGTGCGAGCTCGACGGCCGGGGGTTGGACGGGCTGCGGGTGGCGAGCCTCTCCCAGGAGCACGGGGTCGTGATGGCGACGCCCGCCGCGCGTTCCGCCAGGTTCCCGATCGGCACGAAGCTGCGGATCGTACCCAACCACTCATGCCTCTCCGCGGCCTGTTTCGACCGCTATCGGGTCGCCGACGGGGACCGGGTCGTCGCCGAGTGGTGGCCGGCGCGAGGCTGGTAGGTCGGCCTGCCGGTGTTGTGGTGACCAATCGGGACCAGCCGTCCCTGGTGGATGGGCACCCATCCTGGCGGCCGGGGAATTCTCCGTCGGTGGGGAGCTTTTTCTCATGTGTTGACCCAGAAAAACCCGTCGCTGTTGTCGGGGAAGGCTGACCGTACTAGAGTGACAAGTTAGTAATGGTCGATGACTCGCATGGCTGTCGGTAGTCGAAGGGGGTGGACGTGATCCAGAGTGGAAGGTGCCGCGCTGGCCTGCTCGTTCCTATCCTGCTCCTGGCCGGATGCCAGACGTCTCGCCCAGTAGCTTCGGTTTCGCCCTCCCCGAGCGTGACGCCGGTGGTCAAGGTGACCCCCCAGCGAGACTGGTCGGACGCAATCCTCTACTTCGTCATCGTCGACCGTTTCGCCGACGGCGACCCGACCAACGACGCAAATGTCGATCGGGCGGCCAAGGGGACCTTCCACGGGGGCGACCTCAAGGGCCTGCGCGCGCGGCTCGACGAGATCGCCTCGCTGGGCGTCACCGCGATCTGGATCACGCCGGTGGTCAAGAACATCGACGGCTTCGTGACGGGCGCTGGGTTTCCTGACTGGGGGTATCACGGGTACTGGGCCGACGACTTCGGCAAGCCGGACCTGCGCTTCGGCAGCGAGGACGACCTCAAGGCCCTTGTCGACGACTGCCACGGCCGGGGCATGAAGGTGCTTCTGGACGTGGTCTACAACCACGCCGGCTACGAGTCCCACTACCTGAAAGACCCGGCCTTCAAGGGCTGGTTGCGCTCGGAGGCGCTGGGGACCTGCGGCCAGGACGACATCACGTCGTGCGTGGCGGGCCTTCCGGACTTCAAGACCGAGCGACCGGAGGTGGCGGACTGGCTGCTGAAGGAGCAACTGGGGTGGGCCAAGCGCAGTGGCGTCGATGGCTTCCGGCTCGACACGGTCAAGCACCTGACCCACGACTTCTGGCAGGAGCACCGGCGGCGCACGCGTTCCGAGCTGGCACCGGGCTTCTTCCTGCTCGGCGAGGTGTGGGGCGGCGACCCGCAGGTGCTGGAGCCCTACTTCGGCGGCGACGAGCTGGATGCCGGGTTTGACTTCGCCTTCCAGGGCAATGTGCTGGCCTTCGTGCAGGGTCGGGGCCGTGTCGTGGCGTTCGACCGCTACATGAAGTCGCGGGAGAAGGTTCACCCCGGTTTCCTGATGTCACACTTCCTGTCGTCCCACGACGTGCCGGGAGCGCTCTTCCAGCTTGGAGGGAACAAGCAGTTGTACCGGCTCGCGGCGCTGCTCCAGATGACCTCCGTCGGGCTGCCGATGGTCTACTACGGCGAGGAGGTCGGACGGTTGGGTGGGGACTGGCCGGACAATCGTAGCGACATGCCGTGGGGCGACCTCGACGTGCTCCCCGGCGCCGGACTGGAGCGCGACGAGGGCCTCCGCGCCGACTATCAGCGCCTCATCGCGATCCGTCGCGCCCACCCGGCGCTGTCCCGCGGGACCCACTCGGCTCTCCAGACGGAGAAGGACCTCCTGGTCTTCCAGCAGGAGGATGCAGCGAGTGGCGACGTGGTCGTGGTCGCCGTCAACCGCGGTGGGGAGGCGGTAACGGCGCGCTTCGCTGCGCCGGCACGGTGGGGGGCGTGTGAACCGCGGGACGAGTGGCGGGGGCGCCAGCCAAGGCGGGGAGAAAGCGGTCTGGAGCTTGATCTCCCGCCCCGGGAGGCTGCGGTTTTGACCTGTGCTAGCATGGTTTCTCAGCAGTGATGGAAGGCGGAAAGGGGTCACCCGATGGCCGGTGTTGCGTTCAAGGATGTTTGCAAGCGCTATGGCAAGGTGTCGGTGATCGAGGGGCTCAACCTGGATATCAAGGACCACGAGTTCATGGTCCTGGTGGGTCCTTCAGGGTGCGGCAAGTCCACGGCGCTGCGGATGGTCGCCGGGCTCGAGGAGATCTCTGACGGCGATGTCGTGATCGGGGACCGGGTCGTCAACGAGCTGCCTCCCAAGGATCGCGACATCGCCATGGTGTTCCAGAGCTACGCCCTCTACCCGCACATGACGATCCGCGAGAACCTCGAGTTCGGCCTCCGGATCCGCAAGACGCCACCAGCCGAGATGAAGCGGCTGGTGGACGATGCGGCGGAGATGCTCGGCATCGACCAGTTGCTCGACCGCAAGCCGAAGCAACTTTCGGGCGGGCAGCGCCAGCGCGTCGCCGTGGGCCGGGCGATCGTGCGGCAGCCGTCGGTTTTCCTCTTCGACGAGCCGCTCTCCAACCTCGACGCCAAGCTGCGGGTCCAGATGCGGGCCGAGATCTCCAAGCTGCAGCACCGCCTGCAGACGACGTGCATCTACGTGACCCACGACCAGGTCGAGGCCATGACGATGGGGCACCGGATCGCGGTCATGAAGGACGGCAAGCTCCAGCAGTGCGGCACGCCGCTCGAGGTCTACGAGGAGCCGGCCAACCTCTTCGTGGCCAGCTTCATCGGCACGCCACCCATGAACTTCGTGCGGACCACCCTGGCCGACGGGGGCTCCCGCCTGGTGGCCGCCACCTTCAGTTTGCCGGTGCCCGAAGCCTGGCGGGCGGCGGCGGCCGGCAAGGATGGTCGAGCCGTGATCGTCGGCGTCCGTCCCGAGAATGTCCTCGGCCCCGGCACCACGCCGCGCGGTCCGGTGGCCACCATTCCGGTCACGGTCGAGGCGGTCGAGCCCCTGGGCAACGAGGTGATCGTGCACGGCAAGGTCGGCGAGGACCTGGTGGTGGCCAAGCTCGACCCGCACCGGGCACCAGAGCTCGGGGAATCCATGGACTTGCTTGTCGAGCTTGATACGTTGCATCTCTTTGACGCCAGCACAGAGCTGCGCCTCGGCGCGTAGAGGCAGGAGGGTTGCGATGAGACTGCGTGGACTTGGAGTTCTGATCGCGGTGTTGATGACTGCCGGTGCCGTGCAGGCGCTGGCCGCCGACCTGGTGATCTGGCACGGCTACCGGGGCGAGGAGAAGGTCGCCTTCGAGAAGGTCGTGGCCATGTTCAACGAGAAGATGGCCGCCAAGGGGATCAAGGCGACGACCCTGGCGGTGCCCTACGACGCCTTCGCCGACAAGATCACGGCCTCGGTGCCGCGCGGCAAGGGGCCGGACATCTTCATCTTCGCCCAGGATCGCCTGGGGGGCTGGATCGAGGCCGGGAACACCATCGACCCCCTCGACTTCTACCTCGAAAAGGGGATCACCGACCGCTTCCTTCCCGTCACCATGGACGCCATGACCTACAAGGGCCAGATCTGGGGCCTGCCGTTCAACTTCAAGTGCGTCACGATGATCTACAACAAGAAGCTGGTCACCACGCCACCCAAGACGTCAAAGGAGCTGGTGGCGCTCGCCCAGAAGCTCACCAACGCCGCGGCTGGGCAGTACGGCCTGGCCTACACGTATGCCGACTTCTATTTCCACTCGGCGCTGATGAACGCGTTCGGCGGGCAGGCCTTCGACGCCCAGCGCAAGCCGACCGTCAACAACCCGAACAACATCAAGTCGCTCGAGCTCCTCATGAAGTGGTTCGACCAGGACAAGTTCCTTCCGGCCGAGCCGGGCGGGGCGCTGATCACCCAGCTCTTCAACTCCGGCAAGGCGGCCATGGTCTTCAACGGACCGTGGTTCCTCGGGGAGATCTCCAAGGACATCGACTATGGCCTGGCCATCCTGCCCACCGTCGACGAGGCCGGCGGCAAGCCGATGAAGCCGTGGATCACCGTCGAGGGCCTGTACATCTCGGCGTCCTCCAAGAACAAGGAGGCCGCGTACGAGCTGCTGAAGTTCATCACCGACCTCGATGCTGCCAAGATCATGGCTCTCGAGGGCCGCCAGACCCCGGCCAACAAGGGGATCTACGATGACGCCCAGGTGGCCGCCGACCCGATCCTCAAGGCGTTCCGCAACCAGGTCAACAACGCCCTGCCGATGCCCAACTTCGCGGAGATGGCCATGTTCTGGTCGCCGGTGACGACGGCCATGAACAGCCTCACGCGCAAGGCCGCGACGCCCAAGGCGGCCATGGACCTGGCCCAGAAGGAGGTCGAGGAGCGCATCGCCAGCCTGAGGAAGAACCCGTGAGCACCCCGGTCCGTCGCCATGCCCTGATCGGCCTTGCGGTGGCGGGCCTCGTCGGGGTGCTGGCCGCGTGGCTCCTGCTCGGCGCCGGACGGCGCGCCACGACTGGTTTCCGGGCCGAGCGCGAGGCCGTGGTGAGTGCCCGGGCGCTGGCCGAGCTGGTAGCCCGCGCCGGTGCGCAAGGTGACCAGGTGCGGCAGGCCGTGACCCGGTTCACTGCCGGTGACCAGTCGATCCGCTCAGCTCGGGTCATCATCTTCGAGGGGTTGAGCCTGGAGGCGTCCACCTTCCCGGAGGACGTAGGGGACAAGGCGGCACCCCGCCGCCTCGCGAAAGAGGAAAAGCCCCTGTTCGACCAGGGGCAGCGGCTGCGCGCCGCTGCCGAGACCAACCGCGAGGATCAAGCGTCAATGAAGGAGGAGATCGAGGTCACCCCGATGGCGGACGGGAGCCTCCAGGTTGCGGCGCCACTTTCGCGGGATGGCGCCGTGGTGGGGTTCCTGCAACTGATCGCGGCGCCGCCTGCGGTCGTGGCGCAGGCCGCGCCCTGGTGGCCGGCGCTGCTGGCGTTCATCGTTCCGATCGCACTTTTCGCCCTCGCCACGACGGTGCTTCCCGAGCGCCGGCTGGCGCTCTCGGTGGCGGGGCTTGTGCTCCTGATGGCGGGTCTCCTGGGCTTTGCGAGGGTCGGCTCGAGCACGCTGGCGGGAGACCGCGGAGCGGCCGAGAACGCCGTGGCATCTCATGCCACGGCGGTCGGAACCAGGGCGGCAACGCTGGCCGGCGAGCTGAACCTTGCCGGACAGCCGTTCGATCCCTCGGCGTGGGACGTGACGGTCTTCTCGAAGCCGTACGGGGTCTTTTCGCCGACCGGACAGGTCGACAGCGCCAAGCTGGAGGCTGCGACGGTGTCGACAGTGGCGAGCTGGCGATCCCTTTTCTGGCTACTTGGTGGGATCTCCGGCCTGCTGTTGTTGTTCTTCTCCACCGGCCTGGCGGCGCGGCTCTGGAGCATCCTGGTCACCAACCGCGGCGCCTACTTCTATGTCTCGCCGGCAATGGTGGGCATGCTGCTGCTCGTCTTCTTCCCATTCTTCTACGGCATCGCGCTGTCGTTCACCGGGTCGACGATCTACAACACCGACAAGTCGATCCCCCAGATCTGGGTGGGGCTGAAGAACTACACGGAGATCATCTCCGACGTCAAGGTCGCCCAGCATTCGGCTGGCGGGTGGGCGATCAACTATCAGAACTTCTACTGGACGCTCTGGGTGACCGTGGCATGGACGATCTCCAACGTCGCCATCGGCGTGACCGTGGGGCTGATCCTCGCGCTCATCCTGAACATCAAGGGGCTGCGGTTCCGGCCGATCTACAGGGTGCTGCTCATCTTACCCTGGGCGGTCCCCAACTACATCACGGCCTTGATATGGAAAGGCATGTTCCACCAGCAGTTCGGTGTGGTGAACCAGGTCCTGCAGATGGTCGGGATGGACCCCGTTTCCTGGTTCGAGAAGCCGTTCACCTCGTTCCTGGCCTGCCTTGCAACCAACGGCTGGCTCTCGTTTCCGTTCATGATGGTGATCTCGTTGGGGGCCCTGCAGTCCATTCCAGCCGACCTCTACGAGGCGGCCAGGGTTGACGGCGCCTCCCGCTGGCGCCAGTTCACGTCCATCACCCTGCCTTCCCTGAAGCCTGCCCTCGTGCCGGCCGTGATTCTCTCGGTCGTGTGGACCTTCAATATGTTCAACATCATCTACCTGGTCTCCGCGGGTGAGCCGGCACACTCCACCGAGATCCTCATCACCCAGGCGTACAAGCTGGCGTTCGAGCAGTATCGGTACGGGTACGCGGCCGCGTATTCCACGGTGATCTTCGGGATCTTGCTCCTGTACGGAACGTGGCAGAACCGGGTCACCAAGGCCACGGAGGGCATATGAGCACGCGCGGCCTCGACACTGTCCGCCACTGGCCGCTGCACATTCTGCTGGGCATCATGGTGATCATCACGGTGTACCCGTTGCTCTGGGTGCTCACCGTGGCGTTTTCCGGCCAGCAGGGCCTGGCCATCGTCCAGACCCCGCAGGACCCGTCGGTCCTGGATCGTCTGCGCGCCATCACGCCGTGGCCCGAGCACGTGACGTGGTCCAACTTCACGGCTGTGTTCGCCGACCAGCCGTTTGCACGGTGGCTCGGCAACAGCCTGGTGGTGGCAAGCGCCACGACGCTGCTTGGAGTCTTTCTGGCGTGCACCGCGGCGTATGCCTTCTCGCGGTTCCGCTTTCCCGGACGGCGGGCCGGGATGATGTCATTCCTGGTGGCGCAGATGTTCCCAGGGACCCTGATGTTGATTCCTCTGTACATCATCATCGTCAAGTGGCTGGGTCTGGGGTCGAGCTGGCTGGCGCTCATCCTGGTCTACTCCACGACCTCGATCCCATTCTGCGTGTGGATGCTCAAAGGCTACTTTGACACCATTCCCAAGGAGCTCGAGGAGTCGGCGCTGATGGACGGCGCCTCGGTGCAGACGGTGTTCATGAAGATCATCCTGCCGCTCGCCAAGCCGGCCATCGCCATCACGGCGCTGTTTTCGTTCATGACCGGGTGGAACGAGTTCATCCTCGGCGCCACCTTCATGAACAAGGAGTCCATGTACACGGCACCGGTTGGGCTGCGTTTCTTCGTGGCCGGCTTCTCACAGCAGTGGGGGTTCTTTGCTGCCGGGGCGATCGTCACGGCCATCCCGGTATTGGTGCTGTTCCTGGTCCTGCAGAAGTACCTGGTGTCCGGTCTCACGGCCGGCGCCGTCAAGGGCTAGATTTCGAAAGGAGGTGTCGTCAAGACGTGTGCCGCATCGCCGAGAAGAGAGCCGGGGCTTCTGCTCTGGCAAGGAAGGAAGGGAGGAATCTGATGACGAGAACGTGGCATTGCGCAGTGCTGGCGGCAGCGGTCGTCCTGGTCGCCGGCTCGGTGCTGGCGCAGGAGGTCGTGCTCAAGGATCCCGCGGGAGACGACTTCGGGCCCGGCACCTACATCTACCCGACCGACGCCGTCTACAAGGCCGGCTCGTTCGACCTCCGCCAGCTCAAAGTGGTGGCCAAGGGTGACAAGGTGAACCTCGAGGTCACGGTCGGGACCGACCTCGCCGATCCGTGGGGAATGGGCGGCGGCTTTGCGGTCCAGATGGCGTTCGTGTTCATCCAGACGGATCCCGCAGCCGCCGGGTTGACCAAGACCTATCCCGGGCTGAACGTCCAATTCGCGCCGGACTCCAAGTGGCAGAAGTGCGTCATCATGTCGCCGCAGTCGCCCGGGCGCGTCAAGACCGAGGTCGAGACCAAGGCTCCCGACCTGCTGTCCGCGACTGTCATCCCGACCCGGACCCGCGGCTCGGGCCGCGTCATCAGCACCCAGGTAGCGCTGGCGGACCTCGGTGGTGGCGACCCGACCAAGTGGCGTTACCAGGTCCTCATGCAGTCGAACGAGGGCTACCCCGCGGCGACCGACCTGCTCACCCGCAAGGTCAACGAGTTCGAGGGGCAGCACCGCTTCGGGGGCGGCAATGACGGGGACTGCGACCCCCATGTGATGGACCTTTTCGCCGGTGCGGCAATGGGTGACAAGGAAGAGATCGAGCTGCAGAAGAAGATGCTCGCCTATGAATGCGCGCCCGACGGATCGGTGAAGTCCATGGCCACGCTCACCATGGTGGGAGGCGCTGCGAAGTAGGCCGATGTCGAAGGGCAATTGTCCGTTGTGAATCGAGAGCGGGCCCGTAGGCCCGGAGGAAGGGGGATACCAGGTGAGACACAATCGATGGCTTCTAGCAATTCTGGTCCTGGCCGTGTTGGTCATCGGCGATGGGGTCGCGCAGGCGCAGTTCAAGCTCGATCTTAGCGGTCGGACCTACACCAAGTTCCTGTGGGGTAACGCCCGCCGCGAAGGTAGCGCCTACATGTACAGCGACATCCCCAACGATGGCGCGGGCGACAACGGCCAGTTCACGGAAATCGAGCTCTTCGTCAACGCCAAGGTCTCGAAGTACGTGGAGGTCCAGTCCCGGCTCCACAGCCGCTTCAACCAGAACTACTGGTCCGACTACAGCGGCTTCGGCGGGCGCACCGAGGGCACGACTCCCTGCATCGCCGGCGACTGCGGCGAGTACAGCCCGCTCTCGAACCAGTACCTCAAGCTGCGCGGGATGACCGTGTTCATCCGCCCGGGCTACGGCTGGCTCGACCAGGTGGTGGTCGGCTCGAACGACCTGGGTGGTTGGGATCCATGGATCGTCGGGCAGGCGCGCTACATCGACCGCGACAACCCGGCAGGCATCATCGCCAGCGGATCGCTGATCGGCAAGACGCTGACCTGGCGCGGCCAGCGGCTTTCCATGCCCCGCCTGTGGGCCGGCCCAGGGTTCACGACTGGTGATTACCACTCGGCGGACGGGGCCTACACTGGATTACTGAACTTCTCCCCCAACTCGAAGCTCGACGTCGTCGGCCTCTTCAACTGGGTGAACGACATCGAGATCGACCCGACCGACACGAATCCTGACAACGGGATCGAGACGCGGGTCCGCTACCGCGAGGCCAACTACGGACTGCGGTTCAACTTCCGGCCGACCGACAACATCGAGGTACGGGGCAACTACTACCACTCGAAGTCACTGACCAATGGCGGGCTCGGCGCCGGCTATGCCTCATTCTCACCGGTCATCTACGGTGACCTCGACGACAACGTCTGGAAGCTGGCCGCCGACTTCAACGACCCGTTCGGCGTCGGCCTGTCCTTCAAGGCCGAGGCCTTCGATGTCGGTGCCGACTACGTCGCCGTGCTGGCGGGGCGGCGAGAGGTCGACGTCCTCCTCACCGAGGGCTGGGACGCCGCTTTCTCGATGCCCGGGCCGGACAACCTGCGCTACTCGGTCTACCGTGACGCGCAGCACCTCACGGGGGAGGGACTGGCGCAGAGTATCGGCTGGGGCGGTTGGGACGGCACGATGCAGCAGGTCATCTCGCTCGGCGTCGACAACAACATCACGGACTTCAACGAGCCCGTGGCACAGGATGTGCACGGCTGGAAGGGGTTCACGTTCGTGCCCCAGTACCAGGCCGGCGACCTGACCATCCAGGGCGAGTTGACCTTCCTCGACTACAACACCAACTGGCAGACTGCCTGGGGTGGTGGCGGCGGTAACAAGTACCCGACGTTCGAGTGGTTCACGGGCGTCGGCACGACTCGCCCCGTCTATCAGCCGTACCAGGATCGCAAGTCGAAGATCTACGTCCTCAACGCCAAGTACATCGCGCAGTTGGGCCGTGGTCTCGAGATCAATGCCAAGATCAAGAAGATCGACGACAAGGACAAGCGCCTCAACACCGCCTCTCTGGTGCCGAACATCGTGCCGACGGCTGTCACCACGGCAGACGGCTACGAGGCGGCGGGCTATGCCTGGGCGCCGTTCAACGACGTCAGCGACGACGATCGCAAGCTCGACTACATGACGTATCAGGTCGGGTTCGGCTATCAGCTCCGTGACGAGCTGTGGGGCGGCCTGCGCTACGAGTACTACGACGTGGACCTCAAGGACGGCAGCACGGCCATCTACGGCGCGTATCCCGGCAACTGGTACGGCTACGGCGACCAGGCCGATCCGAGCGGCAAATACAAGAAGAACAAGTTCAGCGTGTTGGCGAAGTACAACCTGGGCGGCGCCGAGATCGGCTTCGAGTACCAGTACGACTTCGGCAGTTTCAAGCCGAACTTCGGCGACGGTTTCGTCGCGAAGCTGATCGACGGCAAGCGGTACTTCCAGAGCGTCGGCTACCGCAACCCGCAGCCGATGTTCACGCGAGACTTCAACCAACAGCGGATCCAGTCGTACCTGAAGGTCTCCTTCTAGTCCTCTGCACCTGACACGCGATGCCCGGTGGCAACGCCACCGGGCATCTGCTTGTTCCGACGAGACGGCGCGCGGCACCAGCGATCGCGACACCCTGGATAGCCCCAACAACAGGCGCCATGGCCCTTGTCTTTGGCTCGGGGAGGCGTCATTCTCTGGCTGGTCGGCCGGTCACCCAGCCATGAAGGTGTGTGTCGCCGGTGCCCGGCCGTGGAGGAATCATGATGACGCGAGCGCTTCGTGTCCCGATGGTGTGGCTGCTGGCCGTGAGCGCCAGCGCGCTGGTGCCTGCCGTGTGGGCGGGCGAGCAGGTGATCTTCCGGATCAGTGACCCGAGGGGCGACGACTACGGGAGCGGATCGCTGGTCTACCCTCTGCGCGACGACATGCGGGACGGGGACCTGGACCTCGTCTCGCTGGTGGCCAGGGCGCAGAAGAACGGCACCGAGTTCGAGGCGACCTTCGCCAGGTTTGTCCAGAGGCCGGCTCGCCGCCCCGTCGACAGCGTCGGGACAACGCTCGACACCCTCGCCCGGTTCGGGTTCTACACGTTCAACCTCGACATCTACATCGACACGGACCGGGCTCCCAACTCCGGCAGCACGATCACGCTCCCGGGACGGCGGGCCACCATTGCACCCCAGGATGCGTGGGAGAAGGCCATCTGTCTGACCCCTCGCCCATTCGACGCACGCACGCAGCTCAAGGCGATGCTCGAGAAGGACGCCAAGAAGGAGCTGCGCCAGAGTCAGGGCAGGGTCGATTCGTCCGACCGGAAGAGCATCGAGACCGGCGTGGCGAGAGACGTGGCCGAGAGCGTGTTCTTTCCCACGCTGGTCTGGGTGTCTGGCACAAAGATCAACTTCTTCGTGCCCGAGTCGTTCCTGGGTGGC
>Ga0116171_10003416_pt1 | contig 14698 bp, 11 predicted proteins | sample AD_JPNHW2_MetaG_FD_89798 | JGI IMG/M metagenome (GOLD analysis project Ga0116171, IMG submission 89798) | Active sludge microbial communities of municipal wastewater-treating anaerobic digesters from Japan - AD_JPNHW2_MetaG | ecosystem: Engineered > Bioreactor > Anaerobic > Digestate | place...
CCCTGTCGGGGTGGGGGGACCCTGTCGGGGTGGGGGGACCCTGTCGGGGTGGGGGGACCCTGTCGGGGTGGGGTCAGCGAATCAACCGGTAGTTCCGGTATTCGCCCGGCCGCCAGCCGGTCTGCTGCTCGAGAAAATGAAGAAGGGTCGATTTCAGGGAGTGCCCCCGGCGAACGAACCTGGGCTCAAAATGCCAGTCCTGCCCCGCAATACGCCCGGCCATCACCTGTGGATGGGTGCCCGTAAAGGGCGAAAGGTATTCCATCCCCTGATAATCAAATATCTCGGCTCTGGTGACGCTCTTCTCAATCCAACGATCGCTGTGCCAGTACCGGTGGAAACTCTCCAGTTTGGCTTGCTGGGCCTGCGGCGGTTTGACCCATCCGTAATGATGGATACACGCATCGACAGGCGCGACCTGCAACTTCCGGCCCTCTTTCCGGAAACCCTGCGCATCCTGCCACGACCGGATCGACGGGTCGTTGCGTACCACCCGGATCTCCCGCCGGTACCACTGCCTCGAATCGCCGATATAGCCGTACGAACCCCAGAAATGAAGGTAGCGGAAGAGAAGACCCTCCACCTCCTGATCCGCGGCGTACTTTTCCATCGCTGCCCTTACGGTCGGGAGGTATCGCTCGTGGAGCACTTCATCGGCCTGGATGTAAAATGCCCATGTGCTCTCCGGGTTCAGGGCGGCAAACGCTTTGTTGGTCTCCACGGCCAGTACCCGGCCCCCTTCCCGCATCGAATCATCCCACACCGTATCGATGATCCGGATCCGGGGGTCGCCGATGGAAAGCACCCGGTCGCGGGTCGCATCCTCCGACCGCCCGACCGCCACCACCATCTCGTCGCACAACGGCAAAACCGAGCGGATGGCTTCCGTAACCGGGTAGTCAAATTTGATGGCGTTACGAACAAAGGTAAATGCGGAGACTGTCAAGGGGTGTCGTTTCGAAGGCAATATTAAGAAACTTTCCATTACCCGCTTTTCTTTAATTTTGCCTCACCTATCCATCTTCCTTGGAGCCTGAAAAAAAAATAGTCTTCAGTACAGTCGATGAATACTTTTCGATGCTTGACCCGGCGCAGCTATCCGGTATGACGGAACTGAGGGAGCTGATCCGTGGGGCGGCTCCCGGCGCAATGGAAGTGATCAGCTACAACATGCCGGCCTTTCGCCTGTACGGCATCCTGCTTTATTATGCCGCGCACCGGGCCCACATCGGGTTCTATCCTGCGAATGCAGCCCTCATCCGGCAATTCAGGGAGCAACTCGAAGGCTATGAAACGTCGAAAGGGACGATCCGGCTCCCGCTCGGGCGACCGCTGCCCGCGGCGCTCATCACGGCCATCGTGAAAATCAGGGTGCAGCAAAACCTGGAGAAAGAAGCGGCGAAACGGAAAAGAAGATGAACCGCGCTCTCAAATACCTGTTTGACCGTACGGTAGCCCTGCTGGCTCTGCTGATCCTGACCCCGCTGTTCCTGGTCGTGGCGGCTGGGATCAAGGCGACCTCGCCCGGACCGGTGTTCTTCCGGCAGAAACGCGTAGGCCGGAACGGCATGCTGTTCACGATCATTAAGTTCCGTACCATGCGGGTGAACGTTGACAACAATACGGTGACCGCGGCCGACGATCATCGCATCACCTCTCTCGGCGCCATGCTGAGGAAATGGAAGATCGATGAACTGCCTGAGCTGATCAATGTACTGACGGGCGATATGAGTTTCGTCGGCCCCAGGCCCGATGTCCCCGGGTATGCCGACCGCCTCGAAGGGGAAGACCGGCGGATCCTGGAACTCCGGCCCGGGATTACCGGACCCGCCTCCCTGAAATACCTGAATGAGGAAGAAATACTGGCGGGTGTTGACGATCCGGCTGAATACAACGACCGGGTCATCTGGCCCGATAAGGTCCGCATCAATCTCCGGTACCGGGAACGGCAATCGTTTACCGGTGACATAAAGATAATGATCCACACTGTGTTACGAAAACCTTGCGATGAGTACTAAAATCTGGCTCCATCCCCCCCACATGAGCGGCCGGGAGGAGAAATATGTCCGTGAAGCCTTTGAGTCGAATTGGATCGCCCCGCTCGGACCGAATGTCGATGGATTTGAATCGGAGCTTTCCCGCTGCATGTCAGGTCATTCCGTGGCAGCAGTGGCTTCGGGCACCGCTGCCATCCACCTGGCCCTGATCCTGCTCGGCGTAAAACCCGGCGATGAAGTGCTGGCTTCCGATTTCACCTTTACCGGTACCGTCAACCCGATACTGTACCAGGGAGCTGTCCCGGTATTCGTTGACAGTGAGATGGATACCTGGAATATGGATCCCATGCTTCTGGAGGAGGCCATCATGGACCGCCTGAAGCGGGGGAAAAAACCGGCGGCGATCATCGTGGCCGACATCTACGGCATGCCGGCCAACCTGGCTGCGATATCGGCTGTGGCGGAAAAACACGGCATTCCGGTCGTGGAAGACGCTGCCGAGGCCCTTGGGAGTAAATACAAGGGAAAGCCTTGCGGGACATTCGGCCAACTGGCTGCGCTCTCGTTCAACGGCAACAAGATCATCACCACTTCGGGGGGCGGTGCGCTGGTCTCTCCCGGCCCGGAGATGGCCGAAAAGGCCCGCTTCCTCGCCTCGCAGGCCAAGGAAAAAACGCTGCACTTCGAGCATCACCGGCTCGGCTATAACTACCGGATGAGCAATGTGCTGGCCGGGATCGGAAGGGGGCAACTGGAAGTGCTCGGCGAACGGGTTACCGCGCACCGGATCATCCGGCAGCATTACCAGGAACTGTTGAAAGAAATCCCCGGACTGGAATGGCAAGCTGAACCGGATGCGGATTATTTCTCCAACTTCTGGCTTACCTGCCTGACGGTCAATAGCAAAGAGGCAGGGATTACGCCTGAGGCCATCCTCCGGGCGCTTGCGGAGGATCATATCGATGCCCGCCCGCTGATGAAGCCGATGCACATGCAGGAAGTTTTCAGGGATTATCCGCGATACCTGAACGGGAACGGCGAGCACCTCTTTGCCAACGGGATCAGTTTGCCGTCAGGATCAGCCCTGACTGAATCCGACCGGGAGCGGGTCGCCGGGTGGATCCTGCGCATACATGCTGAATAGCAGCGCATTGAAAAAGGCATAGAATAACACGCCCGCCTGGGTTTCGAACATCGATTCGGCCGTGAGGTTGACCGCCACCACGAGCATCAGCAGGAACAGCAGGTAATGCCTCCGGCGAAAGGAACCGTAAGCCGGTATTCCCAGGGTGGCCAGTAACACCAGGATCCCGGGCAAACCCAGGGCCAGGAAGGTTTGCAGGTACTGGTTGTGGGCATTGAGTTGCTTCCTGGACAAGGGAGCCTGGTTGTTTTGCCGGTACGACTCCATCAGTACGTCCTTGACATCGCCCGTGCCCGTCCCGATCCAGGGATGCTGCCGGATCAGCCCCGCGGAAATCCGCCAGATATCCATCCTGACCGCAGTTCCGTCCTCCGGCCCGCTGGTCCGCGCTTCGGCGGAGGTGATCACCTGCCGTGCGCGTGAGATCCGGTTGAAAGCAAAAGGGAATGCCTGCGAATACACCATTCCGACCCCGGCAAGAACGCAGGCGGCAGCCAGTACTTTCCAGATTTTGACTTTATTCACCAGCAGGATCACCAGGAAAAGGATCTCCGTGAGGAAAAGGGTCAGCAATCCGGCCTTGGAACTCAGCAGAAAGATCATGGCCTCCAGGAAAAGTGCCAGCATTGCCAGCCCCGCGAGTTGCAGGCGCGGGAGCCGGTTGAATCCTCGGGCCAGGTAAGCCAGTGCCAGGCCTGTTCCGAATGTATAGTACATGGAAAGATAAGAGGCATGGAAATACCAGCTTAACTGGCTGTAATAGAAGGCGTCGACCGTTCCCTGCCGCGAGATCGTCCAGGCCCTTCCAAGAAACAGGAGTGATCCTGCCACACAGGCTCCAAGGAAGGTAAACAGTAGAATTTTCACCCTGCGCGCATGGAATACACCGGGGTCGGAGGTGGCAAAGATCAATGGAAAGATCAGTAACGATAACTTGATCTCCAGATCGAACCAGCCGTAGTCCTGGTTTTCCGACCATGCCATTCCCAGCAGGTAGAGCAGGTATAACCCGGCAAAGCCAAGGATCCTGATGCGCCAGCCCTCACGCAGCAACCGGGGAAAGGTGGTCAGGTAGATCCCGCTGACCAGCCAGTTCAGGGCCATCAGGAGGACGAACAGGGGTAACACCCTGGGAAACAAGGGAATTGCAGCGGCTATCAACAGGCTGGATGCAAAGTGAATTTCCCGGTGGATCTTCTGGCTCATAGCGGAGGGTTAATACGTTGACCTGAAAATTGTGGTTTCTTTTCCCTTGGCGGTGAGATGATGGATTCCTCTGTTGCGGGTCGTGTGCATGGATGCTCGTTTACTTGAAAAGTCCCTGCCGGTGGAACCGGAAGACTATGACAACGACGACCGCGATGTATACCGCAACGGAAACCAGGGCGATGACGGCGGCCGCCGGGTAGCCGATCCGGGGAACGAACACCAGGTTGGCGCCCAGGTTCACCACGAGCGCAACGAGAATCGCTGCCAGCATCATGTTCGGTTTCAGGAGAAGTTCAAGGGGTTTGTGAAGCAGCATGGCGGCCTGCCACAGGAAAGCCGAAAGGACCAGCGAGGCCGATACCAGCAGGGGCCGTACCGGTGAAATATGGAGGACCTGGTGGTAGAAAAAGGGATGGAGGAGAAGGAACCCTGCGATGATGATCACGGCAATCAGCAGGCAATAGATCAATCCTTTCCGGATCAGTTTCATGGCCGCCCGCTTCTCGCCCGCATTCCATTTACCGATAATGGCAGGATGAAAGGCAAGCAAGACCGGGACAGTGGAAAAAGTGGCGATCTTGATGATGAAATCTTTGACAGCCGTGTAGGTCCCAACTTCCTGGTAAGTGGCAAACTCCTTGATAATGAAGCGGTCGCCCATGGACATGAACAGGGCAAGGAAAAGCCAGATCATGATCGGAAAGCCAAAACCGAACACTTTCAGCGCAAATTCACGGTCGAAAGAAAGCAGGTGCCTGTCAATCCCCGCCCGGGCGCCCGGCATCAGGACAACCCGTACCGATTCGGTCGCCAACAGGCCTGCGGTCATAGCCACAAAAAGAACCATGAATCCTTTCCGGCCGAAGATCAGCACCAAGACCAGGAACAGCCCGATATAGAAGAGGTTATAAGATCCTTCGAGCAGGGCGTACCGGAACGACCTCAGCCTGGTCTGGTTGAGGGTGAGGTGAAACTGGAATATGTTGTAAAGAAGGATGAAGGCTGCGGCCACCAGGGTGCGGGTCCAGGAAAGGTGAAAATAAACCAGGCAGGTAATCGTCACCATGATCATTCCCACAGCCGTGCTGAACAGGGTGAGCAGGTAAAACCGGTTCACCGCCACCGCCTCTTCCGGTCCCGCTGAACTAAGGAAGCGGAGAATTCCCTGCTGGATCCAGCCTATGGTCAGCGTACTGGTGAGCATGACGGCATAAAAAACGAGGGCGAATTTTCCGTACTCTGCCTCGCCGAGAAATCTCACCGCCAGGATGATGATCAGGAGGTTGACCACGGCCGGGACCATCTTCCCGGTGAAATAGATCATGACGTCCTTCTTCATCTCACTGGATAAGGTGCATATTCTTTTCAGGGAAGAAACCTTGAGCTCCGGTAACGGTCATCGGATACTGGTTTTGTAAAATTCGCGGTTGCGATAGATATAGATCCTGTTGGCCTTGTTGACCGGGTTCAGGCGGTGCATCAATTTGTCGACAAATCCCGGTTCAATGGAGGTTTCATACACCAGCAGAGGGAAACTCTTGCGCGCACGTACCACCCGGCCCGCAAGCCCGCGGTCGCCCGTGAACAGGAAAAACTGTGGATGGTACAGCCGCGGGCCGGCCGCAAGGACTTCCACCCGCTGGAATACCGTGGTGTCGGTAGGGAATTTCTCGGGGTATTCCGGCCATTTCCCTGTATAAAAAAGAGGGGCAAGCGGGACCCCTTCTTTCTCATCCACGATCACAAACATGCTGACATACGGGTAACGGTTCAGGTAATACATCGATTCCACCTGCGCACGTTTGGAATACATGAACGTGAGCCCGGTGAGAAGGATGGTGTTTACTATCCAGAAGAACACCCAGCCTCCGCGAAACAGTTTCCGGTGCTTGAGCCATAAACCCGAAGGGGTGATATACCGGTAGTACCCGGCCGATCCCAGCAGGATGAAAAGGGGAATGAAGGGAAGGATAAACCGTTCCTGTTTATTGGGAAAGGCGGAATGGAAGAGGAAGAACAGGGCGGCCGGAATGAAAATCAGAAGATGATCTTTCCATCCCCGCAGAAATCCGTAAAAAAGAAGCAGGCTGACCGGCGGGATCAGCAACCCGCCCACCGTCAGGAAGTAGTTGTACCACGGAAGGTTGAAATAGGAGTTGCGATCGGTGATGTTGACGCCGATGTAGCCTCGCATCTCGGCAAAAGGGTAACCCCAGATAAAGAAGTCGATCAGGGCCTGGACCACAAAGAAGGAGAGGAAAACGCCCAGCACCAGGAAGAGGGTCTCTTTCCAGCTTTGGCGGAACAACATGACAAGCGCCACACCCGCCGGGTAAATCATGAGCTGGTATCGCAGGTCGGCCGCCAGCCCGAAGAAAACCCCCGCCAGGAGCCAGCGGATACCCGGCCTCAGGGATCCTCCGGGGCGGATCACCTGCCAGAAAGCCAGCATCACGAAAGGAATGCAGGTCGATTCGGCCAGGTTCCTGACAGAGGTCCAGGGAAGAAAGAACACGAGGGCCAGGAGAATGCCGGCCAGCCGGGCCGGTTTTTTCCCTTCCAGCGTTTCGGTGATGCGGTATCCCAGCCATACGGTGATCATGGAAAAACAGGCATGGATCAGCCTTACGATCAGCATCTTAAGCTGTGGATCGTTGAGGTGCACCCACTTCATCAGGGTAAACAGGAGGAAGTGGAAGCCGGGGTAGAAGAAATTATGACCGCTGGGACCGGTATTTCCGGGGGTGGAGGGCAGCCACCGGTTGTAATCATGGCCAAACACCCACGACTGGGAGGCTTCGATGATGAGGTAGTGGTCGTCGAGCATTCCCCAGCCACGAGCAAAGAAGGCGGCAAGCAAGCGGAACAGGGCTGCCAGCAGGAGGATGATCACCAGCGGGGAGTCGTTCCAGGTGCGGCGGATGTAACCGGTTATCTGGCGGGTGGCAGGGGGTATCAACATCAGATGTCGGCGATGATCCCGAGGTAATTCTCCGGGGTGATCGTTTTGAGTTCCGTTTTGACCTTCCTGGTGATTTTCAATCCGTCGATGAAGGCGTGCAGCGATTCACGGGTGATCTCCCGGCCCCGGGTCAATGCCTTCAGCGCCTCGTAAGGTTCGGGATAGTTTTCGCGGCGGAGGATGGTTTGCACGGCTTCCGAAACCACGGCCCAGTTGGCGTTGAGGTCTTCTTTCAGCCTCGCCTCATGGAGGATGAGTTTGTCAAGTCCCCGCAACAACGATTTATAAGCCACCAGCGAATGAGCCATCGGGACGCCGATGTTCCGGATAACGGTCGAATCGGTCAGGTCTCGCTGCAGTCGCGAGATAGGCAGCTTCGCTGAGAGGTGCCCGAAGAGAGCGTTTGCCATCCCCAGGTTGCCCTCCGAATTTTCGAAATCGATCGGGTTGACCTTGTGAGGCATGGTGGAAGAGCCAGTTTCAGTCGATTTTACCTTTTGCTTGAAGTAATCCATCGATATGTAGGTCCACAGATCCCGGTCAAGGTCGATGAGGATGGTGTTGATGCGCCGCAGGTTATCGAAAAGCGCAGCCAGGTTATCGTAATGTTCGATCTGGGTGGTGGTTTGGCACCGCTCGAGCCCCAATGTCCCGTTGATGAATGTATTGGCGAACGATACCCAGTCGATCCCGGGATAGGCAGCATGGTGGGCATTGAAATTGCCGGTCGCCCCCCCGAATTTTGCCGAGAATGGGATGGTTTCGATCAGCGCCAGCTGCATGCCGAGTCGTTCCACGAAGACATACAGCTCCTTGCCAACGGTGGTAGGGGAGGCAGGCTGTCCGTGGGTGCGTGCCAGCATCGGCACATGGTTCCATTTGCGGGCCAGGGCCAGCAGGTCACCGTAAACCGTCTCCAGGGCGGGTTCCATCACGTCGTTCCAGGCATCCCTCACAGCCAGGGGAAAGGCGGTGTTGTTGATGTCCTGCGAGGTCAGCCCGAAATGGATGAATTCAGCATACCGATCGAGCCCCAGCCGGCTGAACTGCTCCTTCAGAAAGTACTCGATCGCCTTGACATCATGGTTCGTGGTGGCTTCGATCTCCTTGACACGGAGGGCATCGGAAGCTTCGAACCGGTTGTATAACGCCCGAAGTTTCGGAAAGAACTTCCGGTCGAATTCCTTGAGCGGAGGCAGGGGAATCCGGCACAAGGCAATGAAATATTCGACTTCCACCAGCACCCGGTAGCGAATGATGGCGGCTTCCGAAAAATGGCCGGACAGGGGCCCGGCCGATTTCCGGTACCTCCCGTCGATCGGGGAAATGGCATCCAGCGTGTTATCCATACGTTGTTGCTAACCTTTCCGCAAAGATAGGACAAATCCCCGTAACGATTTATTTTCTACTTTTGTCTGACAGGATGTTAAACACAAAACCCGATCTCATGAAGAAACTTTTTACCCTTTTTGTTTTTCTTTTTGCAGGGATGATCGCCTTACAGGCACAGACCCTGACAACCAACCAGCCGCTGAATAAAAATGTGGTGCTGGAGGAGTACACCGGTATCCATTGCCAGTATTGTCCGGAAGGCCATGCCATTGCCGCTTCGATCCTGGCCAACCATCCCGGCCGGTCCGCAGCGATTGCCGTCCACCAGGGAAGCTACGCATCTCCCAGCACCGGTGAACCCGACTTTCGCACCCCTTTCGGTGACCCGCTGGCCGGACAGACCGGGCTTTCAGGTTATCCCTCAGGTACGGTGAACCGCCATGTATTTACAGGGGGCGTGACTGCCCTGAACCGGGGCGACTGGACCGCGAATTCGGAGATCATCCTCCAGCAACCCTCGCCGGTCAATGTGGGCGTTGAGACCACCTGCGATACCAACACACGGCAACTGACCGTTCATGTGGAGCTTTACTATACCGCAAATAGCGCGGTTTCGAGCAATTATATCAATGTGGCGCTGATCCAGAACCATATCATCGGTCCCCAGACGGGTGGAGGAATGGGCAACAATTACGTACATATGGATATGCTTCGTTACCTGATTACCGGACAATGGGGCGATGAGGTAACCACCACGACCTCGGGCACCCTGGTCGAACGCACCTATAACTATACCATCCCGGCTGATTACAACAACGTTCCCTGTGTGATCCGCAATTGCGAAGTGGTGGTGTTTGTAACCGAATCGCACCAGGAAATCCTGACCGGCGACAAGGTTCCTGCGATCGATGGAACCAACCTGTATGTGGGTGATTTTTCCTCGACCGACAGCCTGATGAAACTGGGTCAGCCTTCCGTTCCGGTTGACTTCAGCCTCAATGTCAACAGCAATATCTCCGGCAGTCATCCTTTCAGGATCAAGGTTCTTCCCAACGCACCGGGCGGCTGGAGTGCCGCGTTTGACATCGCCGGGCAGACCGGGATCGCCGATAGTACCGATGTTGACCTGACCAAAGGTACCCCAACCCCGCTGACCCTTCACGTCACCCCGGGTGATTCGGCTGGATTTGCGGCGTTTACCCTTGAAATGACCTCCGTCGGGAATCCGAATGCGCCGGCCAAATACATCACGGTGAATGTGATCTCCAATGTACACACGCTCCTGGTCAATGCCGCCGGAGATAATAACGCGACCCTGCACCAGGATGCATACATCAACGGGCTGACCGCTGCCGGTTGCACGCACCTGGCTGTGCTGAAGTCGAATGATTTCGTACGGGCAAAGACGGCCGGGATCCTCACGGAGATCCTTAATATCTTCTATAACTGTGCCTGGACATTCCCTGCCTTCACCGATCCGGAGGCAACCGCCTGCATGGCTTTTGTCGACAACGGAAAGAATCTCTTCGTGGCCGGCCAGGATGTAGGCTGGGATATCATGAGCGGCGCCGCCGGAAATCATGGAACAGTAATTTCCAAGAATTTATACACCAACTACCTGAAGGCAAGCTATGTGGGCGATGGAAGCAGTACCAATAACAAATTGGTTGCCGAGCCGGCGGATCCCGTTTACGGTACTACGGCCACCTCCAATGTGGTCGATGTCTATGGCGGAAATATGTATCCCGACCAGATCGCCCCGGTCCAGGATGCTACGGCTACCTTTTACTACAATACCACCTTTACGAAGACCGCTGCGGTGAAGTCAACCAAAGGCCAGGCCAAGGTGGTATACTTCGGTGTCGGACTTGAAATGGTCCAGAGCGATGCCATCCGCAACGATATCCTGACGCGTACTTATAACTGGTTCATGGAAGGGATGGGTACGGGTGAAAACCCCTGTCGTACAGCGGGACACCTGGGTTCCAACTATCCAAACCCCGCCGGGAACGAGACGACCATCATGCTGAATTCAATCGACCGGGACATGATGATCCAGGTGGTTGACATGACCGGCAGGTGCCTGCTTTCGGTGCCCGTAAGCACCGGAGATACCCGGGTCCGGATCTCCACTTCAAACCTTGGCAGCGGCCTTTACCTGTATCGCCTCACTGCCGGGAACCAGGTGCTGGAATCGAGGAAGATGAATGTTGTGAAGTAACAGGGAATACGAAACAGATGACGGGTGACACGTAACGGGAAAATCCGTTGCCGGTCACCCGTCTCTTTTTACCGGTCACTTCGTAATTTCCTGCAACCACTTGTAAATATCTCCCATGGCTTCGGGAGAGAAGGTCTCTTCAATGGTGGCATACTCCACCGGGCTGCCCGTTTTTGCGGTCTGAAAGAGATGGTTGAGCCCGGGAAGCTCTTTCACGGTATAGGAAGAGTTTCCCCCGAAGATCATGGCCCGTTCGATCGCATCAAGATTTTCCTTTGCGGGAACCTGGAGATCGAGGCTCCCGCCGAGTGCCAGCAGCGGACATTTGATTTGCGACAGGTAAGGCTGGGGATCGAAGGAAAGGAAGGTCCTGAACCAGGGCGAGGTGAGGGTCGCCACCTGGGCGTTGAGCATATCCTCCGTCATGGAGTGGTAACTGGTATCCGAAGCCCGGGCCTTGTCGTAAGCCTTCATCAGGGACCGGATCTTCCGGCCTGCCTGGTCGTTGTCCTGGTTCTTCTTCAGAGCCAGGTAACAGTCGCGATTCAGCTTGTTGGTGAGCGCGATGGCAGCATCGGAGGTTCCTTCCGCCCGGTTGATGAGTTCCGATTGCCGCAACAGGATCTCTTCTCCGGTGGTGCCCGGACCTGCCAGCAGGATGACGAATTTTATCTCCGGGCGGCGGGAGGCAACGATCGTGGCTACGAGTGCACCCTCGCTGTGGCCGGCAATCCCGAGTTTCGTAGTGTCGATCCCGGGGCGTTTCCGGAGCATATCGAGGGCAGCTTCGGCATCGGTGGCAAAATCAGGTGTGGTAGCCGTACCGAATACTCCTTTCGATTTTCCGATGCCCCGGTCGTCGTAGCGGAACACGGCATAACCGAGCCGGGTCAGATAATCGGCCAGGACCAGGAATGGCTTGTGACCCAGTAACTCTTCGTCACGGTTCTGGGGTCCGGATCCGGTCACCAGGATCACGGCCGGAAACCGGCCGGTGCGGTTGGGGAGTGTCAGCGTGCCCGAAAGATCAAAACCCCCGGCAGGATTGCGAAAGGTGATCTCTTCCGTGTCGTAGGGAAAGGGAGGTTTCGGTTCCTGAGGACGGTTCAGGGTGGCCTTTTTTCCCTGCCTGACCATGAGAATGGGGAACGACATTCCACCCTGTTTCCAGGTCCCGTGCAGGGTGTCGAGCGCCTTGTTGATGCGCCCGCAAAGATAACCGCCGATGCCCTGGGCCGATACATCCAGCGAATCGCCGTACATGGCCGCCCGGTCGGTCGGCAGATCCAGGATCCCCTGGTCCGGACTGTCAAAGGTGACGATCAGTGTGTCCCTTTCTCCGGCGTTCACATTCATGACAAGACGAAGCTGGGTCATCTGTACTTTCAGGGAACCAATCCAGTAACCCTTCAGTTTTTTCAGACTTTGATTTCCCTGTGACAGCCCCGGCAAAGGAAGGGTCAGGACAGTGAATGTCAGCAGGATGGCAAGTTTAATGGACAAATTTCTTTTCATGGTAAGGGTGGCATATTTACGCCGGTAGTCCGGCATTATTATGGCAAAGTAACAAAGAAATATCTGCTTGCACGGATGAAATATTCTTATTTTTGATACATGATCTTCTGTTACCCGTTCCTTTTTTGAACTCATCCTGCCCATCTGAACCGGAAAGAAAAAGACGTTTAATGCCGAAGTATGTCAAACATGAAATGCCAACGGTGAAATGCCAACGGTGAAATGTGAAGTGTAAAATACATCGTAAATCCTAAATCCCATGCCCCTCTCCCGAATGGAACGCTACCTGCAGGAAGCTGAAAAGGCCCTGCAATGGCACCGGAACCTCGTGGCAGAAATGAGAAGCTGCCGATTCGACACGATTGCTGCTCACGGGCTCTACTCGATGCAGGAAGCCCTCGATTTCAACCAGGGCTCGGTGATTGAACCGATCTATATGTCCACCTCGCAGGCGTACCGCGATTCGGATGAGATGGAGGCGGCCCTGGGGTACAAGATCCCTACCTGGTGCTACTCCCGCATTGCCAATCCCAGCATGTACTACCTCGAAGGGGTGCTGGCTCTGCTCGAAGGGTATGGTTCCGAAGCGGAAACCTCCTGCCTGGCTACGGCCTCGGGGATGGCGGCGATCCAGAGCGCCGTTGACCCATTCCTGCTGCCCGATCCAGCCCGGCCGGAGGCGCCCATCAACTTCGTCGCGACGGCTCAGGTGTACGGCGGCACTTTTCAGCAGTTCTCGGTGCGCAAGGACCGCGAACGGCGGATCGAATGGCGCAAGGTCATCCATTCCACCGACCTGTCGGAATGGGAATCGCTCATCGACGAGAATACCCGGTTCCTTTATGGAGAGCTTCCGAGTAATCCCTGCCAGGGCTTCTTTGATGTCAGGGCTGTGGCAAACCTTGCGCATAAGCACGGGATCCCGCTCATTGTCGACTCCACCGTGGCCACGCCGGCCCTGCTGCGGCCGATCGCCCTCGGCGCCGACATCGTGGTGCAATCGGTGACCAAGACCATGGCAACCAGCGGTTTCGTCATTGCCGGGGCGCTGATCTCGCGGAAAAACCTGGTGTCACGGGTGGGCAGCCCGGAAATGAAGGCTGATTTCGCCACTTACCTGAAACTACTGCCCAACCGCGATAACGGTCCGAATATTTCACCCATGAACGCCGCCCTGGCGATCAACGATATCCGCACCCTCCGGCTGAGAATGGACCATATGAGCCGGAGCACCATGCAGGTGGCACAATTCCTTTCCGCACATAAACATGTTGAACGGGTGGAATACCTTGGACTTGAAAATCATCCCCTGCACGATCTTGCCTCGCGCTACATGTTCCTGGTCGATGCCGAGCATGACCAGCAATATGGTACACCTGTCAACCGGTACGGTCACCTGATGTCGTTCCTGGTGAAGGGCGACGCTCAGGCCACACGCGACGTGTTCGATGCCTTTACCCGTATCTGGCGGGCTACCGACCTGGGAAGGGTGAAGTCGGTCGCCACGATCCCCGCCATCTCCACCCATTCGCAACAAGGCGAGGAGGGACGGAAACTGGCCGGAATCCCGTCGAACCTGATCCGCCTCTGTGTCGGAGTAGAGCATCCCGACGATATCATCCGCGACCTCGACCAGGCGTTTTCGGTGCTCGACGGCCGCCCGGTATCGGTATCCACACCGGGCTTCTCATCCGGAGGCGCTTCATCGGCAAGGCTTGGGGAGACCTTTCTGTAACGGGTCCCTTCTCACGGCAATTAAATTTGTTGAAATGGAAAATAACCTGTTGTACCATTCCACCAACCGGGTATCCCCGCCGGTCTCTTTCCGCGAGGCGCTCCTCATCGGGCAGGCACCCGACCGGGGGCTCTACCTGCCGGAAAGGATCCCGGTACTGACGCCGGATGAGATCGCACGGCATTCGGAGATGGAATATCATGCGATCGCATTTGACGTGATGACAAGGTACCTGGCCGGCGCTGTCACAGCGGATGAACTGCAGGCCATGACGATCGAGGCATACGACTACCCGGTACCGCTGGAAAAGGTGACCGGGAGGAAGTTTGTCATGCGGCTTGACCAGGGACCCACCGCGTCGTTCAAGGATTTTGCCGCACGTATGATGGGCAGGCTGATGCAGCACTACCTGAAAATAAGCGGGCAAAAGTTGCTGATCCTGACCGCGACTTCCGGAGATACCGGCAGCGCCGTGGCCAATGCTTTTTACGGGCTTGATAATATTCGCGTGGTGGTATTGTTCCCGGAAAGTGAAGTAACGGACCGGCAACGGAAGCAGATGACCACCCTGGGGAAGAATGTA
>Ga0116171_10003419_pt1 | contig 14692 bp, 14 predicted proteins | sample AD_JPNHW2_MetaG_FD_89798 | JGI IMG/M metagenome (GOLD analysis project Ga0116171, IMG submission 89798) | Active sludge microbial communities of municipal wastewater-treating anaerobic digesters from Japan - AD_JPNHW2_MetaG | ecosystem: Engineered > Bioreactor > Anaerobic > Digestate | place...
CGGGGCCGGTGATGCGGTACTCGAAAACCATCTTGCGACTTGCCAGCTCCTTGACCCGCGCCCACACCGTCACTTCCTCGTCATAGTGGGCGGCACGCCGAAAGCGGCAGACGAGCTCGGCGACCATCAGATAGACGCCACGCTCCTCCCATTGGCGGTACGGCATCCCCGCGGCACGGGACAGGGCGGTGCGGCCGACCTCGAACCACACCGGATAGACGGCATGATGGACCACCCCCATCTGGTCGGTTTCGGCGTAGCGCACGCGCAGGCGGACCGGGAAGAATCCACTGTTCATGGCGTGGATTGTAGCGGCAGACTGGAGACCCGGGGCTGGACGTGGACGCCGACCCCGATCCTCGTGCACGTCCGCGCTCAGCTTCTGTTGGACCGTGGTAGGCTTGTTGCAACACACGCCGCACGCTGCGGCAAGAGGGTAGGCCGGATGCTGGAACTGGTTCTGCTCGATGGGACCGAAAGGCGATTTCCGCTGGAGGAAGGCGCCGAGCTCATGGTGGGAGTGGCGGCCAACTGCTCCGTGCGGCTGACGGCGGTTGACGTGTCGCGCGCCCATTCCCTGATCACCTGCCAGCGTGGCAAGGTGGTGGTGCTCGACCTGGGCAGTACCAACGGGACCTTCGTCAACGGGCGCCGCATCAAGGAGGCCGAGCTCCACGCCGGCGACTTCATCCGTTTCTCCTCGGTGATGGCGCAACTGGCGCCGCCGGCCGAGGCGAGCCGGGCGTCGCGCGAGGGGTCGTCGGGCGGTGACCGCCCGGTTCAGCCAGCGACGCATCCGGGCGAGCCGCGGCACTCCACGTCCGACCGCATGCCCATGATCCTGCAGGAGAGCATCGCATGGCTGTTGGGTCGCTGGGCCAACGCCGGCGAGCAGGCGGCCGGTGCCCTCGTCGAGTGGATCGTCCAGCACCGGGGACTGCGCGGCTGCGCCGTCCTGGAGGGCGTGGACGCAGAGGTCATGGTGGTGGCGACCCACGGCGACGTCCTGGACCTCCTGGAGGACTCGGGCCTGCGCAAGCTGGTGCTTGACCCGGTGGCCCGGGCCCAGCCCTTCGAGACCGTCGAGCTCTATCCCGCCAGCCGGAAAACGTTGGCCGTCAAGGCCAACGAGCTGCCGTGGCTGCTGCTGGTGCCGGCCACAGGAACCCCTGACAGCGCCGAGCTCGGTCTTTTCGTGAGGCTCCTGGCTGTGTCGCGGCGGCTGGACGGGGCACTTGCCAGTCGTGGGCGTGGCAAGGCGAAACGATAGCCCGCACTGCTCCAGACGAGTCGACGTGAAGGCGGGAAACGCAACGCGCGGGCTTCTTCCTGCCCGCGCGTGTCCGCCTCTCTGCAGGGGAGGAGGCAAGGTGGTCGGCGCCCGAGGCTACTCCTGCTCCTCCTCCTCGTCCTCGTCCGCACCGTAGTCCTCGTACTCGTCCTCGATGTCGTCTTCCTCGACCACGGTCTCGGGATCTTCCTCGAAGTCTTCCGGCAACGAAAATGCGTCGGGGTCGTTGTTGCCACAGACGTCGCAGATGGCTTTCCTGACCTCGCCCTCCCGCCAGGAGAACTGGTCGACCTCCGACTCGCACTCCAGACAGATGATGTAATCCGGTCGGCCCATGGCGTCACCCCCTGCCGGCCCTTGCGGGCAGGCGCATCGACTTCCTGGCAACTCTAGCGAGGCCCCGCGCACGACGCAAGAACCCGCCGGCGATCCGTTGTCCCTCGGAATCGACCACGGCCTTCATCCTGGGCGAGACCTCCATGGCGAGAAGGCGATTTGGGTCCGTGCCGCCCGGCGCACCGAGACGGCGACGGACCCCGGCCCGACGTGGGCGGCCAGGACGATGGCGGCGTCCACGATTGGGATTTCGGAATGGCCAAACAGCCGCGTCAGGTGCGCGGCCAAGTACTCGGCGGCGCCCACCGCGTTGGCGTGGGAGACGATGAGGGCAGCCGGCCGGTCGCCGGCGAAGCGACGCACCCGGCGGGCCAGGCTCCGCATCGCGGCAGCGAAGCCGAGGGCGAAACCGAGGGGTTTGGCCTTGCCGTCTGGTCCGACCGTGATGATCGGGTACAGCCGCAACACCTTCGCCACGCGAGCGGCACCACGGGGGATGCGGCCGCCGCGCACGCCGGTGTCGAGGGAGCCGATGACCGTGAAGAGCGTCACGTCGTCGACGGCGGCCCGCGCGGCCGCCTCGACTTCGTCGAGTCCCTTGCCCTCGGCCGCGGCCCGGCCAGCCACCTCGGCGACCAGTCCCTGGGCCCCGCAGTTGTGGCGGGAGTCGACAACCCGGATGCGCGAGGGATCAACTTGTTGTGCAGCGGCGACGGCCGCCTGGTGGGTCCCCGACATGCCCGAGGACAGGCTCACATAGACGATCCCCTCGCGGGTCTCGAGGAGCTTCGTGAAGGTCGACTTGAAGTCCCCGATCGCGGGCTGCGAGGTGAGGGGCAGCTCCGGTCGGCTCTCCAGCAGGCGGTAAAACATCGGCGGCGTGATGTCGACGCCGTCCTGGAAGACCGAGTCGCCGAAGGCGACGGAGAGAGGGACGCGAACCAGGTGGATGGCGTGAATCGTCGATTCGGGGAGATCGCACGCCGAATCGGTCACCACCGCCACCCGAGCCGTCCGGGCCGCCATCTGCTGCATGATCATGTCGTCGATCTTGGTGCTTTCGATGGTGGCGAAGCCGGCCAGGACGCTGAAGACGCGTTGTGGCTCGTTGGTGTGAATGTGCAAGCGGACGCGCGAGCCGCCTCCGGCGACGACCACCGACCCGCCCAGGTCGGCGACCGCGCGGGCCAGGGCCTTGCGGTCCAGCCGGGTGCCGGTGAGCAGGCCCTCGGTGCAGTAGCGATACGTCTCGTCGAGCTCGGCATGGGCTGCCGCCAGGGGGGTCGACTGCGTGGCCGAGAGACCGGCCCGCCGCCAGTCCGCGGCGAAGCGGTCGGCGAAGAAATGCTGGATGCCCTCGAGGAAGAACACGAACCCCAGGGCACCGGCATCCACGACGTTGTGTCTGGCCAGCACCGCGAGCTGGCGGGGCGTGTTGGCGAGCGCCTCGCGGGCCCGCACCAGCGGCCCCACCATGAGCTCCCGGAAGTCATGGTGGCGCGGCGCGTGCTCCTCGAGACCCGCCGCCCACTCCCGGATCACGGACAGGATCGTGCCCTCGACCGGCTGGGAAAGGGCCTGCTGGGCTGCCTCGGCCCCCCTGCGCACCGCCGCGGCGAACTCACGGGTCGTGAGGCTCACGCGGCTGCCGGTCGCCTCGGCGATGCCGAAGAGAAACTGCGCGAAGATCGCTCCGGAGTTGCCGCGGGCGCCGTCCAGAGCCGCGTCGGCGGCGGTCCGGGCGGTCTGTCCGACGGTGAAGGCGACGCGGGTGGACAGTGCCGCGGCGGCCGAGCGCAGGGTGGAGGCAAGGTTGGCGCCGGTGTCGGCGTCCGGCACGGGAAAGACGTTGATGCGATTGAGGGTGTCCTGCTCGCGGACCACCGCCAGGGCACCGGCGCGGATCGCACGTGCGAAGCGAGGACCTGTCAGGACCTGGACCATGCATCTCCCCCGGGCGGACAGTATAGCCACGGCCGTCGCTGGGCTATTCCTCGCGGCCTCCGGAGCCGTCTCGGTCGGCAACGGCCGGCACGGCCATGTCCTCGAGTTCGTCCTCGCTCGCGAACTGCGAGGGGTCGTCGTTGCCGCACATGAGGCACTGGGCTTCCTTGATCCGGCCGTCATCCCACTCGAAGAAGTAGGTCGGAGTCTCGCACTCCAGGCAGATCAGATAGTCCGGCGCTGACATGCACCCATCCTACCGCAGGTCTGGCCGGCGCGGAGAGAGATGTGACAGACTGGCGCGGGGAGGATCGCGGATGGGCAAGGTCCTGGTGACCGGGGGTGCCGGGTTCATCGGCTCCAGCGTGACCGCACGGCTGCTGGCGCGCGGCGAGCAGGTCGTGTGCCTCGACGACTTCAACGACTACTACGACCCCGCCTTCAAGCGCGAGAACGTGGTGCGATTCGCCGCTCATCCCGACTGGCGGCTGGTCGAGGGCGACATCCGCGACGCTGCCCTGGTGGACCGACTCTATCGGAACGAAGGGTTCTCCTCGACGATCCATCTGGCGGCGCGGGCCGGGGTAAGGCCTTCAATCCTGGAACCGCTCCTCTACGAAGAGGTCAACTGCATCGGCACCCTCAATCTCCTCGAGGCGGCCCGCCATCACGGTGTCCGCACCTTCATCTTCGGCTCGTCGTCGTCGGTCTACGGCATCAACTCCAAGGTGCCGTTCTCCGAGGAGGACCCGATCACCTGCCCGGTCTCGCCCTATGCCGCCACCAAGCGCGCCAACGAGCTGCAGTGCTATACCTATCACCACCTGTACGGCCTGCACATCACCTGCCTGCGATTCTTCACCGTCTACGGCCCCCGGCAACGCCCGGAGATGGCGATCTATGCCTTCACCGAAAAGCTCGCGCACGGTCAGGTCGTGCCGCGGTTCGGGGATGGCTCCTCGGCTCGCGACTACACCTACGTCGACGACATCGTGGCCGGCGTCCTGGCGGCGCACGACCACGCCCTGCCGTTCGAGATCGTCAACCTGGGCGGGTCGCGCACCACGACCCTGCAGCGACTCATCGAGCTGATCGCGGGGGCGCTCGGCGTGCCGCCCCGAATCGAGGCGCGGCCCAACCAGCCCGGAGACGTCCCCATCACCTTCGCTGACGTGAGCAAGGCCAGGCAGTTGTGGGGCTGGGAGCCGGAGGTCCCGATCGAGGAGGGCGTCGAGCGCTTCGTGGCCTGGTACCGCGCCGAGCGCCTGCGCTGACTCAACTCAGGGACTTGCCTCGGGGTCGAGTCGGTAGATCTTGATCGTGTGGCCGACCTCGCCGACCAGGGTGCCTCGCCGTTCGAGGTGCCGCAGGGCGCGGTCGAGCATCTCGGCTTCGCGAACCTCGCCAAACGCCTGGAGGTAGGCGACGCCCAGCGTCTCCACGAAGCCCGACACCGCCACGTAGCGCGGCTGGAACCCCGCGGGGACGGCCCTGGCGTCTACCGCGCCTGGGATGTCCGCGGACGGGTTGGCGGCTCCCAGGTAGAGGTAGGCCATCGGCGCCCACCCACGTTGTCTTGCCAGGTCCCCGACCCGCCGCCAGTCCTGTCCCCAGTCGAGGTTGGAGTCTGCGAGGCAGTGACACCCGCCCCGGGCTCCCCCCACCAGCAGGCTGAAATGGGCGATGTAGTGCGGGAACGCCAGCACGGCCGAGGATGCAAGGACCCCAGCCGCCAGCAGCCGGGCTGGCCTCGCCCACGTGACCAGGGTGCGGCCCGTGACCAGGGCGAGCCCGGGGATAATCGGGAGCAGGTGGCGGGCGCCGATGTTGTAGTTGGAGCCCAGCGAAACCAGGAGGTAGAACCCGGTGACGCCCGCCAGGACACGGACAAGCGTGTCCCGCCGCCAGAACCCGAGCACCACTCCCCAGAGCGCCGCCAGCAGGAACAGAAGCGACGTCTTGAGGACCAGGGCGATCGGGAAATAGAGCGGGAAGCCCTGGGTTGAGACCTCTCCGCACAGGAAGTTGACGCCCTGTCCGGCGCGATTGTTGAAGTGGACGTACGCCAGGCCGAGCCCCCAGTGGGCCGCCGACACGCTGACGCCTCCGAGCCTCTTCAAGGCATACGCGGTCGAGGCCGTGCCCTTCCAGTGTCCGAGGAACGCCTCGACCGTGGCAGCGTGCTCGGCCTGGCTGACATGGCGAACCGCCGGCCAGGTGCAGGCCAGGGTCATGGCCAGCGCCACTCCTCCGGCCCCTGCCAGGGCGATCAGCATCCGCCAGCTCCTCCGGCGCACGGCCGCAATCAGTACCGTCGTCGCCACGATAACGGCCAGGTAGACGGCCGAGAACTTGACGGCAAGCGCGAGCCCGACGGCAGCGCCGACGACCGCCCAGCCGTGTCGCCAGCCGCCCAGCCAGCGATGCACGAGGAATCCTGTCCACACCCAGGTGGCCGCGGCCGCGACATCGGTGTGGACGATGGGGGCGTGGCCGAGGACCAGCGGCTGGCCGGCCAGGGCCACCAGCGCCAGCAGGCCGGCTCCCTCGCCCCAGGCGAAACGTGCCCAAAGGTAGGTTGCAGCCAGCAGCGCCGCCAGGACGGCGAGGCCGGACAGCCGAGCGAGGCGCAGGATGGTCTGGGAGTCGCTCGTGTTGGCGTAGAGGAACCGCCGCACCTCCTGGTTGAGGTCGCCCAGGCGCTCGACCGGCGCTCCGGCCGGCCCTCGCAGGTCGAGCGGCTGCAGCGGCAGCCCCGCCAGCAGCTTGACCAGAGGCGGATGCTCCGGATTGAGGTCGGCGTGGCCGTCGTGCACGTACACCCAGGCGGCCAGGATGTGATAGGGCTCGTCGTTGGTGGCGGAGTTGTTCCATCCGGCGGCGCCGGCCGCGAGGACCGCCGCCGCGATGACCAACACCGCGGGCCAGCGGCCGGCCGGCAGGTCAGGGAGTCTGGCGACGAACCGGGCCAGGCGGACCCGGGGCGTTGTTGAGCCGCTTGGCTCGCTGCTCACGGCAACCCCGCCGGCACCCACAGCTCGACTACCGGGGTCACCGGAAGGGACCGCAGGCCAAGCCGGCCAGCCAGACGGCGGAGATCGCCGGCGGTGTCGGCGCCCGGGGCGACGATCACGGCGGCGGGGCGGGCCGCCAACCGTGTCGCCAGCGCCTCCAGCTCGCCGGGCGCGGGGTGGTCGTAGCCGGAGACGTACCAGCCCGGGTGGGCGGCAGCCGCGGTCGGGTAGCTCACCGGCTCGACCCGAGAGCCGCTGTTCTGCAGTTGGAAGGCGACCCCCAGTCGCCAGGCGCCTCCGACGACAACCTGACCACCGGCCGGGAGGCGGTCCCGGACCGCCAGCGCCAACAGCTTCTCGGCGCTGGGAGGCGCCGCGGCCCAGGCGAGAAGGGCCAGTGTCGAGACCACCAGGCCTGCCGTCGCAAGACCGAGCCCCAGCACTCGAGCGAGCCGCCCTGGCGCCGCGGCGAGGAGCAGCAGGAAGGGCAGCAGGAAGGCTGCCTGGGTGCGGCCGGGGTAGAACACCGGGACTCCGAGCGAGGCGAGCAGCCAGAAGCCCAGGACCGGTAAGACGATCCCGGGGGCCAGGAGCCATACGTGACTGGCTCCGCGCCCGGCCAGGACAAGGAGTGCGACGGCCATCGCGGCTCCGGCCAGCTCGACGGTGAGTGGTGGCGAGGGTAGATCGAGGACACCGCCGAAGGCGGCGGTCTCGGGAAGGTATCGCAGAATCGCCAGGAGGCGGGACGGCGGAATGGGCAGGCTCTCCCAGAGGCTCCCCATCCAGGCGATGGCGGCGGTGGGTTGGGTGGTCATCACCGGCATCCAAGGCAGGTGGGAAGCAAGGCCCGCGGCCACTGCCAGCAACCCCGGACGACGCGCCGGCTGCGGCAAGAGAAGGCAGCACACGCCGAACGCGCCAGCGAGGATCACCCCGAGACTGTGCGCCCAGCAGCCGAGGGCCACGGCGAGCCCCAGGCCCCAACTGCCGCGGCCGTCCGCGGTCAGCCTGGACATGCGCTCCCAGGCCCAGGCGCCAGCCGCCAGGAGAAGGCCGTACGCCCGTGCCTCACTGCCCCAGTGCACCGCCAGCGGGTGACTCGCCAGAAGGAGCCCGGCGACCCAGGCGGCCCCGTTCCCCCACAGGCGCCGCGCGGCCAGGACCGTGAGGAGCACAGTCGCCACACCGGAGAGCACCGCGAGAGACCTCGCGGCGGCCAGGGGCGGGAACCCGAGGGCGGAGACCGCATGGGTGAGGACGTAGAGCAGGGGAGGCCCCGAGTCGAGCCGCAGGGCCGCCAGGAGGTCGCTCCACGACAGCCGGGAGGCCCAGGCCGTGAAGTACTCGTCGTGCCAGGGGGGACGCGTCCCGGCGGCTGCCGTGCGCAGCACCAGAGCGAAGGTCCCCGGCACGACCAGTGCCAGCCACGACCGGCGGGGAAGAGGGATCACCCAGGCAGTTTCCTCGCGCCTCTCCGGTCGCGTCAAGCGCGGCCAGGCCGGGGGAAGCCCCGACGCACCGGCGGAGTTGTGGGCTTGAGTGGCGAGGCTGCTACGCGGGGGTGGGACGATGCGGATTTTCAAACTGGACAGCACGATGTGGCTACCCAGGGACCGGGTCGAGGTGTTCGCGTTCTTCGCCGACGCTCGAAACCTGGAGACTCTGACGCCGCCGTGGCTTGGCTTCCAGATCCTCACGCCGATGCCGCTCGACTTGCGGGCCGGCGCCCGCATCGACTACCGCCTCCGGGTTCGTGGCGTGCCACTGCGGTGGCAGAGCGAGATCGCGGCGTGGGAGCCGCCTACCCGGTTCGTGGACGAGCAGCGGCATGGTCCCTACCGCCTGTGGGTGCACGAGCACACCTTCGTCGAGCGCGATGGCGGGACCGAGGTGCGCGACCACGTGACCTATGCCGTGCCGGGAGGATGGCTCGTCGAACGCCTGCTGGTTGGACCTGATCTGCGCCGCATCTTTGCCTTCAGGCGGGCAACGCTCGCTCGACTGTTCGGTTTGGCCCCGATGGTCTGATGTCGGCGGCGTAGAATCGAACCGAATGAGGTGTCGCCAAGGAGGAGTCAGCCAATGACCGCTTCCCCCAAGCTCCCGCCTGTGCCCCCGCGTACGACCCGTAACAGGCCGAAGGCTGGCGCCGCCGGTGCAGCCAGGACCCCCAAGGTGGCCGCCAAGGCTGGCGGGTCCAGGCCTCCACGGCCCCCGAGTGTTCGCCGGGCACCTCCAGTGGCATCGCCCCTGGCCGGACTCCAGTCCGATCTCGGAAGCCTGCGCACGGCGCTCGATGAGGTCCTCGCCCGGGTGCGGAGCCGCCTGGTGGCGCGGTTGGAGAGGCTCGAGCAGGCGGCCAGCGGCGAGCCGTCGCTCGCGGCGGCGGTCGTCGAGGACATGCGCGACGAGATCAAGCGCGCCGGCATCAACCCGAAGAAGGGTCGGATGAAGGACCTCGCCCGGCTGAAGGGACTGCTGGACGCACTCTGCGGGGAGCTCCCCGGTGGCGGCAAGTGACCCGTCACCTCTGACTTACCGGGCCCGCCGCGCCCCGAAACCGGGCCAGCCGGAGGTGCCCGCGGCCCTGATCCTGGTGGTCTCGGACTCGCTGGCCCTGGCGGCCCGCAAGATCCTCGCGCGCCAGGCGTTTCTGATGGAGGCCCACCGCCCCGGCACTCTGGCCAGGCAGAATCCCGAGGAGCTGCACGACCTCCGGGTGGCGTCGAGGCGGGCGAGGGCGGCCCTGAGATTGCTGCGGCACGTCCTGCCCGCGGACCGGGTGGGGCACTGGCGGGATGAGCTGCGGTGGCTGGGAGGGCTTTCGGGTCTGGCACGGGACATGGACGTCTTCCTTGATCGCATCAGGCGGCACCTCCGGGCGGTAGGCGCCGATCCTGCAGTGCAACGAGTGCTGCTGCGAGGCGTGCGGGCCGAGCGGCGGCTGGCGCACGCCGAGCTGGCGGACGCCCTGAGGTCGGCGCGTCTGGCAGAGCTGATGCGGGAGCTTTCGGAGGTACCAGATCCTCCAGCCGAGCCCCGACGCGGGGTGTGGGCGGATGGCTCGGCACGCGAGCTGGCCCCCGGGCTCATTCGCGGGCCGCTCAGGCGTTTGCGGTCATGGCGTCGTCGTCGGTGCGAGTGGCTGACGGCGCAGGAGATGCATGCCATCCGCATCGCCGGCAAGCGTGCGCGTTACGCCATCGAGTTCTTCGCGGACGTGCTGGGGGGCGACCTGCGGATGCACCTCAAGGAGCTCGTGGCCCTCCAGGACTGCCTCGGTGCCCACCAGGACGCGATCGTGGCGATGGCACGCCTCGGCGAGCTGGCCCGGCAGCGTGGAGCATGCGGCCGCCCACCGGAGTGTCTGGCGACTCTTGCGGCACTTGTCGGGCTCGAGCGCGAGGCGATGGCGGCCCGCCGCCAGGAGTTCACCGAGCTGGGCCCGCGCCTCTTCGAGCTCGCCAGGTCCATCTCCAGGTCCCTTTCGTGATGGTGGGCCGCGCACTCCGTGCGCCAGCCAACGGTGGACATCAAGGGCAGGACGTGACTGCAGGACGCTTCCGGTCACCCGAAAAAGCACTGCCAAGCACCAGAACGAGGGTCCCCAGCGCCGCCCCGGCGAGGCCGGGCTCCAGGGCAGCAGGGAAGCTCGCACGGGACATCTCCAGGACCAGGTCGGTGACTGCCCCGGTCGCCATGGCGGCAGCCACCGCCCGCGGCCGTGCTCCGGGCCACGCCAGCCCGAGCGTCATGGCCGGCAGCAGCGCGGCGGTGAAGAACCCCCAGCCGGCGACGCCCAGCATCGCCACCGCCCGCTCGCTGGTGACACCGACCAGGGTGGCGGCCACTCCCACGCCGACGGTCGCGAAGCGAGCGGCCCCGACGCCACGGGGCTCGTGACCGACGGCCCTGGGCAGGTCTCTCACCAGCGCTGCCGCGGCCAGGTTCAGAAAGGACGCAGCCGTGGACATCATGGCGGCCAGCACCGCAGTCGCGGCGAGCAGCACGGCCCACGGTCCCAGCGCGGTCATCACGTGGGGCGCCAGCTCGTCCGGCTGACCGATGGTGATACGGCCCTGGGCCACCAACGCCGCCCCACCCAGACCCACCCCGAGCCAGACCGCCAGCATCGCCGCGAGGGCGCCGGTGAGCACCGCCGGCAGGCGCCGCAGATCAGCGCGGCGGCGCAGGAACAGGAACTTCTGGATGTAGTGGGGCTGGGCCAGCGTTCCGAGGGCGAAGAGCAGGTACAGGCTCGCCGCCCGCCCGGGAGGAAAGCTCCCGAAGCTGCCCAGTAGCCCTGGCCGCGCGGCGGCCAGGGTTCGGACCGCGGCCACCGGCCCGCCAGCCAGATGGATGGCCGCCGTCGCCAGGAGCACACCGAAGGCTGCCATGGCTGCCCCCTGGGTTGCGTCCGCAAGCAGCCCGGCACGCATCCCGCCGGCCGCGGTATATGTCGTGGTGGCGGCCATGACCAGAGTCGCCGCGACCCAGCCTTGCAGACCCAGGAAGCCCGCCCCCAACACTGCCGCGGCTCTCACCTGCACGGCCAGGGAGGCCACACAGCCGACCAGCACGACAAGGGACGTGACGACCGCCAGGGGTTGGCTCTCCAGCCGGCGTCCCAGGAGCTCGGGGATGGTCAGCGGGCGATCCCGGTCGTCGGTTACGAGTCGCTCGCCGAGTACCCAGCACTGCAACGCCCCCGTGACCGGGGCCGAGAGGATGATCCAGAGGGAACCGACGCCGGCGACCGCGAACAGACCTGGCCCACCCACGAAGGTGAATCCCGACACCGCGGCTGCGGTCCCCGCGAGGCCAGCCAGCCACGGTCCTGCCCGGTGTCCCGCCGCGAAGTACTCGCCGGCGGTGCTGGCCCGGCGAGCCCCCCAGATTGCCAGGGCGAGGGCTGCCACGAGAAGGCCAGCCAGGAGCGTCATCGACGCGTTCCGAAGGTGCGGGCGTACAGCCACGGCATGATTGGCAGGGGGAGCAGGAAGAGCGTTGCGAGCATCCAGAGCATTCCGGCCGTAACCCCAGCTCGTAGCCACCATGCTCCTGTCAGCCCCACCGCAAGCCACAGCCCGATTCCGGCCAGCAGCCATCGGCGGCGGATGGTCAGGTCGGGCGCCAGGGCACAGGCGGCCGGTACGGCCAGGGCGGCCAGTGCCAGCAAGAGGGTAGGCGCACCAAATGCGAGGAGGATGTAGCCGGCGGCGACGGCGACTGCCAGAACCGGCATCAACAGGTTCGCGCGTCTTGGGGTCTGGTCGGTTGGCACGGCGTGAGTTTACAATCCAGGGGCATGCCAGCGAACCTCACCCCTCAGTATCGGGCGGCCGAGACCAAGTTCAAGGCGGCGCACAGTCCCGAGGAGCGACGGCTGGCCCTCGACGAAATGCTGGCCACCATCCCCAAGCACAAGGGGACGGAGAAGATGCAGGCCGAGCTCAAGCGCCGCATGGCACGCCTGCGCCAAGAGGAGGAGACCCGTACCCACAAGCACGGCCACGTCATCAAGGTGGAGCCGGAGGGCGCGGCGCAAGTGGTCCTGCTTGGGCCGCCCAACTGTGGCAAGTCGCAGTTGCTGGCGGCGCTCACCCGGGCCGAGCCAGCGGTGGCCGAGTACCCTTTCACCACGACGCGACCTCAGCCAGGCATGATGCACTTTGAGGACGTGCAGATCCAGCTCGTGGACCTGCCGCCGGTGGCCCGCGAGCACCTGGATCCATGGCTGGACGGGCTGGTGCGTGGCGCCGATGCTGCCATCCTGGTGGTGGACCCCACCTCGAGCGAGGTTCCTGATGACGTCGAGGTGGTCAGGGAGCGTTTGACCGCCCAGCGCATCCCGCTGGTCGGCACGCTGCCCGAGGACGCCGATCCCCGCGATACCCCGCTGCCGACGCTGGTCCTGGTCAACAAGGTGGACCGGGCTCGCGAGGAGGACATGCAGGTGTTGGAGGAGCTGTACAGCAGCGAGTTCCCCCTGGTGCGGGTGTCGGCGCTCAGGCACATCGGGTTCGAAGCGTTCAAGGTGGCGCTCTGGAGGCGACTGCAGCTCGTGCGCCTGTATTCCAAACCCCCGGGCAAACCGGCCGACATGAAGGAGCCATTCGTGCTGCCCGAGGGCGCCACCCTCATGGACCTGGCCGAGCACATCCACCGGGAGATCGCCGAGAAGCTGCAGTTCGCCCGCGTCTGGGGCGGCAAGCTGGACGGACAGCGCGTCGCCCGGGACTTCGAGCTGCGAGACCGGGATGTCGTCGAGATCCACGCATGAAGACCGGGAACGGGGGACGGTGGCCAGGTCACCCGACGAGGTGGAAAGGGACGGATGCCTGACGAGCCCATGAACGCAAGAGTGGAGCCCAGCCGGACGGGGATGGTGCCGGAGACCCACTGGTGGGGTGTCTGCGGGTGCTTGGCGGGCCGGCCGCTCTGCGGCGGCGCCCGCAAGACGCTCGCGGTCGAAAGGAGCAGAGGATAGGTGGCGGCCAGCCCTCAGCCCGCTCCGGTTCGACGGCGGCGTCCCAACGGCGTGCTGACACGCGCCCTCGTGGGGGCCACCGCGCTGCTGCTGTTTGGGCTTTCGATTCGCGAGGCGGTGTGGCGATCCCATCAATCCGCCGCGCTGCGGGCCCTGCTGGTGGAGACCGGCCTCGACCGGCGTCAGCCTGACCTCGCGGACGCCATCCTGGCCGAGCCGGACCCGGTGCGGGGCCGCCTCGCGGTGGCGAGGGCGTTGGTCAACGAGGCCGTCGACATGTCGGGGTTCGCCAACCTGCCGCCCCGAGAGGCGGCCGAGGCGGCCGCGCTCGTGGGCTCGCGGCTGGAGCTGGCCGAGACGCTCGCCACGGAGGCGCATCGCGAACGGCCAGCAGCGTGGCAGGCGTCGATGCTTGTCGGTGCGGCGCGCTACCTGATGTGGTCGCGGAGTGGTGATCCCAAGCTGTTCGAGAGGCGCTCCGAGTGGGAGGAGCCGCTTATCAGGGCCGTGGCAACGGCGCCTGAGGAAGAGGAGCCGCTGCGCCTCCTGGCCGTGACCCGACTCGAGCTGTGGCCGGCGTTGTCGGCCGCCGAACGGTCCAGGGCGCGCGAGGTGTTGCGCAACGCCTTTCAGGACCCGGGGGCTTCCCAGAAGCTCCTCGCGACGTGGCTGCACGTCGCCGGCAGCACCGAGGAGGCCCTCGCCATCCTTCCGCAGCGCTCCGAGACCTGGGCCACCGTCGCGAGGTCGTTCGCGACCGACCGGGACTGGGGCGCGTACATCGAGATTCTCCATCACCAGGACAGGATCCGCCGTCGGGAGCTGGACGCCCAGGTGCGGGAGATCGGCGAGCGGTTGAGTGGCGGCGATGCCGTGACTGCCCGGCGACTGGCCATGCAGCTTCTCGGAGCAGCGCCGCTCGACCGCGACGGCGCCGACGTCGTGGCGCGGGTCGTGGGGCTGCTGCCACCGGCGGCCGCGAGCAGCGAGAAAGCCGGCGCCGTGTGGGTACGCTGGACCGGCATGCGGCTGGTGAGGGGGTTGCCGGGACTGCCACCGGCGGTCGCGGCGCGGCTGCTGGGCTGGACCGGGACGCTGCCGCCGGAGGAGCAGGCGCTCGGCAAGCTCGCGGCCGGGGACCTCTCAGGTGCGGAGCAGCTTGAACGGCGCAGCGAGGAGACCAACCTGGAAGGGTGGGCGCCGTACTTCATCGCCAAGGCCCGCCTGCTGGCCGAGTTCGGCGACCTCGCCGCGGCCCGCGCCAGCCTGGCCCAGGTGCACCGCGCCTGGCGCAAGCGCCCGGCGGCCCTGCACGCCGCGGTGCTCGTGGCCGAAAAGCAGGGCGGCGAGGCTGGCGCTGTCGCCCGGCAAGAGCTGGTGCAGGTGGCCGCTGCGGCTTGGCAGGGCACGGCCTGGCTCTGGGAGAGTGGCCGCGCCGAGCTGGAGATCGAGCTGATGCATGCAGTAGCAGGCCTGGCCATCAAGATCGACCTGGCGCCCCCGGCGGGTGCCGTGGTGAGCGTGCGGATCGACGACTTGCCCCGAGAGCTGCAACTGGCCACGGCCGGAGCGGTCGTGGAGATCCGCAAGGCGCTGCAGCCGGGCATCCACATC
>Ga0116171_10003422_pt1 | contig 14682 bp, 12 predicted proteins | sample AD_JPNHW2_MetaG_FD_89798 | JGI IMG/M metagenome (GOLD analysis project Ga0116171, IMG submission 89798) | Active sludge microbial communities of municipal wastewater-treating anaerobic digesters from Japan - AD_JPNHW2_MetaG | ecosystem: Engineered > Bioreactor > Anaerobic > Digestate | place...
CCCGGCAAGCAGGACGTCGGTCAGGTTTGCCGGCCGCCGCCCGTCTACCACCACGAGGGGGATGTGGCTGCGCTCCACCACGCGGGCTGCGATGATGTCAAGCACGTTGTGGGAACCTGCACCGAGCCCGCCCTTCCCGACGATCTCGATGAGCTGTGTCGGGGTGAGCGCGGGGAAATGCCGTGCATCCGTATAGGTGTTGGGGTCCCGGTCGTAGATACCATTGACAGAAGTGACATTCACAAAGATATCTGCCTGCACCCGTTCGGCAAGCACTGCGGCGACCGCATCCGTGGTCTGCCCCGGTGTGATGCCCCCCATTACCACGATCTTTTTTGCCTCGGCAAATTTTTTTGCCTCGGAATGGCTCTCTGCCACCTTCGGGTATGCCGCCTCGCCGAGGGCTGCAATAAGGAGCGTTGCGTTGAGCCGGGTTACGAGGATCCCGATCTCATCCGCAGTACCTTCGTCGATCCCAAGATCCCGTGCAACCTCAATATAGTCCCGGGCCGCTCCCCCGCCGCCGACCACCACAAAGAGCCGGTGCTTCGACGCAATCTTTTTTAAGACCGCAATATATGCCTTGATCCGGTTCTTTGCAAGTTCCGGGATCAGGATCGAGCCGCCAAGCGAGATTACGACCGTTTTCATTGCACTAGTTTTTGTGCAGGATGCTCATATAGAGTTGCTGAGTGGGTTTTCCATGTTATATTGTCCGGTCTGCAAAAGCCGCAATATCTTCCCGGTTGCCGGGGGATATATCGGCCAGGTGTACCTCTGCAAGGACTGTAAATACCGGGGCTCGTTTGTCCTTGAGATCGACGATGAGACCGAGGCAGGTAAAGAAGAACGCAGCCCCGGGGAATGACCGTATCAAGGGCGGGAGCTGCCATGCATGAAGCGCGCCAGTACGTAAAAAAAGAGAATAATGCCGTGCAGTGTTCGCTCTGCAGCCACCGGTGTACCATTGCCGACGGGAAACACGGGATCTGCGGAGTGCGCCGGAATACCGGCGGCAGGCTGTATGCCACGACTTATGGCCTGGTGAGTGCAGAGGCAGTGGACCCCATCGAAAAAAAGCCGCTCTACCATTTCCTTCCCGGGACCCTGTCCTATTCACTGGGGGGGATTGGGTGCAATTTCAGATGCCGCCACTGCCAGAACTGGCAGATCTCGCAGGCCGACCTGCAAGGCGCCCGCCTTGCCCCCCTATCCCCAGAAGAGGGTGTCGCCCGGGCCATTGCCGAAGAGTGTGCGAGCATTTCATGGACCTATAACGAACCGACCATCTGGCACGAGTACGCGCTCGATATGGGCACGCTCGCCCGGGCGAGGGGCCTTGGCACCTGTTATGTCACCAACGGTTATATCACCGAAGAGGCGTTGAAAGAGCTCGCACCCATGCTCTCGGCGTTCCGGGTCGACCTTAAGGCATTCACCGACGACTTCTACCGCAAGATATGCGGGGCGCACCTCCAGCCGGTGCTCGATGCCGCAGTGCTCGCCCGCGAACTGAAAATGCACATAGAGACGGTGACGCTTGTGATCCCCGAACTTAATGACAGCATGGAAGAGCAGGAGTCCCTGATCCGGTGGGTAATCGAACACCTTGGTCCTGATACACCGATGCATTTCTCTGCATTCCATCCCGATTACCGGATGACCGACCGCGGCGGGACCCCTCCGTGGCTTATCGAGAAGATCTGCGCCCGGGCAAAAGAGCTCGGCCTTCACTATCCGTATGCGGGAAATGTCGGGCACAGCCATTACGAGAACACGTACTGTCCTTCCTGCGGCGCTCTTCTCATAAAACGGCAGGGCTTTTCCTCCCGGATCACCGGTCTTGACAACCGGCAGTGCACGAACTGCGGCGAGACCATCGGGATCGTGCGCCATGTCTCCCCATAACGGTGCAGCGGAAACCCGGTTTATCGCCGACCGGATGCTCGGGCCCCTCACCCGGTACCTCCGGTTCATGGGGTATGACACGATCAGTGCAAACGGTTTGTCCCCCGGCGATCCCCGCGAGGACACCCGGCTGCTCGATCTGGCATGCCGCGAGAACCGGATCCTGCTGACCGGGGACCATGAACTTGCCCGAAGGGGCGGGGCCCGAGCCGTGCTCGTGACCACAGACGATGTCCTTGTCCAGGTTCAGCTGCTCATCGACAGGGGTCTGATTAAACGCCGGCTTGCCATGAGCAGGTGCTCGCTGTGCAACACCCTGTTACGTACAGCCACAGATGATGAGATCGCCTCTGCACCCTATGCTCCCGAAAAACGGGAGGGCTTTACCTTTTTCTGGTGCGATCGGTGCGGGAGGCTGTACTGGAACGGATCGCACCGGAAACACCTGCAGGATCGGATCGAACCAAATGACTGAACCGGTTTGCCCGGCTCCTGCCCGTCTTTCTCTTTAAACTGACTCTCCCTGCTTTGCCAGCGGAATAAAAATTTCCGGGACGTTTTATTGGCAGTTGCAGAACCCTGAAACACGTTCCTTTCGGGATATAGTTTACCGGTTGGTTCAATACATCCCCTCTCAGGTACATAATTCGCCCCGGGGTATGCTGCGAATATATTACTTCACGCAGGGACGGAATTCCACGAATCATATGGAGATATCATGAAGCTAAAACTGGGAATTTTTTCCATTATCCTGCTGATGATGATGGTCAGCGTCTGTTATGCAGACACATCCTCATCGGGCACTAGTACCAGCAGCAGTACCAGCACTAGTACCAGCAGCAGTACCAGCAGCAGTACATCGACAGATGTGGATCAGGCTGCACTGGTATATGTCTCGAATGTAACCCTCGATCCGGTTTCGTATTTTCCGGGAGACACAGGAACGATCACCGTAACCCTCACCAACAGCGGAACATCGGCTATCGGGCTTTCACATCCGGATATTCTGAGTACAAAACTCAATGTCAATTCCGATGACCAGTGGGAGACAATGAGCTATGTCGGGGCAGGTTCGACGATCACGTATTCCATGATCGTCACGGCAAAACCGCCGGACGGTACTTACTATGCACTCTTTTCTATCGGTACAAAGAGTGGCAGCTCCATCCATTACCCGATAAAGATCGTTGTGGATTCTGATCCAATCACCGCAGCCATAACGGACAAACCCACGTCGTTCTCTCCTGAAGCCGAGCAGAACGTGACGCTCACGATCATGAACACCCGTGACGGAGCCGTTAATAATGTCGTGATAACACCGACAGGTTCCGGGAGCAACGCATACCCGAGCACCTATCTCGTACCTACGATCAGTGCCGGCAGTTCCACCGATGTGACCTTTGGTATTACCCCTCACACAGCGTCAAACCTCACGTTCCACATCAGTTACGAGAACGGAGACAACGTCCATACCACTGACGTAGTGCTGCCAATCGAGATCGGCCAGGACAAGACAGCAGCATTACCGGTAGTCAACAACGTAGTACTCTCCAGTTCAGGAGAGACCTATGATATCACCGGGGATATCACAAATGCAGGTGTCTCCGATGCAAAAGGCGTGATCGTAACCGTAGGTTCCCCGGCAAAAGGGACCGGTACCTATCCTGAATATGCCATCGGGAGCATTGCATCGGACGATTCCGGAAGTTTTGAGGTAACGTTTACCAGCAGCGATCTCTCCGCAGTTCCCCTGATCGTCAGCTGGAAAGACAGCGACGGGAATGATTACAGCCTCACCAAGACGCTCGATCTCTCCTCAAGCTCAGGAGCAGCAGGCACCACATCAAGCAGCAGCTCCAAATCCACTTCAGGACAGTCGGGCATGTCCATGAGCGGCGGGCCCGGCGGCATGAGTGGCGGACCCGGGGGGATGGGCGGAGGCCCTGGAGGCAGCAGCAACAGCGCGACATCGCTTCTTACCGGAAGCAAGGGCAGCGGGATCAGCTCGTTTATGCGGGTGATTATCGCCGCGATCATTCTCGTTGTCGGCATCGTCCTGTGGAAAAAGCGGAAATGGATCATGCTAAAGATTAAAAAACAGCAGTGAGGGATCGGACATGACCGATACCCCCATTATCCAGCTTGTCGACGTGACAAAAACCTACCACCTGGAGAGCGGGGACTTTACCGCCTTAAAAGACGTCTCCCTTGAAATTTTGGAGAACGACTTTGTCGCCATCATGGGTCCTTCGGGTTCCGGCAAATCGACCATGATGAACCAGCTGGGTATCCTCGATGTCCCGACATCGGGGACGCTGTATATCGCAGGAAAGGATGTGGCAAAAATGACACCGCTGGAGCGGACGCATATGCGGAGGGATACGATAGGGTACATCTTCCAGAAGTTCTACCTGATCCCCCTCCTCTCTGCCTATGAAAATGTGGAGTACCCGCTCATCCTCAAATACAAGGTCAGGGATACGACCGGGAGGGCCGCTGCGCTGCTCGAACAGGTTGGAATCGACCGGGACATGAGCGCACACCGGCCCACCCAGCTCTCAGGCGGCCAGCAGCAGCGGGTTGCCATTGCCCGGGCTCTCGTTAACGATCCAAGGATCCTGCTCTGCGACGAGCCGACCGGCAACCTCGACCGTAAGACCGGGCTCCAGATCATGGACATTCTCTGCGATCTGCACAGCAAAGGCAAGACCGTCATCATCGTTACCCACGATCCGAAGATCGCCGAATACGCACAGCGGACGATCCGTCTCGAAGACGGGAGGGTTGTTCAGTCATGATCAAGGGAGATATCTTCTTCAGCCTCTCGATCAGGAGCGTACGGCTGAACTTCACGCGCTCGCTGTTGGCTGCAATCGGTATTGTCATCGGCGTCGTTGCCATAGCATCCATGGGAATGCTTGGCACCAACATGCAGCTGGAAGTAAAGGATCAGCTCTCAGCAAGCGCAAACACGATTGTCATCTCATCGGATTCCGTACGGATGGGACCCCCGGGGTCAACTCCTTCGTCATCTTCAGACAGCGGGATATCCAAGACGGAACTCACAAAGATCAAAACAGTGGTGGGAACAAATGGCACGGTGATCCCGATATATTCGACGAACTCCGAGTTCACGCTCTCTTCCGTGCCGGGCAGGGCGCAGATCTACGGGATCGATCCTGACGATATTACAGAATTCCTCACCCTCAACCAGACCTACGGGAACTCAAGCATAGAAGGAGTAAACGAGGCCCTTGTGGGGGCAAATATCGCGGAACAGTTCAACCTCAAGGTGGGGAGCCGGATCAAGATCGGATCGTTTTCATCTACGACACGCCCTGAAGTAAAGATCGTCGGCATCCTGAAAGCACGCGGGACAACCTCTGACGGGGTTTCAGCAGACAATGCAATCATCGTGAACAGTAAGTGGTACACCAACCAGTATGGCGGGAAAGACCAGTACGACCAGGTGAATGTAATTGTCAAGGACACGGACAATATCTCAGATATTGAGGAGGCACTGGATGCCAAGCTCAATACCAATGCAAAATCCCCGTCCGTAAGGATAACCGATGCAACGTCGCAGCTCGAAACTGCAACCTCGACCCTGAGCACGGTGACCACGTTTATCATGGCCATCGGCGGCATCTCGCTCCTTGTTGCTGCGGTGAGTATCTTTAACGTGATGATGATGTCGGTGAACGAACGGATCCAGGAGATAGGCATCCTGCTCTCCATCGGGACCGAACGCGGGGAAGTCCGCCGGATGTTCCTGTACGAAGCATTCATCCTAGGGCTTCTGGGTGCGGTCATCGGAGGGGTATGCAGCCTCCTCATCGGATATTCCGTTGTTGATGCAATGATTGGCACGACCGCTTACTTCTTCGATTGGGAGAGTATCATGTACGTCCCGGCTGCGATGTTTGTCGGGATCGTGGTCTGCGTGCTCTCGGGGCTGTATCCGGCCTGGCGTGCCTCAAACATGGACCCGATCGATGCATTAAGAAGCGAATGATACCATGAGGATGGCAGGGTTCTGCCTTCCCCACTCCCTTTTTTTTATTTTTCACACATGCAGGTGTACCGATACTAACAGATCCCTTGTCCGGATATGTTGTACCCGCAGGTATCACCCATTTCCGTAATCTTCCATTATTTCACAACCCCCATGATGGGAATATAAGTCACCTGCATACATGGGCATGCATGGTGAGTACCCGACCGGGCAGTCACCAGGGGAGGTGAAAACGAAGATTCGCTAACGCTTTATTCGGACAATGGTTCGATCTCCATAAGAAACGCGAGAAAAAGGTTACGTGACACGGAACCAGAAACGTGGACGGACCGGGCGTTTTTTAGAGCCCTGCAGGAACATCCGTGACTCTGATGATGGGCTGACGAGTCAGGATACAGACAACAGATGTGATGAGCACACGATCAGGAAAGGCACAAAAACCCCAAACCGTGATGGGGTAAGATAAGAAGAAGCGAAATAACAATGGAGAACTACCCCCCGGGGGTGCAGCAGACCCCGGGGATCAGGCCGGGCACATGAGTCTCCCGGCTTTATGCGTCCCGAGACACCGGCATGGAGTAAATCCCTGCAGGCCTGCCGGTTGCCGGGCACGGACGTGTGGGGGAGGATCTTCCCTCACCTACCCTCTTTTAAAGTACCTTTTTGTCTGCAGTGGGACGGCCAATAGACGGCTGATTGCCTTTACCCGGCGGTTCAATAATTACCCTGTGGGGAAAAGCGATGTACCCGGTTCATATTCACATAATAAATACGGAATACCAGAGATGGGGGGATCGTAATGGTGATATGATGCAGAAAATCCGGACTCATTTTGGCTCAACCTGCCGGCATGCAGGAAGTGCAGCATGAAGATCTCCTTTCTTACCGGATGCGGGACACTCCTTTGCATTCTTCTTGCCGCCCCGGTGTGCGCAGCAACACTGCCTTCCGTGGCATTTACCTCGAACGTGACGGATGGCGACCTCCCTTTGAGCGTACTGTTTATCGATGAAACCGCCAATACCCCGGTCTCATGGATGTGGTCGTTTGGCGACGGGGGCACTTCCACTCTCCAGAACCCTGCCCATACCTATTCCACGGCAGGAACCTACACCGTGACACTGACCGCATCAAATGCCGCTGGCAGTGCAACCGATACCGAGGCCGGGTATATCACGGTAACAAAGACAGGAGCCGCACCGGTAGCCGCATTTGTGGCAAACCAGACAACGGGAACCGTGCCACTCTCCGTCCAGTTTATGGATGCCTCCACGAACACCCCTGCCTCCTGGCTCTGGTCGTTTGGCGATGGTGCTTTTGCAACGGGCCAGAATCCTGTCCATACCTATTCCTCAGCCGGGACTTATTCGGTCACTCTCACAGTTACCAATGAAAAAGGTGCGACAACCATCTCCCAGACGGGATATATTACGGTCACAAAAGAGGCCGCAGTTCCTGCCGCATCGTTTACGGCAACCGGTTCTTCGGGAGGCGTGCCGCTGACTGTCCAGTTCGTAGATACCTCAACCAGGTCCCCGACATCGTGGGTGTGGTCGTTTGGCGATGGGAGTTACTCAACGGAACAGAACCCTGCCCATACCTATTCCACGGCAGGGACCTACACCGTGACACTGACCGCATCAAATGCCGCAGGCAGCGATACTACTGTTGAGTCCGATTATATTACCGTGGATCCGGCGGAGCCCATAGCAGCGTTTGCTGCCGATGTCACCGCCGGTACAGCACCGCTCGCGGTCAATTTTACCGATCTCTCGACAAATACACCGACAGGATGGTACTGGTCCTTTGGCGACGGGAGTACTTCGTCGGACCAGAATGTGATCCATACCTACGAGAGTCTTGGAACCTACACCGTAACACTGACTGCCTCCAACAGTGCAGGCAGCAACACAACGATAGGATCCGGGATGATTACCGTACGTGAAGCCGTCAGCAGCCCCTCCGCTTCATTTACCGCCGATATTACGTCCGGTTCCGCCCCGCTTGTCGTGCAGTTCACCGATACCTCGGCAAACACTCCAACAGCATGGGTCTGGACATTTGGTGACGGCGAGTCGTCTACCCTGCCAAACCCGACCCATACCTATGCTGCGGCGGGCAGTTACACGGTCAAGCTCACCGCCTCCAACAGCGCGGGAACCAATACCGCCATCAGGGACGGATATATCACAGTCGCTGACGGATCCAGATCAGCGACAGATACCCCCCTCACTGAGACTGCAACCCCAGAACCTCAAACGATGGATACAGCGGTTCCCTCATCTTCAGGAACTGCAGCGTCACAAAACGGGGGATCAGGAAGCCTGCTTCCCTATGCAGGAATAGCCGTCCTTGCGGTGATCGGGATCGCAGGTTACCTGCTGTCAAAGCGTCCTCCGCGCGGGCCCCGGCCTACCTGTGGTCGGGATCTTTAATTTTAACCTCCTCTTTGAGAGAGACGAGATTATATGAGGCAGTACCGGACATGAAAAACTCCCCGTTTTTTTCTGATTCTCTTGACAGCTGCTGACAGTTCCTGCACTCTGACCGGGTCAATTCACTCACTGCTGCAAGGACGATCGTAGTGGCGATTCCTGCGGTTGTTTTTCATATACCTCACCTGCAGGTTCAAATATTCCCCAATTGCTGCAGGGCATCACCGGTGCCATACAGCAAATATAAAAGACCTGACGGGAAAGATGGGGGTGAATGTTCTCCCTAAACCGGGGAATATGAAAAAGAGGTTATAAAAACCCGCAGAAGACCTCTGTCGTCGGCGCGATCCTTCCTTAAGGGATCTTCCGACCGGCCTTTTGCCGGGCAGTATCGTAAAACAAGGGTGACACACCCATGAAGAAGAGCATTACACTCATACTGATTGCCTCTGCAATCCTGATCGCAGGCATCATGATTGCCGGGTGCACCAGCTCGACAAGCTCGACCCAGTCGTCGGGCAGCAGCGCTTCGTCCAGTACAGTAACGGACAACAGCCAGTCTGCAGAACAGAACACAGCGATGACGCCGTCAGGCACTCCGCCTGCCGGAGACCAGACCAACAGTACCGCTCCTTCAGGTACCCCGTCAGGAGTGCAGATGAACGGAACTGCACCCTCCGGCACCCCACCGGAAGGCGGACAGACGGGTGGCGGACCCGGCGGACAGATGAACGGAACCGCTCCCTCGGGAACTCCCCCATCAGGGACCCAGCCTTCAGGCACTCCCCCTGAAAAACAGTAATTCTTTTTTTACTCCCTAATAGGGTAACAAGAGCATACAACTTCGGATTTTTCCCATAGGGATCTGCCCGGAAAAATCAGAGTTTCCGTAAATCGGCCAGGAGTTCCGCAACCGAACCGTACCGGTCCTTCGGGCTCTTTTTCAGGCACCGGGCGATGATCGCGTTGATCGCCGCTGCATGCGCTCCTTTGGACAATGCAGGTTCCGGCTCGTTGTGTAAGATCGCATGGGTAATCTCGCCCATCCCTTCGCCGGCAAACGGGACATGGCCGGTCAGCATCTCATAAAAGAGGACGCCCATCTGGTAGATATCCGTCCATGGACCGGGCTCCCCGTACAGGTTCGGCGCCAGCTGCTCCGGCGCGGCATATTCAAGCGAGAAACCGATCAGGCCGGACTGCTTGGTCCCCTGGGCCTTTGAAAGCCCCCAATCGGTGATCTTCGGGATTCCTTCAGGAGTGAGAAGAACATTGCCGGGCTTTATGTCCCGGTGGACGATCCCCCGTTCGTGCGCATACATAAGACCCTCCGCTACACCGGTAACAATCGAGACGGCTTTTTTCTCATCAAGGGGGAACTTCATACCGGCGAGGGAGGACTCCACGAATTCCATCTCGATATAGGGACGGGGGAAGATGTTGGCAGCATAGATCTCGACAATATTTTTGTGGTGGAGGCCTTCCCAGACATTGAGCTCTTTTGTGAACTGGGAACCGGTCTCCTCATCGAACCGGATCGGGACTTTCACCGCAACGTCACGGTTGTTCTTCGCATCGTGTGCCCTGAAGACCCGGGCAACCCCGCCTTCGGCAACGTATTCCGCATCGGGATATTTTTTCTCCAGCGCCGCAGGCAGGCGGGCACCGTACTCGCGTTCGGGTGCTGCCGTAAGGAGTGTTTCGGTATCGGGTTTCCGGACAACCGTTGCATTCTTCGGATCAGGGGCCGGGTGATCCGCAGGGGCTGCAGTACCCCGCGTCTTCCTGCGGGAGCGTTCAAAGAGGATTCCCCCGATAGCAGCAACGATAATGGCAACCGGTACCAGCCACCAGAACTGGATCAAAAAACCGGCAACCGGGGTGGGAACCGGTCCCTTTGGATTGCTTCCCTGTTGCGAGCCTGCAAACGGGCCAGAGGAAAACCCGGGAGTGTTTTCGGACTGGGGATTCTCCGGCTGCTGCTGGGACTGGGCAAGGCCCTGATCTCCCGAGGGTTGCATCAGGTCGCCAAGCCGTGTTGCATTGAGCGGGACAACCGATTTTGTCACGGTATATTCCGAGGGAGGACTTGCCAGGGGTGCAGGGTCAATCACCCCTGTTGCACCGTTCATCGTTACCGATGAGGTTGCCGGCGTGTACGGAGTGTCCCCTACACCGTCACCGTTTGAATCGGTAACGGTCGCCCCGGGCCAGTAATTGCCGAGGGGCCCGGAGAAATTTTCCCCTTGATACAGGTATTCCTGCCGGGAGGAGTCCCATGAATTCTGTGCAGCCGGGCTGACAACATCGACCGTGTTATTGAGCGTATTGAGGAAGAACGTGTTGGATCGGGAGCCACGGTCGATATCTATTCCAACGGAGTTCCCGGAGAGGGTGTTTTCCACGAAGATGTTATTAGTGGCAGATCTCAGGGAAAACCCGGTTTTGTGACTGCTGGCTGTGGTATCGCTGATCCGGTTGTTATTTGAAAGGACAACAAGACCGGACGTTGCGTTTCCAGCAATAACCAGCCCGTTGATGGTAATTCCGTCGGCAGAAATCGTAAGACCGGCATCGGTTCCATTTTCCGAGATAATCACCGGAGGATTGCCGGAGTCCAGCGCACCGAATACGATGGCCCGGTCGATAACAAGGTTCCCATAGTATGTCCCCGGGGGAAGGAAGATGCTGTCACCGCTTGTGGCATTATTGATCACATCCTGGATCGATCCGTCAGCACCGGAGCGATCGTACGTGATGACGCGGGCCGAGACAGGTGCGGCAGCAAGCGCAAGAACGGCAAGAAAAACTCCCAGAACAACCAGGTACTCTTTTTTCCAGACCATCTCCCACTCACTCCATTCTCCGGGTATGCCCGGCCTAAAAAGTATTTAGCTCTTCATGCGTCGGCGATAAAGAGGAAACGGGCTGCATTCTCCCCCAGAGCACAATCGATGACATCGCCGTTCTTTAAGGGGGTCTTATGCATCGGCGCGATAAGCTCGGAATTGACGTATGTTCCTCCCGAACTGCCGCGATCCTCGATCTGCCAGCCGGATGCCGACCGTGACAGCACGGCATGGGGTTTCGTGATCCTCGTCACCATCACATAATCGTCAGGAAGCACGACATCGGTTTCGCTGGTTCGTGAAGGCATATCCGGGTCCGTCCGCCCAAGGGCGATATGGTCCTTCTTTAACAGGAACGTACGGCCTGCCGCTGACCCGCCAACAAGATGCAGCGCCGGTATGCCTGCCCCCGCCTCCTTTATCACGGCGGCCCGGACAGTATCGAGTTTCTCCTGCATCCCGCCATATCCCACCGGGATATTGACCCGGGAAAAGACCCCGAGGTTCTTGATAAGCATCTCGAGGCTGCCCTCGGCAAGGGAGAACTTCCAGACCGGGTGGATGCCCTTGACGGTCTCCCTCCCGAAGCCGGCCTCTTTTTTGACAAGGCCGATCCTGACAAGCTGGTCGATGTGCTTTTTCGTATTCGCATAACTCGTGTCGATACGGGAGGCAATTTCGCTGATCTCCTTTGGATCCCGCTCGATCACCTTAAGGATTTTGAGCCTCACGGGGTTTGAGAGGACTTCAAGGTATTCGGACAACTCCTGGATGAAATCCGGATCCGTCGAGACGCACACCGTTTTCTTGTCAGCCATAGGTAAAACACCCCTCTTCTCATGCCGGGTGGCGGGATACGCCAGCGGGTATGCCTTACCATAACTATCAATTGATGTGATAAAATAGGTTGGTATTTCCTCCGCAGCCAAAACAAAGATCGGGCGGGATTTTGTATGCACGTAACACCCAGTGCAATCGGCGCCGGCCAAGAATGATCCCTCCCGGTTCAATATATCCCGGACCGGAATCCGGGATCTACCGCAGCCATATCATCAATATATTTCCTGAACGGAAAAGTTCCTCTCCGGAAATATACCCATGGACACGGACCTCCGGCGGGCAGCAGACCCGGCTGAAAGGGGACTCTTCTGTCTCCCGTACAAAGGATACTGAAGGGTTCCGGGCCCGGCCATCAGCAAGGACGACTACCTATGACCAATACAGGAAGTACCGGATCCCTGCCGGATAACGGAAACAATGCCATTCAACCGGTGGAAGAAAAACCTGCCGCATGGTACATCATTACTGCAGAAGAGACAAATGAAATTCTCATGAGCCTGGCACTGATTGAGCGGACAGCACAGGGCCCGGCCCGGGATCATGCTCGGATGATTGCAGGGATTATCGAGAATGTCGAACGGCGCATGGCATGACCCATGGTACGGCAGGCTCCCTCTCTAAAAGATCCGGATCGGCAGGAACCAGCATAAATCAGAGCAGTTCAGACGGGACAGAAGTTATCCTTTACGACTGCCGTGATGCAGCGTGAGACAGGAACAAACAGCGCGGAGTTTTCAGGAAGGGACCGGGTATGGACAACAGGACTGCAGGATGCTGCCATTCGCGGATTGTCCCGTTCTTTTTTGTCGGGATCCTCTCATCGCTTGTGGATATCGGGCTGATGTATGTCGCGATAACGTACCTCGGGGTCTGGTACCTGTACGCCGCCGCATTCTCGTACTGCTGCGGGATCGTGGTGAGTTATGCGGCAAACAAATACCTCACCTTCCATGACAAGAGCAGACGGACGGCCGCCCAGTTTGCGAGCTTTGCCGCAATCTCGGTCTCCTGCCTGATTGTCAACCTCGCAATCGTCTGGCTTGCAGTCACGTTCCTTGCCATCCCGCCCCTGCCGGCAAAGATCCTCGCGACCTGCTGCGCGTTCTTCTGGAACTACCACGGGCAGAGCAGGTTCACGTTCCGGAATGCGGCATAAGGAGAAGTGACCCCCATCGGGCCCGGGACATAGGGGGAGGTTACCCCCGCCTAAAAAAATAATGGCTGGGGGGGTGGGGGCCACCCCCCTCCCCCCTCAGTACGATCGCAGCGCGATTTTTTACAAATGATAAAACGGGATTTTGCGTGAAACCACGACGGAGCAACAGATCCGGCAGCCTATTTGCTTTTGAGTCAGGGGGGTCGGTCAGGGCCGGGACATGGGGGAGAGTACCCCCACTTAAAAAAAATAATAGTGGGGGGGGTAGGGGGCACCCCCCTACCCCAAAACCGGGTAGCTCATAGCGAGGGATCTGTCCAAAACCCCCCCTCACACCACCGCAAGCCACACCGCATAGATCCCGATCTGGAGTACCGTCAGCGGCACCCCAATCTTCGCAAACTCCCAAAACGTCAGCGTCTCGCCCCGGGCCTCGGCCTGCTGGATGACGATCACGTTGCTTGCCGCCCCAAGAATCGTGAGGTTGCCGGCAATCGTACTCCCTGCGGCAAGCGCCATGAGTTGTGCAGTCGTTCCCCCGGCCTGCTGGATGAGCGGCTGGAACAGGGCAACGAATGGCACGTTCGAGACAAACTGGCTGATGACGATACTCGTTGCAAGGATCGCGGGAACGGACGCAAGCCCGGCACCGCCGGCAAGCGACTGGAACACGCCGGTCTGCCAGACCGCAGCCATCAGGACAAACATCGCGGCAAAGAAGACGAGCGTGCACCAGTCGATAGCCTTGAGCACGGCAAACCGTTCACGGGAGAAGAGGAGGATCGGGAGGGCGGCGGCAAAGCCAATCAGCGGCAGGGGAACGGTGATCGCGCCGGTAAAGAGCGAGAGCACGATGTTGGCAGCGGCAAGGCCCGCAAGGATCGCAAGCGAACACTTGACAATCCGTGTGAGCTCCGGATCGGAAGGCCGGGAGTCCTGCACCGGTTCAGGAGTGCAGGCCGGGGCTGCCTTTTCAAGATCCCTGCGGTAACACCAGCGGAGCACCAGCCATGCGAGGGCAAGGCTCACAAGAGTCGGGACAAGCAGCCAGACGGCGAAAGTGACAAACGGTGCGGCCATCCCGCTCCCGGTTGCAACGAGCAGGTTCTGGGGGTTCCCCACCGGGTTTGCAACGCTGCCGGTGGTTACCGCAAAGGCAAGGGCAAGGAGGAGCATTTTTCCCGGCAGCCTGCAGCGGGTTGCAAGGCCAAGAACAAGGGGCGTCCCGATGATCGCGAGCGTATCGTTCATCAGAAGCATCGAGAGCACCCCGAAACCGAAGATCACGAGAAAAATGAGCTGGTCGGGCGTCTTTGCATATCTGAAAAACCGGGCCGAGAGACTGTCGAGATACCCGCTCCTGACAAGAGCCTCCCCGACGACAAACATCCCGAACAAAAAGATCATCACGCCGGGATTTATCGCCGCAAGGGCATCGCAGGGGGCAATCTGGCCCAGCAGGAGGACCGCCACCGCTCC
>Ga0116171_10003423_pt1 | contig 14682 bp, 9 predicted proteins | sample AD_JPNHW2_MetaG_FD_89798 | JGI IMG/M metagenome (GOLD analysis project Ga0116171, IMG submission 89798) | Active sludge microbial communities of municipal wastewater-treating anaerobic digesters from Japan - AD_JPNHW2_MetaG | ecosystem: Engineered > Bioreactor > Anaerobic > Digestate | place...
TAATATCATGATAGGTAAAAACAGCAACCATGGCCGGTTGTTTGTCTGAACCGAACCCGCTTGTATTGTTGATGTCAACAACTGCGCTTCCTGAAAAAATATATCCGAGGCTGTCAGGATACAGGGCGACAGGCAAATGTTCCCAATGGACAAGATCAGTGCTGACTGCATGTCCCCAATGCATTGGCCCCCAAACTGTTGAATCAGGATAATACTGGTAAAAGAGGTGATATTCTCCATCGTAGTAAACCATTCCGTTCGGATCGTTCATCCAATTTTTCTGGGGTGAGAAGTGGACAATCGGACGATATTTCTCCGTTTCAGGTTTATTTAAAACATTACTTCCGGAATTACAGCCCAGATAGATCAGATTTATCAATGACAAGAGACCGATATTGATAATTTTTCTCATCATGGTTAATATTTTTTGCATTAGACCTTAGTTCAACATTATTAGTATCGTGACATCAATGTGAGATCAGCAGTATTTTAGTGTATTTAGTATCTTTCGACGAAGCAGTAATTAAGTATTCTCCTTGCTGCCATTCTGATGTATCTATTTCTACCCGTTTCATCGATTTACCATCCAGTCTGCCAGTGTACAAAGTTTTTCCTGATACGTCAGTAATTGATATGTTACAGGCATGAGAATTTAATTCAGTGTTCTCGATTGTCAATTTCTGATTAGCAGGATTAGGGTAGAGTTTAATTATCTTTTCACTCTTTTTTTTTTCAGTCAAACCAAGCGGGTCTCCCAATCTCCTGAATCTTTCAGGAAGATCTGTTCTTTCGCAGACCTCATTGGTCGATACGTCTCTCATATCTTTCAATTTCCATTTATCAAGGCTTATCAACTCAACTTTACCTTTCGCAACAACCAGATCAATCTTTTGGCTTTCGATGCGTGAAGGGTACACTCTCATGGAATAAACAGCAAGATTGTCGATGAAAACTTCGATAACTGAATGGTCAAGAAAGATATCGATGCTGATGGTATCACGGTAGTCGTAAATGTAATCTACAGAACGGTAATCAGTCGGAGTACCGGAAGATAGAGATGAATGCCCACGATCAAAAGCTACTTTGTTTATTGAAAGATCAAATATCAGCGAAGTGAATTCCTGCCCATCTTCATTCTTAAAGACCTGAATTGCAAAGCGAGTTGCTGAATCTGCTTTTATTTTGAAAGAAAGTTCAGCCTGATTGCCTGAAAACTCGGGTAGGTTGAAAGAAGAATTAGGTAAAATAACACGATCAGACACCTGAGTAAGGGTATCTCTCAATCTGCAAAGGTTAGGATGAGGTATATGACCGACAGCTGAATCAGTGAGTAAGCGGAGCTGCCGGGGAATGCTGAATGTGTGTCTCCATTCAGCTTGTATTTGTGCGCTTGCACTTCTGTCTTCCGGAATGATACCAATGTATGTAATTCGACCGGCTGTATCAGTATTTAGAGCTGGTGACAGCATCAATCCATTGATAAGCTCAAATTTCTTAGGATTGGAAAAATAAGGGGTAAATTTTTCATTCTCCCACTTTCCAATCCAGTAGATTGTTTCTGCCGGTTTATTTTGCGTGGGTATCGGCACAACGCCCAGGATATATTCATTATTAGAATTCAAGGGGAAGAAGAAAGGCATCTCCCAGAAATATCCGCTTTCACTTACATAAACATTTCTAAATAAAGGAGGAAGTGTCGTCCAATTAACAAGATCTTCAGATTTGTATAGAAATACAATTCCACCCCCACTGTTTTGAATTCCGGAACCTATTATCATATAGTAATATCCATTTGATTTCCAGATAAATGTATCACGGAAATCCATGGCCTGGTAGTTGGAGGGTGGCGCAGGAATAACAGGATTGTTTATGTATTTTGACCAGCTAAAGAGGCTATCATCAGCCGGGTAGGCTACCCCTATTCCAGCCTTAATGCCATCTACACCGGTATAGATCAATACGGGCGACCCTGTTGAGTCAAGAGTGCTGGTTCCTGACCAAACGCCAAAACTATCGAACCCTGGGGACGGAGCCAGCGCAATTTTCTCTTCTGTCCAATTAACAAGGTCAGGGCTGGAAAGGTGTCCCCAATGCATAAAATACAAAGTCGGGCTATTGGGATTTTTTTGGAAGAAGAGATGATACTTACCCTGGGCAAAGATTAGGCCGTATGGCTCATTTGTCCAACAGGCGTTGGGCATTGCATGATATTTCGGCCTGAGAAAATCACCAGCATACCTTACATAAGGATCAATGATCAGATTAGGTACAATTGTATCATACAGACCATATTCAGCCTCAATTTCAAGGTCGGGCATAATTATGTTTGAAAGTTTTATTTCATCAATAGCTCCGTTCAACGAGGTAAGCAAGAAACCAGCATTGGTGATTTCGGTGTTATGTCTTCCAAGATAAATTTTAGTATTGCTAAAAGTTATAGAACTATAATTACCAAGATCAAGAGATTTCCATTCAGCTCCGTTGACGAATATCCTGGCTTTTTTATTTGGCAGATCAATAGTGGCTACAATGTAATTCCATTTGTATTTCTCTATCGACTGCTCTGTTTGCAGGGTATTTGCTATTCCATCAGCGAAGAATTTAAGGCCAACATTGCCATAAGGGCCAACAGTTAATGCAAACCCGGAACTGGCATCAATCATACTGATAATACCACCGGCTTCTTTGTTAAATGCTTCGGGTGCAAACCAGCAGCTAATTGTCATCTTATTATTAATGCCTGAAATTGAAAATGAATTATTATATGCCCATGTTGAATAACCGTCAAGCCGCAAGGCAGTGCCCTTGATGCCGGATATTCTTTCAGGTTTATTGAAATGATTAGTAATTGGAAATACAGTATTTGAAACACTTTCAATAGTACTTGTGGAACCGCTTGTTTCGTTGAAACCAATTTCAGCAACTACCTGCGCTGAAAGGCTAGTGCTTGCAAGCAGAATAATGCACAGTAGTATGTAGTGTTTCAGATATTTCATCATCATTAGGTTTTAAAAACCCACCAGTTGGATGATTGTAAAATATAGTTTATCAATCGTTCTATTTATTCCGGTTCTTTTATTAATGATTAAGAAAAAATCAGGGAGGACAGGTTTGGATTGTCCTCCCTGAGATAATTACTTATTCAGCACCCATGTATTTCAGGGCATTTGCAGTAATTCCTTCAATATTTGAATGGAATGTATTTGTCCGGTTATCTGATTGATACCATTCATAGCCACCAACTGAGATAACGATTGCAGTTCCCTGGTAAGCAGCCTTTGGTTTGAATTCCACCACAGTCCCAATTTCGACTCCATTTGCAGCGGGATCCCATTCAAAGCTACCCCTTACAACAGAACCGGTAACTTCCTGGAATTTGTTTTTCCTGGCATTTGGAGCAGCCGGATCAGGAACAAGGTCTTTTATTGCCTGAATCTGGTTGAAATCCCAGAAATAGGCATGATCTCTTTTTAATCCACCGTCAATCAGCATCACTGACCTATAGGTCAATCCTTCGAAGGTAACATCAGTATAAGTGAGTCCAGCGAACAAAGGATGAGATGCATTGCCGGCATCATAACTGTCGTTTTCGAAAGAAAGCCCCCAATTATCAGGATTTGCATTGGCTGTAGCTCCATCACCACCTCCGGTAGGCATATAATCACTAGTTAATCGGCCAAGTTCAACTAAATAAGCACTTGCATGAGTGGTCAATAACAGGTTGCCTCCGGCTTTGTAAAAGTCAGTGATCAATGTCTTCACTCCTGATGCTGTAGCTGCAGCGGGCATGGTGCGCGGTGAACTATCCTGGTGCCACCAGATGACTTTGGCCGACTTTGTGTCTTCAGAAGTCAGATTGCTAAAAGAGATATACTTGGCTTTTTGTCCATAATTTGTAAGGGCCCACTGGTAAGCTGTTTTAATTTCAGGATTATCAATGTCGTTGACAGTGGCTGGAACACCAATAAGTATAAGTTTCAGAGGATTCTCTCCAATTACAACATTTACAGTATATTCAGTTGTTGTGCTCCCATTTTTCACAGCAAGATTTACCGATAAACTGGAATAATCAATTGCTGATGCAGGATTCGGAGTAATGGTTGCTCCTTCAGTAGCTGTAACTGTTGCTATTACACTGGTAAGATCGGTGCCATAAGGTACATTTACCGTAATAGTGTTAGTTGTTGCATCGATGACACCAATCGCTGTGACAGGTGAAGAAAAATTGAACATTGTGATCAACGCTTCAGGATCTTCTTTTTTGCATGAGCTGATGCCCAGCATTAAAAGCAGGCTTACAAACAAGCCTAATGAGAGGATTTTTTTCATGTTTTTAATTTTAGGTGTTGAGATTGATTAAACTGTTGATTATGATTAGTTGTTAGTAATTTTCGTTTTGTGAGTATAAGTTCGGTGCAAGGTCAATTTCACTTTGAGGTATCGGGAAATATTCATGTTTCCCAACAATGAACTGTGACCCGCTGAGGTAGCTGACTTTGTTGCTTTCAGTCTGATAATAGCCATTAATTACATCTCCTGCAATTCCCCAGCGCTTAAGATCAAAAAACCGGTGACCTTCAAGGGCGAGTTCAAGGCGACGCTCAAACCGTAATGCTTTCCTGGCATAATCCTGTGTCCATCCTTCAGCCGGATACAATCCGATCTTATAATTTGCAGCATTCATCGAGCCATCAAGTGTTTTAACGTAAGTGCTTGTTTTTGCTCTGTTGCGTACCTGATTTATAAGGTTTCTTGCTTCATCCAGGTTTTGGTTTGTTTCAATTAGTGCTTCAGCTTTCCAGAGTAATACTTCGGCATACCTGACAATCATGAAGTTTAAACCGGAAGCTGCCCAGGGAAATGAGTTATGAATATTAGGGTCATTGGGAGCTACAACATGTTTTTTGCATGAAAAACCAGGATAATAATCAGCACTTCTGACCCAATTCTCAGCATAAAGCGCAGTACCTTTCCATGGAATACCGATACGCCCTACCGTAAAATCGACGCGTGGGTCAAGGTTTCCCGAATACTGTCCTGTCCTTACATCCTGATCATTGTATGAATTAAATAAAGGAAGGCCGTTATTATCGGTCCTGTATGCATTAACCAGGTCCTGGCTTCCCAGATAGAAATCGTCGCCGTTAGCATATCCTCCGGCGTCCATTCCCGGGCTCAGCGTTATGTTGAGGAGATCGCCCCAATTGTGGTTTGCAAAATTGTTCGCTGTCGAAAACTGGATTGTAAATACAGCTTCCGGCCCATTTTCTGCTTCAAGTTTAGATAAATCTTCAAATTCCGATTCAAGACTATAAGGACCCTGCATAACAAAATCAATCATGGGCAATGCTTTTGAATAGTCTTTGAGTTCCATGTATAATTTTGCCAGCATGCTTGCTGCGGTATATTTTGTGACACGTCCTGTTTCTTCCTGTTTATTCGGGAGGTTGTCATAGGCGAATTGAAAATCGTCCTCTATTTTCTTCCATAATTCTTCATCAGTGTATTGACGGTTCGAAGCTGAAAAAGGATCAGTCTCTTCTTCAAGGTAGGGAATGTTGTTAAATTCCCTTTTCAGCTCGAAATGAAAGAATCCTCTGAGTAACCGCATTTCTGCTATGCGTATATCTTTAGGATAAGTCATATCATTCAGGTTCTTAATTTCCCTGATAGCCAGGTTGGTTCTGGCAATAGAGAACATATTGTTGCGCCATTCCTGCTTGATAGCATAATTGGTTGGGTCAAACGTGGCCGTTTCCAACTGGTGAATATCGCTGCGGTCGGCAATGCCTCCACCTCCTTTGTAAGCGTCACCGCTTCTCACATCAATTATCCAGTTGGAGATTGGCCCGGCAAATGCTTCGGCATTACCGAAAAAATGTTGGCCAAGTCCAGCATATGCAGCAACAACCAGTTTATCCACAGTGGTTGCTGATGACACTCCTTCAGCTAAAACACCGTAGGGTTTGGTGTCAAGAACATCTTTCTGACATGAAGCAGCTGTAAGGGTAAGAAAAATCGCTGCCGATAGTTTTAAAATATTTTTATTGTTTTTCATGGCTTAACTGATTAGAGGTTAATGTTTACACCAAATATGTAAGTTCTTGGGAGCGGATAAACTCCACGGTCAATGCCTGCAACATTGACATTGCCGGCATATGGAACTTCAGGATCGACTCCGGTATAATTTGTGAGTGTAAACACATTTTGCATTTCAGCGAAAACATTCACTTTTACCTTGTTGAATAAGAAACGGTCAGGGATTTGATAACCAAATCGTAATGATCTCATCTTCAGGTATGAAGCATTTTCGAGATAGTAAGTTGAAGCCCTGTCTTCCTGGTTTGAATTGCTCAGTGTTGGTGCAGGTATATCTGAATCAGTATTGGTTGAGCTCCAGGCATCAAGTATTCGGGTACCATGGTTAAAATTCCCGCATTGTGCAAAATCGGTGTACCATTTTATTTCATTATAGACTTTCTGGCCCAAAGAGGAATAGAAGAAAGTTGACAATGAGAAACCTTTATATTCAGCTGTAAGGTAAAGACTTGTACTTAGCTTTGGATGAGGACTGCCGATATATGTTCTATCCTTATCATCGATGATTGTATCACCATTCAGATCTTCATATTTCAACCTGCCAATGGCAGCCCCAAGTTGAGCAGCATGGTTATCAACATCTGCCTGATCTTTGAAAATTCCTTCAACAACATATCCGTAGAACTCAGAGAAAGGTTTACCTACTGTGATTCTTGTGGCTCCATCAAAACCATCAACATAGAGCTCGCCTTCATTACCAATCTGCGCAACACTTGAATCGGCACCCAAACTGATCACTTCGTTTCTATAATGATCGAGTTGAAGGGTTGCAGTAAACTTCAGGTCTTTGGCAGGATTGAAATAATTATAAGTAGCTGTTAAATCAATACCCTTGTTTTGAACCTTGGCTGCATTTATCCATGGAGAAGATCCTTCGCCCACGGCTGAAATCTGTTCTAGTTGTCTTAAAACATCTTCAGTATTTTTGATATAGTAATCGGCTGTAAGGACAAATTTGCTGTCGAACAAAGTAATATCAGTTCCGAAATTGAATTGTTTCGTTGTTTCCCAGCGCAAGTTTGGATTTCCCCTGGTTAAAACAATATAGCCCTGTAATGTTCCTGAGTTAGAACCCAGCAGGTCGTAATTACCATGATTGATATCAGCACCAAATGTTGAAAGTGTCGCAAAATCGCCGACATTCTGATTACCTTGCTCTCCATAGCTAGCTCTCAACTTAAGATCAGTAATTGCTTTTTCAGCATTAACTGAGCTCAGAAAATCTTTGATGAATTTTTCACTGGTTATACGCCAGCCTGCAGAAACAGCTGGGAAAACACCTGAAGTTTTCAAACGCGAAGTTTTATCATACCTCAATGTACCAGACAGGAGATATTTATCATCATATGAATAATCACCTCTACCGAAATAGGAGTATAGGCCCCATTCTGTTCCTCCACCCGAATTGGTTTGTGTTCCTGAGCCGGCACTCAGGTAGGTAAAATATGGATCCTCTATTTCAAAACCGCTCCGGGTACCGGAAATAAAGTGGTATTTGTACCTGATAGATTCTGTCCCACCAAGAACTTTAAGAAAATGTTTGCTATTGGTATAAGAGTACTCAAGAGTGTTAGTGAATGTAATTGAGTTTCCTGTGCCATAATTGTTAGTCAGGTAATTCCCTGTGATATCATAATCGCCTTCAGAATAGGCTGCTTCAAATCTGCGGTCGTAGTAGTCGCTGTAATCGACACCGAACGATGAGCGGAACAATAAGTCATGGTGTTCTTTAAGTGATGAGAAGGCATCCAAAATATTTGCCTCAAGGAATCCATTTCCAAAAAGGCGATTGCTTTTTGTCGTATTGTCCTTATTCTTCTCAAGAACACTGACCATGTTTCTTACATCGGGGAAGCCGGAAATTTTACCAGCATATTTCCCTTCGACATCAAGCACAGGCAATAAGGGATGTTGCCTGATCACATCAAGAGGAATACCATCCTGACCTTGTTGAGAACCGATCTGAACCTGTTTTGAAGTGCCAACAGACAAATTTTCACCAAATTTTAACCAGCTGGTAAGTTTGAATTCTGTATTGAGTCTTACAGTATACCTGTCATAATTTGTAAATCTGATCAATCCGTCCTGATTGAAGTAAGAGAATCCCAGGAAGTAGGACCCTTTGTCATTTCCATTGGCAAAATTTGCGTAATACTGGCTTGTTGGAGCTGTTTGATAAACTTCGTTATACCAATCAGTACCTTGGGCTGAGTATTGGTAAATCTGTTTTTGGTTCGGTATTATGAAAGGAGTGGTATTAATTACCGGGGTCTCACCTTCGCCATATAGATATTTTAATTTTGGAATTATCCCGGCATTCTTAGCGGCTGTCCAGTAAACTTCACCCCATTGCGGTGCATTCAATACTTCAAGTTTATGGCCAAGTTTCTGAAAACCTTTTTGCACACCGGCATCCACTTTCAGTTTACCACTCGTTCCCTTTTTCGTGGTGACTATGATCACCCCACCGGCTGATCTTGAGCCATATATGGAGGCTGAAGCAGCATCTTTCAATACCTGGATAGATTCTATATCATTGGGATTAAGGTTACCCAGGCTCTCAGAAGATGGCACACCATCAATGACATAGAGAGGCGTATTATTATTGAATGTAGTAATGCCCCGAACCTTAATGTTGACACGTCCTGAACCCGGCTGCCCATCCTGTGTTATGGTTACACCACTCAGCCTGCCCTGCATTGCCTGAACAATATTGGAATAGGGTGCATTACCGATAGCTTTTGTGTTGACCACGGAAACCGCCCCGGTAAGGTCCTTCTTTTTCTGTGTTGAGTAGCCGACTACTACTAACTCATCAAGCTGGCTCACTGAAGGTTTAAGGGCGATGTTTAAATCACCTGAACCAGGGAGAGCAGCTTCTGTGGTTTCGTAACCGACGTATGAAAATACCAATAGCGCATTTTTTGACGGAACCTCCAGGTTGTACTTGCCGTTGATATCAGTCACTGTACCTGTGCTGGTTCCTTTAACAAGTATACTTACACCAGGCAGCGTTGAACGGTCATTTGCATCAGTCACAGTACCTGTTACTTTTACCTGTGCAAAAGCTCCGGTGACCGAAATTCCGACAAGAGTGAACATCAACAGATGTCGGGTGAATAACAATTTTAGTTTGTAATTTCTCATGGAACTTGAGGTTTTATGTCTGTTGTGGTAATTATTCTGAGGATGTGATAATTCGCTTATATCAAGCTGTCTCAAAGTTCTTATTCGCAAGGAAGGCCTGCAAATCAGTGGCTGTATAATCCGGTACAGCGCCTGGTTTCGAGGCAACAAAGGCCCCGATGGCACTGGCTTCGGCAAGGGCTTCCGGCATGATCTTTTCATCGAAGAAGGCAGCAAGGAAACCTGCCAGAAATGCATCGCCGGCTCCTACTGTATCAGCAACTTTCACTTTGTAACCCGGGTGTGAATACAATGTACCGTCATGAATAAGGCTGGCACCGTGTTCTCCTTTGGTAATTATGAGGGTCTTAAGATTCAGTAGCTTGTAGAGGTCGCTGGCACATGCACCAAAGTCGCCCTTGATATTAAACCAGTCACAGATTTTTACCAGTTCATCATCGTTGAGCTTCACGATATCAGCCTTTTTCAGGAGCGGGGTTACAATCTCCTGCTTATCAAAAGGCGGGCGCAGGTTTACATCCATGATCCTGAGAATATCGGAATCAAGCAGCTTGCCAAGGGTTTCGCGTGTTGACGGGTTGCGTGACGCCAACGATCCATAGACTATAGCCTGGCTGCTCTTCAGGACGCCTTCAAGGTCAGGGGTTAGTTGTATATCGTCCCAGGCTACCGGTTCGCAAATTTCAAAAGTGGCGTTGTTCTTTTCATTCAGGTGGACCAGCACTTCACTGGTGGGCAAGGTGGCATGGGTCTGGATATAACTGGTATCCATGCCTGCGTTTTTCAGGAAACCGACCAGTTTGGCGCCTTTTTCATCACTGCCTGTGCTGCTGGCTATCACTGAACTGATGCCGAATCTTTTCAGATGCAGGGCTACATTCATGGGAGCGCCGCCGGGCAGAGGGCCTGAGGGAAGATTGTCCCACAATATTTCGCCAAAGCATAATACTTGCATTTTGCTGTTCATTTATCGATCTTTCTGCTAGTTATTATTTAAAGAGTTCGGCATGAATGCTTTCGAGTGACTTACCCTTTGTTTCAGGAATCCAGATCTTCACAAATACGAAGGCAATGATGCTGAACACTCCGAATATTGCAAAGAGGTATTCCAGGCCCAGTGTTCCCTGTATGACCGGTGCGAAATAAACGGTAAGGAATGTACACAGCCAGCTTACAGCCGTTGAAAACGACATGGCCACACCTTTAATACGGTTAGGGTAGATTTCAGAAATGATTACCCACATGACCGGCGCAAAGGAGGCTGCAAAGAATGAGATGTAAACAAGGAGTGCAACCAGCACACCAATACCATTCTGCACCGGCCTTGCAAATTCGAACGTGAGGTAGCCCAATGCCGCGATCATACCGACAGCGCCCCACAGCAGGAGCGTTTTACGGCCTTTCTTGTCAACCAGCCACAGCGCGAATATGGTCATGAGGAAATTAACAAGGCCCACTATCATCGACATCATGAGGGAATCGACCTTGGCTGAGCCGGCTGCCTGGAACATTTCGGGTGCGAACATGATCACTGCATTGATGCCCGTAATTTGCTGAAAAGCGGCAATCAGGGTGCCGATGAGTACGATTCTGCCGGTCTTTCCTTTAAACAGTTCCATGACTGACAGTTTCTCTTTCTTTTGCTCAGCAACAATGGCTGTTTCCATTTCAGGAAGTTCTTCGTCGAGAAGTTTTTGTCCGCCCAACCTGAACAATACCTTGCCGGCGTCCTGTTTGCGATCGTGAGCCAGCAGCCAGCGAGGGCTTTCAGGGAAGTTGAGCAGCAGGAACAGCAGGTAGAATACACCGAATATTGCAGGCACGGCAAGCATGAACCTCCAGCTGTTATCACCCAGGTTCACCAGGAAATAGTCGAAGATATAGGCTACCAGAATACCTATTGTAATGGCAAACTGGTTAAATGACACCAGGCGGCCGCGTTTTTTTGCAGGAGATATTTCAGAAATATACATCGGAACAACAACCGATGTGGCGCCGACTGCCAGCCCTGAGAGCAGGCGGAACGCAACCAGCAGTATTGATGAGGATGCAAAGGCACAGCCAAACGCAGATATGATATAAAGAATGGCAGTGGTTACCATTACTTTTTTACGTCCGTATTTTTCGGTGAAACTGCCGGTAAAGAGTGCGCCCACCAGGCAGCCGATGGTAAGTAATGCAGCCACTGTGCCCAGTCCGCTGTCGGTAAGCGAAAATGCTCCTTTGATGCCGTCGACGGCGCCCGAAATGCCGGCCATGTTTAAGCCGAACAGTAAGCCGCCCATCACAGCAACAAAGGTTACCCAGGTTAAGTATCGTGTAGTCATATTAAGAGGTATGATTTTGATGTTTGTTTTGGTGAAACAATGTTACAATCATAAAACCGGAGACGCAGTCAGCCAGGTAACAGGATCAGTTGAATATGTTACATTTTTCGACGCTGGAGAGGTTGTTAGCACTTATGTAACACGGATGTCAATTATGTAACACGGCAATGGAGAAAAACTTAAACTTTATTCTGGGTCCCTGATATTGGTAATTCAGAGATGAGTATGTAGCCGGTTCAAACAAAGAGGGTTATGAGCCAATGAAGAACGGATGCCTGTACCTCATCGCCCGTAAGTTAACAAGCCAGGGTAAGAAAGTATATTGCTAAACCCGCGCCGGTTATCTTTCCTGCTCTTCCTGTGGCTATAATGCGACAGAATTATTACCGGTTCAGTCAGTTTGTAAAGTGTATGAGAACCATGGGATGAGACTATAATTTACAGTGATAAATGTAGCCGGGTGAGGAGCCATTCAGGTACCCGGGTTTGACAATCCAAAATACCGGAAGAAGAATGAGGCTTGGAAGTACCTGGTTATAAATTAACGGCAATAAAGAGAAAAGGCTGAGTATTACAGTCCGCAGTTGCAAATTACGAACTACTGGCGAAACCGGTTTTTCAGAAGGTTGTGCAACAGCTACTCCTGTTGTAGGTAGTTTAGATTGGGTCAGTGTCAATCCAAGTTAGCCAACCATTCCCAATTCCAAATACTTCAATCGGTTCTAAATTTTCATAGTATCCTTTTTGGGTTTTCACGCTATCACAACTTGACCATTCCAGGTATTGCGTTCCAATTTTCTTATCCCAGGCTTTTTGATATTCTACTTTCCGACAATCTTGACTTTTATCAACTGTAATATATGCAACCTTTTTTTCGGTTAGTTCATCAGCTAATGATTTTTCCAGTTCATCAGGTTTTACGAGCAACCCAAGTTTATGATTAACCGTATTGTCATTTAAAATGCGTTTAGTTAAATCATTCCATATTTTTTCTTCAAGACGAAAATCGTCTATTTTTTCCAGTACAATTTCTTTTCTGTTTGAGCAAGAAATGAAAGTTGCAATTAGCACGAAGCATAAAACATTCTTCATTTGGAGAACAGAGTATTTTATTTTATACAACAACTATATATCCACGATCTGATGGCTATTTCCACCTTATTCGTAATCCCTCTTTCTCATCCACAACCAATAACAGGCTAATTTAAAGACTATTTGGCAAAATCATTCACTAAATATCCATATTCACTAATTGCTTTGTGCTGTATGTTATCAAATACGATTTGTCCATTGTAGCTCATTATGGGCTAATCACTTGCGAAAAGGGGAAGATAACAATTAACTGAAAATTCTCTTGCATCAGTTTACAAGTTCTCAAGCACGGTATTTCGAAAGGCTATATCAATCCTAAATAATTAAGCATTTTGAACATAGTCTACTATCTTTTGATCGAATTATTACTTAATTTCGATCAAAGATTTATTATCTAATGTTGATCTATATTTAAAGCAACGCAATATCATGGGGCATCAAAAGAGTCCAAAATATTTCTATCTGAGGCAGTTATCTGCAATAAGGAAAATCCGAAGAAGAAATGAGAAACTTCGACAGCATAATATTAGAAAGAATCAAAGGCGAATCTCTCAATTAAGATCACAGAAATCTACCTTTAATCCATATTTTAGAAAAATTAAAAATTTTGATCTAAATGTTGGCACTGATTTTTCATTATTAGAAACCCCGTTAAGCGTCATAAACATCATAAATCAAATTGATGCTAATAAAAAGAATGAATCAGAAATCCGGAGAATAAAAATTGATTTATCACATATTAAAAGGATTGACATTGGTGCTATAACATTACTTTTAGGTAAAGTAAATGAAATGAGTAGATTTTGGAATGTTGAGTTTTGGGGGAATCGACCAACAGAAAAATCTTGTGACGAGTTTTTTACATCATCTGGATTTCTGGATTATATGAAAGATTTATCAGGAAGAAAATTTGAGAGAAGAGGAGAAAATTATATTATAAGCATTGGTTCAGACAAGACGCTGAATGAAAAAGTTGGGAAATCAATAAAAAATGCTATGAACTTCATGACAGGTGATTATGTTCACTATCCTCCCGTTTTTAGCATTGTTCAGGAAATGTGCTCAAACTCAGTTGAACATGCTAACGAGACCCATAAAAATTGGTTATTCGGAATTACCCACGAAACAAATGGCTCTGCTAAAGAAATAATCTTTACAATGACGGATATAGGGAAGGGCATTCTTAACACATTAAAGCGAAATTATGGTAAAAAGATAATTGAAACTATGTCAAATAAAGGTGACGATGCAATTCTAAGAAGAGCTTTTGAAAAGCAGTATCAATCTAATACTGAAGATATTAATAGGAATAGAGGGCTGCCACTAATACTTGATAGATTTGAAAAGGGTTACATAAAACAGTTGAAAGTATTGACTAATAATGTATTTTTGGATTTTGAAAACTCCGATACTTCTAAAGTTCTGAACAAGAATTTGTCTGGCACATTTTATTATTGGAAATTAGACTTAAATTGTGTTGAAAAATGGAATCAACTGAACACAAGATAGTAATACTTAACTATACGGAATATCCTGGTCCCAGGTATTGCATACAGGGTGATCATTCCGGCGAAGATTTTTACCACGATATTCTTAATGAAGCATTTGAAAATGCTGTCTCAAAAGGCTTCAAACTCATTATTGATTTGGATGGGACGGCTGGATATGCATCTTCATTTCTGGATGAAGCATTTGGCAATCTGGTATATGATTTTTCTTTTACCGTTGTTGAGCCTAATATCGTCATCATTTCCAATCAAGAACCAGACTGGATAGATATGATTAAAACTAAAGTGCTAATAGATTGGGAAAGGAGAAGAATAAGTAATGATCCACCTACAAAAACGGCTTCCCATCATGAATGGTATCGAAAAATCAATCAAGATTATGTAAAGAAAGTTTGGTTGGAAAAGCAATAATTATGGTTTTGTTTGACATATTAATAAATCAAGCTTCACAAAAATCATCTTCATTCAGTGATTGGATCAATTTAGCTGATGTTGTAATCACAACTTCA
>Ga0116171_10003427_pt1 | contig 14672 bp, 6 predicted proteins | sample AD_JPNHW2_MetaG_FD_89798 | JGI IMG/M metagenome (GOLD analysis project Ga0116171, IMG submission 89798) | Active sludge microbial communities of municipal wastewater-treating anaerobic digesters from Japan - AD_JPNHW2_MetaG | ecosystem: Engineered > Bioreactor > Anaerobic > Digestate | place...
ATCGGCGACGGAACGGGCACGGTACGGTTCCGCAAGTTCACCGGAACGGAAAGCGGCCCGGTGTTCGGCGGGTTTTCGGCGCAGCTCGACCACGTGGCCCTGAAAACGAAAGAGGGCGAGAAAACGGCCCTGAACGAGGACCGGCAGATCCGCGTATGGGCGCCGGGCAAAACCCGAAAAGGCGTTTACCTGCTCGATTACGTGATCCGCGAGCGGTGCGCGACGGCCAGCCCGCTTCAACTCCCCCACTACCGTTACGGCGGTCTGGGATTCCGGGCGACGGAGGAGTGGGACAAACCGGGCAGCGATTACCTGACTTCCGAGGGAAAGACGCGCAAGGACGGTCATGCCACCCGCGCCCGGTGGTGCCTGGTCTATGGTCCGACCGAGAAAGGGCCCGCCGGAATCCTCTTCATGAGCAACCCGGCCAACCGCTGCCATCCGGAACCGGTCCGGATCTGGAACGACTCGAATCAGGTGTTTTTCAATTTCTGTCCGGTGCAGCAGGAAGACTGGGCGTTTGAACCCGGCCAGACCTACGAACTGCGGTACCGGCTCGCGGTGTACGACGGCACGCTGGACGCCGCGCAGGCCGAGGCGATCTGGCGCGATTATGCGAATCCGCCCAAGGTCACGCTGGAAAGGAAATAACCATGCAGACGAACCCCTTCTGTTCCCGTCGCGGTTTCCTGAAAGGGGCGTTGGCCGCGGGCGCCACGCTGGCTTTCCCCATGATCGTCCCCTCCTCCGTCCGGGGCGCCAACGCCCCGAGCAACAGAATCAACATGGGCTGCATCGGGGTGGGGCGCATGGGCTCGGACGACATGCGCGACCTGATGCGTTTCAACGAAATCCGGGTGGTGGCGGTGTGCGACGCGGACTCGAACCGGATGGCCAACGCAAAAAAGGTCGTCGAGCAGCGCTACGCCGATGAGATGAAGAGCGGCGCGTACAAGGGGTGCGAGACGATCGAGGACTACCGGACGGTCTGTGGCCGCAGCGACATTGACGCCGTGATGATTTGTACGCCGGACCACTGGCACGTGTTGCCGGCTCTGGCCGCGGCGCGGGCGGGGAAAGACATCTTCCTCCAGAAGCCGATGAGTCTGACGATTCAGGAGGGCCGCATCGTCAGCGATACGGTGCGCCGCAGTGGCGTGGTGTTTCAGGTGGGCAGCCAGCAGCGTTCGGACGAGCGGTTCCGGTTCGCCTGCGAACTGGTGCGCAACGGGCGCATCGGCAAGGTTCACACGGTCAAGGTGGGATGCGGCATCGATCCGGGAACCGGGGTCGAACCGGAAATGCCGGTGCCGAAGAACCTGAACTACGACCTGTGGCTGGGTCCGGCTCCCTGGGCGCCCTATACGGAGAAACGAGTCCACCCGCAGGTGGGGTATGACCGCCCCGGGTGGTTGCGAATCGCCGACTATGGCGCCGGGATGTTGACCGGCTGGGGATCGCACCACATGGACATCGCACACTGGGGGCTGGGGATGGAAAACAGCGGGCCGTTCTCTATTCAGGGAACCGCCGAGTTTCCCCCGGACGGACTCTGGAACGTCCACGGCCGTTTCCATGTCGAGTATCAGTACCCGAACGATGTGACGGTGATTTTTGCGGATGAGGGCACGGGTCCGGGCCAAGTCAAGTCGGGCGTCGAATTCATCGGATCTGAAGGTTCGGTCTGGGTGACGCGGGGCGCGATGGACACGAATCCCAAGTCGCTCATGCGGTCGGTGATCGGACCGGACGAACTGCACCTCTACAAGAGCCTCGACCACAAGCGCAACTTTGTGGAGTGTATGCGGTCGCGGGCCGAAACGATCGCGCCGGTCGAGAACGGGCACCGGTCCTGTACGGCCTGCCTGCTGGCCGACATCGCCATCCGAACCGGGCGCAAGCTGCGGTGGGACGCCAGACAGGAACGATTCATAAACGACGAAGAGGCGAACCGATGGTTGACACGGAGCATGCGGGCTCCCTGGACGATGTGAATTAGCGGTCTGGGAGTTTCCCGGACGATACGGTACGGAGCGGTTCTCCACACGTGACCGCTCCCCACTTCAATTCGGATCACGGCTTGTTTTTCGATCAGTAAAAGCGGGTTGTGGAAAGGTGAAGAAGATGCAGCAGGTGGACCGGCGTCAGTTTCTCAAACGTTCCGCGGCGGTGGCCGCGGCGGCAGTGGGGTTTCCCACGATCATTCCGGCTTCGGCCCTGGGGGCGGAGGGCCGCCCCGCGCCGAGCAACCGCATCACAATGGGGTGCATCGGCCTGGGCGGGCAGGGAACCTGGAACATGAAGCAGTTCCTCGGCATGCCCGACGTGCAGGTGGTGGCACTGTGCGATGTGGAACAGGGGACCGATCGGGGGTACTACGATGGGAGTTCGCATGGTCTGAAGCCCGCGCTCGAGGAAGTGAAAAAGGCCTATGAGGACCGGGCGAAGGCGGGCGAGTTCAAGGGGTGCGATCTGTACTCCGACTTCCGCGAACTGCTGGCACGCAAGGATATTGATACGGCGTTGATCTGCACTCCCGATCACTGGCATGCCCTCATCACGATCGCGGCGGCGCGGGCCGGCAAGGATATCTATTGCGAAAAACCGTTGGCCAACTCGATCGCCGAGGGGCGAGCCGTGTGCGAGACGGTGAAACGCTATGGCCGCATCCTCCAGACCGGCTCGCACGAACGCTCGACCGGCACGGTGCGCCAGGCCTGCGAACTGGTGCGCAACGGGCGCCTGGGAAAACTTCACACCATCCAGATCAACATGCCCAACAACGACCCGCACCACGACGAAATCCGGAGATTCCTCACGCCCCTTCAGGAGGAACCGGTTCCCAAAACGCTCGACTGGGAGATGTGGCAGGGCCACACAATGTGGCGGCCCTACAACGCGCGGCGCTGCCACTTCTACTGGCGCTTCATCATGGACACCGGCGGGGGCGAAATGACCGACCGCGGCGCGCATATCATTGATATCGGCCAGCTCGGCAACAAGACCGACCACACCGGCCCGATCGAGATCAAGGCCACGGGCACCAACAACCCCGACGGTCCCTACAACGCCTTCCTCAAGTATGAATTCGAGGCGCTCTATGCCAACGGGGTCCGATTGGTGGGCACGAGTAATCCGCCGCGCGGTTTGAAATTCATCGGCGACAACGGGTGGATCTTCATCAACATCCACGGCGGCCAGCTCGAGGCAAGCAACCAGAATCTGCTGAAAGAGGCCATCGGGCCGGGCGAGGAAACGCTCGGACGCAGCCGGGGACACCGCGAGAACTTCATTGACTGCGTCAAGACGCGCGAGGCCCCCATGGCGCCCGTCGAAGCGGGACACCGCACGGCGAGCATCTGCCACCTGCTCAACATCGCCATGACGCTCAACACCCCGATCAAGTGGGACCCGGAGAAGGAACGCTGCACCAACGACGAGCGGGTCAACGGCCTCCTGAGTCCAGCCATGCGCGCCCCGTGGATTCTGTAGCAACCGGGACTACACCGATCCGTCCAATTCGACCGATTCGACGGATCGGTTATTTGTTGAAAGGAACCCTTTAGCCAATCTCTGCTGGGGGAAAACAGAACCAGAGCTTTCTGTAGGGGCGGGTTTCAAACCCGCCCCTGCTCAGATCGGGAACCCCTTGTCGGGAAAGCGCTAAGAGGCTGAAGGCTTACGACTGAAAGGAACCCCAGCCGGAATGGAGCAGGACAAAGAGCAACTCTATCAGGAACGCCTGGCGCGCTATGTGACGGCCATGCGGAACGAAAAACCGGACCGGGTGCCGATCCGCCCCTTCGTCGCCGAATTCACCGCGAAGTACGCGGGGTACACCGCCCAGCAGGTGACCCACGATTACAACCTGGCCTTCGAGGCGGCCGTGGCCTGTGCCCGGGACTTCGAGTGGGACGCCGTCGTGCCCAACATGGTCTATGTCTGGACCGGCCTGACGGAAGCGATCGGGCTGCGTTACTACGGCGTGCCGGGCATTCAGGTCCCCCCGGACACGGGATTCCAGTACCTCGAACCGCCCGAGGGCGAAGTCTTCATGCAGGCGGACGAATACGACGCCCTGATTGACGACCCGACCGGGTTCCTCTACAACGTCTGGCTCCCCCGGGTCTCGCGCGAAGTCGCCCCCCTGGGCAGTCCCTCGACGTATCGCAGCAACCTGTCCTTCGTCAAGGGCGGCATGGCCATGATGCAGTACTTCACGGCGTTCGGCCCGCAGGTCGAGCGGCTGCGCCGCGAGTGCGGAACCGTCTCGGCCATCTCGGGTATCTTCAAGGCCCCCTTCGACATCATCGCGGACAAACTGCGCGGTTACCTGGGCCTGGTAGAAGACATGCAGACCCAACCCGACAAGGTGCTTCAGGCCTGTGAGGCGCTCATGCCCCACCTGCTGCATGTCGGCCTTTCCACCGCCGACCCGGCGGGCCTGGTCCCCATCGGCTACTGGATGCACCGCGGCTGTACGCCGTTCTTCTCGCCCCAGGTCTTCGAGTCGCACTACTGGCCCACACTGCGCCCGATCATTGAGGAGTTCTGGCGCCACGGCAAGCAGACCCTCTTTTACGCCGAAGGGGACTGGAAAAGCCACCTGGACCGGTTCGCCGAACTGCCCGAGCGCAGTATCGTTTACCATGTGGACCAGGGAAGCATTTTCGAAGCGCACAAGAAACTGGGCCACAAGTTCTGCCTGAGCGGCGGCATCCCCAATTACCTGCTCGGCTACAAGGAACCCGCCGACGTGCGGGCGTTCTGCAAGCAGGTGATTGACGAGGTCGCCCGCGACGGTGGCTACATCCTCGACGCCAGCGCCATCGTCCAGAACGACGCCAAGATTGAGAACATCCGCGCCATGACCGACTTCACCCGCGAGTATGGCGTCTATTCACAGGGATCATGCGCGATGCCGAAGGCGCCGGGCGCGGACGCCGTGAAGACGGGAACGGAGGCGGACCGCCCCTTCGGGAGCGTCCCGTCCTCCCCCCGACCGGGCGTCTGTACCCCCTGGGAAACCAAACGGGCGGAACTGCCCGGCATCCAGGGCGACGAGGGCATCCTGAAAAGCGTCTGGGAAAGCACCGACGCGCTGGCCAACACCTACATCTGGCAATGCCTGTTGTCGTTCTAGACGGCAGTCCGGCATCGGAAAAGAGAAGCCCCCCTTCGCGTTGAACCGTATCGCGCGAAGGGGATTTTTCCCCTCCAGACCGCGTTCGCGACGCGATATTCCCAACAATGAGGCAGCGGGTCCCCAAGCCGGTATTCCAGTCTTCTTGAGTGCCTCCTGCGGCAAATGCGGAACGGATCGGAGGTTCACTGCGCCAGACAATTTTCTATCTTCCTTTGCCCGCATGTCGCGCCTTTTCCAAAAAGAATCTTCAGTATTCTCTGAGAAACTTTTTTGTTTGTCATTCCCACGAAAGCGGGGACCCAGAGGCGCGTGAACGACGGAAAAGAGAGAAAACCGGGAAAAATGGGGATCAAACCCGGAACATCCCGGCCCTGGGTTCCCGCTTGCGCGGGAATGACGGAAAAGAGGCTGAGCCAGAAAGAGAATCCATTCACTGATCCTTTGGGCAAACGCGATATTTACCACACCGGACTTCAACACCCGGGGACAACCATTCTTCGTATGTCCTGCGTGTTTTCCTCCCAAAAACTTCACAGTGGAGGAGGCAGGCGAGGGTTTTCAGGGAGGATGATTCAGGACCTCCGATTGGTTTGCCCGCCTGAATCTCGAAAAGTTCCTTGCCTGATACCCGGCATTCGGGTATAGAAAACCCTGATCGCCTTCTACTGGCGTGGGATTTCCGATGCGTGGAACCCGGTACAGAAAGAAGGACGTATTCCCCACCGCACGTGCCCGTAGCTCAGATGGACAGAGCAGGAGCCTTCTAAGCTCAAGGTCACAGGTTCGAATCCTGTCGGGCATGCCAAACAGGAATTACAGATCACCGCCCTCTAATCAGCCCTATACGAGAAGTCCAGAAGCAAGCGCCAAAGAGATCTTTACGGGAAAGTAGATATAGTTCTGATCAGAAAGAATCTTCACTCTGACACGGAGTCGGGTGTTCCAGATCCAAGTCCCGTCCGGGACTTCGGACAATAGCCCAGTGCTTCAGCGCTGAGTTCCGGAACATCTGTTCCCCGTCCCTCCGGGGACGGCTGTCGGTTCTCCCAGGGTTGTCAGTCGTCCCTCCGGGGTTCTCTGTCGTCCCTCCGGGACGAATTGCCTGAGGGCGACTTTTCCCACCCTTGAAACGGTGGGCTATTTCCTGACTGTCCCTCCGGGACAAACTCGCAAAGACTTTGAGATGTTGATGAGAATGATGAAGATTCTTTCCGGCAACGGCCATAATGGAGGTCTGTGGGGACAAGTATTCTCTATCTTTTTCTTCGTTCGCGTTTCTCTGTATCCCCGCTTTTGCCCGGGGTTGAGTGGCAAATTCGGTGAGAACCATCGGCGTTCGACAGAGCCACCGGCGGAATAAAAAAATCCGAACGCCGTCCCGGTGGAAATTCCGGGACGGCGTTCGGATTTTCAGGCGATCTGTTTCAGGCCTGCCGGTTCACCCATCGTTTCTCCGCCCCATCAGCCAGCTTTCTTCCCTTGTCAGACGCGGCGGCGCGAATCCTACTGCGCGGGGTTGATGACCAAGTCACCCTGACTGGGGTAGAATGTGGGCATGGGCAGGTACGGCGCCACAAAGGCATAACCGGCCAGGAAACCGGATTTGCGGTTCGTGCGGAACTTGCTGATGCTGCCACTGTAGTTCGGTTTTTCATCCGCGGAATACCCCGCAATAAACACCCCCATGACCCCGTTCTGAGCGTCGAGCGTGTTGATGATTCCCGCCAGCAGGTGCATCCGCGTGGGAGCGGTGGGGAAACCGAGCGAACCGCTATAGAGGATCTTGTTCAGGATGGCCGACCGAACCGTCACGGTCCCGATGCTCTGGGCGATCTTGATCTTGTCCATCAGAACGGAACCGCCCTTCACCGACAGGGTCTTGAGGGCCGCCGCCGTCAGTTCATACACCCCGGTTGTGTTCGCCATGTCGGCGTCGGTCATGCGTCCCAACCCGGCGAGCGAAACGGCTTTCTGACGGGTGAGCGGGTTGCGGAAGGACTTCGTGGCCACCTTGAGGCGGTTGATCGGTTCCCCGGTTTCAAGCCGATCCAGAATCACCCCCGAAAGATTCACGTCCAGATAGGCCGCGTTGCCCGGGACGAGCAGCGTGGTGTACGCGTAGGCGGGTTGGACGCTGGTAGAATCCTTCAGGCCGGTCATGCTCAACGAACCGAGCTGATAAACCTCCACGAGGCGAGCGGTGGTGTTTTTCAGGGTGACAGTGCGCAGAGTCCCCGTGGTCGCCACCAGGTGCTGAATGGGCGCTTCGCAGTAGAGCTGCTTGAGGTTCCCCAGAACCTGAAATTCCGGGATGTTCTTGGTCGTGATGTAGGTGACCCCGCGTTTGGAAAGACCCGCAGCCTTGACCGACGTGACCTTGACCGAGGCCTTGTCGGTGGTGTTGCGCACGGTCAGGTCAGACGTCGAGGAGGCGGTCAGGTCGCAGTTCGCATAGGTCACCTTGTAAGTCTTGACCTCGTTGAGGTTGAGGCGTTGGCCACTGTCCGAGGCGCTGAAGGGGCTGAGCTGCGTGCCCGCAGTGCTCGTGGCCGTCCGAACCCAATAGTAGTAGGTCAGACCCACCTGGGCCGAGGTGTCGTCGTAGGTGGTGATCTGCGTCAGCCACGGCGACAAAACCTGTGCGGTCACGGTAGTGGGGGTAAGGGAACGATAGACCTGATAGAAACCGGCCTCGGGGACAGGAGCCCACGTGACGCGGATTTTCTCGGCATAGACTTCATCGGAGGCCGAGACCCAGGCGGGCGGAGGCATGACCGGGGTTTCCCCCTCGCACCACCCCTGGTCGGGCGCGCTGAAGTCACTGACGCGCAGGCCGGATTCGTTCCACGCGGCACAGACAAAGTAGTAGTACTTGAAACCGGGCAGGGCGGTCGTGTCCTCAAAGGTCAGATCGCTGATCCAGCCGGTGACCGCAAAGGTAGGCGACGTGTCGGCGGCCGTTCCCCGGTACACCTTATAGAAATGGGCATCGGGAACGGTGGTCCAAGCGACGGAAACAGACTGCGAGGACGTGCCGTCGGAGGCGACTACCCCGGTCGGAGCGGGCAGCGGGGTGGACTGCAGGAGGAAACCCTGCTCCGAGGCGCTGAAGGCGCCGGCCAGTTCTCCCCATTGCGTCCGCGCCGCCTTGACGAAGTAGTAGTGGGGGGTAGCATCCTCGACCGTGGTGTCCACAAAGGTCGTGGCCGTGGTCCATTCGTCGCCGAGTTTCACACGCGGCCCGTCAACGGATTCAGCCCGATAGACCCGGAAGAAAACCCTCGGGGTAACGATGGGAGTCCAGGAGATAACGATGTGGTCCGCATATTCCCCCCGGGAGGCGGTGAGACCGGCCGGCGTGGGAGTGGTCGAAACGGGCGGCACTTCGGTCGTGAAGGTCCAGACATCGCCTTCCGTCGTGGCCACAGCGCTGTGGGCCACCACTTGCCAGGAATACTCGGTCGAGCCGTCCAGGTCCATGGGCGGGTCCCACATAGAGACCGTCAGGCCACTCACGGTGGGCGAAGTGGGTTTCGTTTCGGCGCTCTTCCAGAAATAGAGATCGTAAGTGTCGGTAGCGGCCGAGTCGGCCCAGTCGAGCACCATGGAAACGGAGACATTGGTGCGCTTGTCCGCCGGTTTCGGGGTGGCCGGTTTGGCCGGAGCCAACTGGTATTCGCCGACAAGGGTCAGGGAATTCTCCAGTGTGCGGATGACCGGGTTTTCGGCGGGAGGCAGGTACCCGGCGAGGTCTTTCCAGATCAGGGTCACTTCGCCAAGGGGGACATTACGCAGAATGGTCGAACCGACCCCTTCCGTGGTGACCTGGGCCGAATCCGTGAAGGACCACCCGGCCGTGGCGGGGGTGACCCGAATCGAGACGGTGTTGCTGGCCGGGATGAAATGGGCCGTGATGGAGGTGGGCTGGGTCATGGTGACGATCAGGGGGTTGTTGAACTGCGTGGCAGCGGTCACACTGGTTCCGCTCCATCCGGCAAAGACCTGGTCAAACCCCGGCTTGGATGCCGCAGTCAGCGAGACCGTCGAACCTTCATCGTAAAAGAGTTGCTTGGGTGCAATCGCCACGGTCCCGCTGGTGGGGTCCACGTCCAGGTTGTAGGTCTGGGTCAGATCGAGAACGATTGGCCGCGTGGTGTTCCCCAAGCCGTTGACATCGTTGGCAAAATAGATATGGGCCGGGTTGGGCCCCTTGAGCAGGGAGGCGGCATTTTCATTGGCGGTGACTGTGACCGTTCGGGTCCCTCCCACCGTCAGCGTACCGGTGGTCGGCGTCACCGTCAGCCAAGACACATCGGGAGCAACCCGCCAGAGCAGGGTGGCTTCGCCGGTGTTGGTGATCGTATAGGTGGCCGATTCACCGGGTAGGTAAGGCGGTTGAGTCGGGAAGGGTCCCCCGACCCGCCCGGTGAGTGTGGCGGTTTCCGTCGTCGGCTCGACGGCCATGCTCGGCTGCGGGTCGGACTTCACGTTGATCACGAAGTGTTGCCCGCTGAGATAGATGGAGTCGTCGGTCTCGATTTTCAAAGCCGCCATGAGGGTCTTGAGATTCGGGACGTCCGTGAAGTGGAATTTCAGGAGGTTTCCGAACCAGGCATAGGTGATGGCGGTCTTGGGATCTTCCGGTTTGGGGCTGCTGAGGATGATCCAGTGCTGGCCGTTGTCCAGAGTTTCACTCGTCAGGGTCCACTTGTTGTCGAGTCCGCCTTCCTCGAAGGGGATTTTCTCGACTTCGTAGGGAAACAAGGGCGCTTTCGGATCGGTTCCAACGTCAAAACGCAGGCGGATCTGCGTGACGTAACGCGGCACATAATTGGCCCGCAGGTACAGGTCGGTTTCTCCGTTCAGGACGGGGGAACCTTCATAGGAGAGGCTGCCTTCCTTGGTATCTCCCGCGATGTCTTTGGGAGAGACAACGGTTTCCTGGGTGTAGGAAGTGGTGGCTTCCGGATGTTTGGTATTGGTGGGGGTGGGGATGGTGATCCAGAAATCGGGCGTGAAATCCGTGTTGCGTTTCAGGGTCGGCCAGCGCAACGTCAGCCGTCCGCTGAGCGTCCGGATAATTCCCTCGAACGCGGCCTGAAGAGAGGCCACATCTGTGGCCGGAACCACCTTGCCGCCGGTCCCACTGGCAATCTGATCCAGCGCGGTCGGATTGGCTTCGGTTCCATAGGCGATCGGATAGATGCGCACCCCGAGCTGAGTCGCCAGACCAATAATCGAACCGGGTGTGTTGGAACTGGATTCGTCACGTCCGTCGGAAAGGAAAACCAGAAAACGCAATTCCGTCGTGCTGGTGGTCGGTTCGAACTCTTGAAGCGCGGCGGCCACGGCATCCCAACAGCGCGACCCCGCCGGATAGTTCCGCACGTACTCATCCCAGATAGCATCCACCCGCGATTTCAGATAGACCTTGTTGGTGGTCATTTCGGCGACCCGGTTGGGGGTGACGTCCTCGGCGTGGAACTCGTACAGCCCCAGCAGCGTCGAGGTGGTGGTTTTGTCAATGACGTACTTGGCCCCATCTTCCATGGTCTGGATGGCCTTGGGCGAAGACACCATGCTGTTGGTGTAGTCCAGAACCAGCATGCCCTTGGTCTGCATGCTCTGGGCAGTATTGGCCAGAATGACCGACGATTCCGTCAGACTGATCTTCTGGCCGTCTTCTTCGCAGAGCGCTTTGATGAAAGAGGTCGGCAGAACAATGGTTTTGTTGCTCGGCACATCTTCGACGGTGAAACTGTACTCGACCAGGTAGGGCGAGTGATGGTTGATGATTCCGTTGCCCAGGGTGATGGTGGTCGGCCCGACATTCACCTGAAAATGCGCGGTGGGAGAAAGCGCGGCGTACTGGTCTTCGCTGCGAATGTGGAAGAAGTACTGGCCCGGCGTCACATTGTTGAGGGTCAGGGTCTTGTCTTTTGTGACGGTGGCATCGGGCGGAGTGGGGATGCTCTTGGAGGCCGAGTCAAACAGATAATGGTATTGTTTGACCGCCCCGGCGGGCACCTTGGGGTCTTCGCTCCAGTTCAGTGTGACCGTCACGGAGGTATAGATCTTGGTCGGATCGGGGTGCGTGGTGCTGGTGACAATGGGAGACGTGGAAATCAGGGCCGCAGCCTCCCCTCCCGCGGCTTGCGGAGAAGCATCGGCATCCTGCGCACGCGCTGCAAGCGGTTGCGCCGTCAGCAGGCACAGAAGCAGGACCGCCAGCAGGCACATCCTGCGCCCCGACGGCCGCGTCTCAGATTGCGTCGTGTTGGTTGAAGTGGAACGGATCGCCTTGTACATCTTGGATTTCGCACCCTCCTCGAAACGATGTCAGACTCGTAATGAACTCGATGAAATTTGCACAAACAGAACCGGCAAACAGTAGGCCACGCCCCGAACGGGAAGCGCGTTGAACATTGCGAAATGCGTCGCCGGAATCGGGAATTCTCACCGGCAATGCCGATTTTTTTCCTGGCACACCCTGCCGAGACGGTCCCGACATCCCGCCGGTAGAACCCCCTGCGAAAATATCCCTCCCGCAGAGAACCGCTTCCACGAGATCCCCCCTGCCGGCGCATTCCCTATACCAATATTCCGCCTCGCAGGAAACCCTGACCCGATCGTCCACCCGTGAAAAGCCCCATGCGACATCCCACCCGGCAGAAAACCCGTGATAGAAGACGGCACACAGCCAATCTCCAGCCTATTCAGAATAAATCCTTTGCGAATCCTTGTCAAGCAGGGAATGGCAGCCGAACAGGCTCGACCGGGGTTCCAACCCTGCTCCAGACAACCTTCAACAGGGAATGACAACCAGCCTGGTTCGACCGGGTCCCAACTCGTACAGCGGAGAGCCTTCGGAACAACAAAGAGATTTCGGAGGAGCACCCCTCCGGTTGCGACACCATTTGCGAAACCATCCTGCCCGCCGAATGTTACCGGCAACACCACCTCGTACCGCCGGCGTCCCCGTCGGCACAAGCGGAGGCAGTTGTACCGCCGGCGTCCCCGCCGGCACAAGCGGTGGCAGTTGTACCGCCAGCGTCCCCGCCGGCACGTGGTCTTTTTTTTACGCAGGTTATGTGGGGGTAGGGCAGGAGACTGTTCTGTCGTTTCGGTGCGAAAGTCCGGCACCGATGGCCCTCTTTACATGCTGACCTCACCAATTCCTGATCGACAAGCCGGATAAATGAAACAACCGCCGTGCCGGCGAGGACGCCGGCGGTACGAACCGCAACCTCCTGAATCGGCGGGGACCCCGGCGGTACGAGACCAAGCCGGTGCGGTGGGGACGCCGGCGGCACAAACTACCACCTCTTGTGCCGACGAGGACGCCAGCGGCACGAACCGCGGTACGATTGCGGTAGCACATTGGGGCGGCACATTTTGCTTGTTTCGCTTCATATCAAAATGATATCATTTCGATATATTCCGAAAGGAGGATGGGACCATGAATCGTGAGACCGTGGTGCCGGTTCAGGCCGGGTGGCTTTATCTGGTTCTGGATATTTTGTGTGTTCTGATTCTCATCGCGTTGTTTATCGTCGGGACAAGTGGACTGGATGGGAAAGGGGTGGGGCCGGAGATGGGGACCCGGTGCATGTGGATGCTGGTTCCGTTCGTGTTTCTGGTGATCTTTCTTTCGGCGGGTTTTTTCATGTTGCAGCCAAACGAGGCGGCCGTGCTGCTCCTCTTCGGCAAGTACGTCGGCACGGTCAAGCAGGAGGGTTTCTGCTGGACCAATCCGTTCTATCGCAAAATGAAGATCTCGCTGCGCCTGCGGAACCTGAACGGGGAACGACTCAAGGTCAACGACCACGCGGGCAACCCGATCGAGATCGCGGCGGTGATTGTCTGGCGGGTGCGGGATACGTTTGCCGCCTTTTTCGAGGTGAACGACTATATCGGGTACGTGCAAACCCAGAGCGAGTCGGCCCTGCGCCACCTGTCGAGCGCCTACCCGTATGACAATTGGGAAGACGAGCGCAGCATTTCGTTGCGGGCGAACATTGACGAGGTTTCCGTGGCTCTGGAACAGGAGTTGCAGACGCGGCTCGACAAGGCGGGAGTGGAGGTCCTCGAGGCGCGGCTGAGCCATCTGGCTTACGCGTCGGAGATCGCCGAGGCGATGCTGCGACGCCAGCAGGCCAGTGCGATCATCGCCGCGCGTCAGAAAATAGTGGAAGGCGCTGTCGGGATGGTCCACATGGCGCTGGAGATGCTCAAGCAGGAAAAGGTGGTGGATCTGGACGAGGAACGCAAGGCCGCCATGGTAAGCAATCTGCTGGTGATTCTGTGCAGTGAGAACCATGCTCAGCCCGTGGTGAACGCCGGAACACTGTACCATTGACGCTCCGTACCGCCGACGTCCCCGCCGACTCAAGCAGTTGCGGTTTGTACCGCCGGCGTCCCCGCCGGCCCAAGCAGTTGCGGTTTGTACCGCCGGCGTCCTCGCCGGCCCAAGCAGTTGCGGTTTGTACCGCCGGCGTCCTCGCCGGCCCAAGCGGTTCCGTACCGCCGGCGTCCCCGCCGGCGCGGTGTTGCGGGACAGATCTAAGAAAAAAAGGAAACCCCCGATCCACAAGGGGCCGGTGTTCAATTTCCAGTCCGCCCTTCTTCGGATACAAATGGAAAGCCTTGTCATGGCATGGCATGCAGGGCAGGACGACCCATCAGGTGGGTAAGGACATGAAGACGGGGTGAACGGATTCCCAACGCCGGCGAGGACGCCGGCGGCACGGAACCGCTTGGGCCGGCGAGGACGCCGGCGGTACAAACCACAACGTCGGCGAGATAAATAACCGGTGGGATAAATAACGGGAAGGGTCGGTCGGGCAGACTTATGAAAAAGGCGTTCTTGATTCGTATCAGTCCGGAACTCTGGGAGGACCTGAACCGTTTGGCAAAGGATGAACTGCGTAGTGTCAACGGACAGATCGAACACCTGTTGCGTGATGCGGTCCTGCGGCGCAAACGGGGGCTGCGGGAAGAGGAGGGGGAAAAGAGAAACGCCGACTGGGATACCGATGGGGACACTGCCGAGGACACCGACAAGACAAACGGTCTCGACAACAGTGACAGGGAAAATATTCCCCCGAGGGTCGGTGGAAATGTCGGCGGGACGGAGGAACCGCTTGGGCCGGCGGGGACGCCGGCGGTACAAACCTCGACACCGGTGGAACAAACCTCGACACCGGTGGAACAAACCTCGACACCGGCGGTACGAACCGCAACGTCGTCGGGACGAACTTCGACGGCAGCGGAACAAGTTTCAATGTCAGCGAAACAAACGGCGACACAGATCATCCGGAATCGGAGTGGAGATATTCCGAACCAGAGTGGGAACATTCCGAGTCGGCGTGGGGACATTTCGAACCGGAGTGGGAGCATTCCGAACCAGAGTGGGGATATTTCGAACCGGAGTGGGGACGTTCCGGATCCACTGGTGGATGGATGGCACGGGCGGGGGTATTTGCCGCATCTGAAGGCGGCGGGGGGGACGTATTTTGTGACATTC
>Ga0116171_10003428_pt1 | contig 14670 bp, 15 predicted proteins | sample AD_JPNHW2_MetaG_FD_89798 | JGI IMG/M metagenome (GOLD analysis project Ga0116171, IMG submission 89798) | Active sludge microbial communities of municipal wastewater-treating anaerobic digesters from Japan - AD_JPNHW2_MetaG | ecosystem: Engineered > Bioreactor > Anaerobic > Digestate | place...
GCTGCACATCGACGGATACAATGTTTTGATCACGATCGGCAGTTACCTGAATGGCAACTTCGTTTTCATAAGCACAGACAGACTTCTTCGCGACGCTTCGGAAATTCATGGCAAAGCTTTCCGCAGCGAACTCTTCAACAAAGCTATATTACTGATTTTCTCGTATCTGCAAACTAATACGCCCTGCTCGGTTAATTTCTATTTCGACAGACCTGTAAGTCAGAGCGGTGTACTTTGCGAAAGGATTAACATACTATTAGATCATTATAGGATGACCGGCTCTGCGACTACATTATCCTCTCCGGATCATTTTCTCAAAACCATTGACATGGGGCTGGTCGCAACTTCCGACTCCTCAATCATCGACCGCTGCAAAACACAAATCATTGATCTTCCGAAGGTTGTATTACAGTTTCATTACAAAAAGAGATTCCCGGATATTTCGAATTTTATTACTTAACTAATTCATTATCTGTAAAATGTAATTTCTTTGTTGTTTTTTGCATATAATCTCAATCCGGATTTTATAATTTTGCACTGATTTTCTGAATAGGGGTGCCCTAAGATAACGGGCTGAGATCAAACCCATATAACCTGATCCGGGTAATGCCGGCGTAGGGATAAAGGGAAACTTTGAATGATTCGCTTTTCGCGGATTACCCCCATTCTTCATTCAAGGTTTAACTTAAAAATCAATAAATGAAACGCATTTTACTTCCTGTCATGCTGGCATTTCTGCCAATTGCGGCAATGTCGCAGTTCAGCGTTTCAGGCAAAGTTGTCGGACTGCCAGATAATGAGCCGCTTCCCGGTGCTCATGTACTTATCCCTGGCACTTACAAGTCCGCAGTTACTGGAATTGACGGCGCTTTCGGCATCAACAACCTAAAAAATGGAGAGTACGATTTGCGCGTCACCTATATCGGTTACAAAGCTTTTGAAAAACATCTCAGTGTAAACAGATCAATACAACTCACAATCCAGCTTGAACCGACAGTGTTTGTTGAAGATGAGGTGATTATCCTTGGAACACGCGCCGGTGCAAAGGATCCTGTTACCAGCCAAACCATTTCTACTAAAGAAATATCATCCCTTAATCTTAATCGCGACATTCCGTTTCTCCTCGAAAATTCCGCTTCAGTGGTAGCCAGTTCCGACGCAGGTAATGGAATGGGATACAGCACTTTACGGATAAGAGGAACAGATATGTCGCGCATAAACGTTACTGTCAACGGCATTCCACTCAACGATCCCGAATCGCAGGCAGTGTTTTGGGTCGACCTTCCCGACATTGCCTCATCCACCAACTCGATACAAATTCAGCGGGGTGTGGGGACCTCAACAAACGGGGCCGCCGCTTTCGGCGCTAGTATTAATCTGCAAACCGAAAACTCGAATGCTGAGCCTTATGCGACTCTCAATTCCTCGTATGGCTCATTTAAAACATTAAAAAATACGCTGAATTTCGGAACCGGTCTGCTGAAAAAACACTGGAACCTTGAAGGCCGATTATCGAAACTATCTACCGACGGCTATGTTGACCGAGCATCCGTGAACCTGCAATCGTACTATTTATCAGGAACTTACACTGACAAACAAAACCTTGCCAGGTTTACTGTTTTTTCAGGAACTGAAAAGACCTACCAGGCCTGGGACGGCATACCTTCATCAATCCTGGACACCAACCGTCGTTATAATGGAATGGGATTATTTTACGACAACAGTGGAAACGTGCATTTTTATGATAATGAGACTGATAATTATCGGCAAACTCATTACCAGGCTCACCTTGCACACCGTTTCAGTAATAAGCTTTTCGCCTCAGGTGCCTTGCATTATACGTCTGGTTTTGGATATTACGAACAGTACCGCGACGATGACAAACTGAGCCACTACCTGATTGATCCTGTGCAACTTAGTCAGCCATATTATATCCTTTCAGGCGATACGGTTTATGAACCTGACAGCCTGATCAGCCGTTGTGACCTGATAAGGAGAAAGTATCTTGATAATGATTTCTACGGTCTGACTTTTGCCCTGAACTACCAGCAGAAGAGGGTTCTGGCTGTATTGGGCGGATCGTTAAATTCATATGACGGCAATCACTTTGGCACAGTTGTCTGGACTCAATTTGCAGGCAACAGCCTCAAAGATCATGAATGGTATCGTGGCACCGGGAAAAAATCCGATCAGAACATCTATGCTAAGGTCAATTTTCAGGCAACTGATCGGACCAATCTGTATCTTGATCTGCAGTTCAGACATATCAATTATAAAATCACCGGAATTGATGACGACCTTCGTGATATCACCCAGAGGCACAGCTTCAATTTCCTGAACCCGAAAGCAGGTATTTATTTCCTGGCCAACAGCAGCAACAGCCTATATGTTTCAATAGCCGTGGCAAACAGGGAACCCAACAGGGATAACTATGTAGATGCTGATCCTGCCAGACCATTACCGACGAGTGAAACCTTGTACGACCTTGAAGCCGGCCACAATCTCAAAACTTCTTCATTTGAGCTGACCTCGAACATCTACTTCATGTATTACCACGACCAGCTTGTGCTTACAGGAGCCATTAACGATGTCGGATCGGCTATCATGGTGAATGTGCCGGAGAGTTACAGGGCCGGCGTTGAGCTGAGCTCAAAACTTATGATAAGTTCCAAGCTACAATGGAACGCTTCTGCAACGCTTAGCCGTAACAAAATTGTTTCGTTTACCGAATATGTTGACGACTGGGATATCGGGTCTCAGATATCGCTCAAACATCGCAATACCGACCTGGGCTTCTCCCCTTCCCTGCTGGCAAACAGCGAATTGTCTTATACTCCATTGAAAGGATTGATGGTAAAAATTTTGAGCAAATTCGTCGGGCGGCAATTTATTGACAATACACAGGCAAAAGTCCGCAGCCTCGATCCTTACTTCCTCAACTCATTTCAGGCTGTTTACACTATCAAGCCGGAATTCTGCAACGAGATATCGTTCAACTTCCTGGTTAATAACATACTAAATCATCAGTACGAATCAAACGCGTGGGTTTACAGGTATTTTTCCGAAGGGCGGTACCAGGTTCTCGACGGATATTTCCCGCAGGCCGGAATCAACTTTATGGCCGGAATCACGCTGAAATTCTAGTACTGTTAAATTTCGGGGTATAAAGGCCGTTGTAACATTTACTACTTTTGCAGCCTATGGCCGCTGAAACACGAAAAATAAGCATCAGGAACAAAAAAGCAGGATTTGAATATTTCCTGCTTGAACAGTTTACGGCGGGACTTGTTTTGACAGGTACCGAAATCAAATCGATACGCGAAGGAAAGGCCAATCTTACTGATAGTTACTGCGCCTTCGACAATGGCGAGATTTTTGTTCTTAACATGCACATTGCTGAGTACAAGTATGGCAATCAGTTTAATCACGAACCGAAACGGCCCCGGAAACTGCTGCTCACAAAACGCGAAATGCGAAAACTGGCAACAAAGCTTAAGGACAAAGGCATTACGATTATTCCGGTGGAATTGTTCTTAAATGACGAAGGATTTGCAAAGCTCACCATTGCCATTGCCAAGGGGAAAAAACTTTACGATAAGCGTGAGACACTGAAATCAAAAGACCAGCAAAGAGAAATTGACAGGCATTTATAAAGAACGGGATTACCTTCTCTCAAACAGGCCATTAAAACTAAAACACTGCTCATCAATGAAAAGACATCTGATTTTTATAACAACTTTCCTTTTTACCTGCAACCTGCTATCAGCGCAGTCAAATCCTGTAAAAGCCAGGGAAGCATCCGGTATTAAATGGTATGGTTTTGAAGAAGGCATGAAACTGGCTGCTAAGAAAAAACTGCCGGTTATTGTCGATGTATATACCGACTGGTGCGGATGGTGCAAAAAGATGGATAACGAAACATTTCAAAATCAGTCAATTGTAGATTTTGTTAGCAAAAATTTTATTGCTGTTAAGCTGAATGCCGAGGACAAAAACCCGATTAAATATCTAGACAAAACCTATGTGAATCCCAACCCGAACGGCAACCGCTCCAAGCACCAGTTGCCCGGAGCGCTTGCTAAACAGCAGATTGGTTACCCAACCTACATCTATCTTGATTCTGCAGGAAAAACAATTACTCTCAGCCAGGGTTATTTGCAGGCTGATGACATGTTGCCTTTGTTAAAGTATATCGGCACCGGATCATACAAAACAATGACCTGGAAAGATTTCAATAACACGAAATAGCGCCTGTAAACTCACTCATTACATAATTTATGCCCGGCAGTTGCCGGGCGTTTTTTTATTTTTATCGCTCAAACAACAATGCCATGAGTGAATTATTTAAAGCCCTTCTGGTCACTGAGACATCAGATGGAGTGTTCAGCAGGGAAATCTCAACCCGAAATATCAAAGATCTGCCACAGAACGAGGTTCTCATCAGGGTCCATTATTCATCACTGAATTATAAAGATGCTCTTTCAGCATCAGGCAACAGGGGCGTTACAAGGTATTATCCTCATACACCGGGGATAGATGCTGCCGGAGAAATAGTAAGCTGCCAGGCGGGCAGGTTTAAGCCTGGTGATAAAGTGATTGTTACAGGTTATGATCTTGGAATGAATACGCCCGGCGGATTTGGCGAATATATTTGTGTTCCGTCGGATTGGGTGGTTCCACTGCCTGAAACACTTACTTCCAAAGAAAGCATGATGTTTGGAACGGCAGGATTCACGGCTGCATTGTCACTGTATCATTTGCTTAGATGTGGTCAATCACCTTCCGGCGGCCCTGTTTTGGTTACGGGCGCAACAGGTGGCGTGGGAAGCCTGGCTGTGGCCTTACTGGCTCATGCAGGTTTTGATGTAATAGCCTCGACCGGCAAACTGTCAGAGTACAATTATCTTTATTCTTTGGGAGCAAAAACAGTAATTCCAAGGGAAGAGACAGATGATAAAAGTACTCGCGCACTAATACGGTCAAAATTGGCCGGAGCTGTTGATACTGTAGGCGGAAATACCCTTGCAACTGTGCTTAAAGCCTGTAAAATGCACGGCGTAGTTGCCTGCTGCGGCAATGTTCAATCACCACAACTCAACACCACAGTTTATCCATTTATCCTAAACGGGATTACATTAATTGGAATCAACTCAGCCGATACTCCCATGCAACTTCGGGCAAGCATCTGGAAGCACCTTGCTGCAACATGGAAAACAGATAAACTGAGCGACATCTGCCGGATAGTTTCCCTTCATGAATTACCTGTTCATATTGAAGACATGCTTACCGGTAAAATTAAAGGACGTATCGTTGTAAAACATGATTTGGAGAAGTAGAATGAATTTATCAATAAGACCAGCATAAAATTTCTCATTTAGTTATTTCTTGATTATCATTTAGTTAAAATATATTTTCGAATTTTCGACTAAATAATTCGAATTTTATTTGCATTGTGGTTTCATGTGGTATAATTTTGCAGCCGCAAATCGAAAATCTTCTTTCAAAGATGCTTGACAAAGACGAAGTAAAGGAAACCATTGTAAATGTTGCACGCCACATATTCAGCCGTTTTGGTTTCAGGAAGACCACGATGGATGAGATAGCACTCGCCACACGCAAGGGTAAAAGCTCCATTTACTATTATTTCGAGAGCAAAGAAGAAATTTTCCAGGCGGTGGTTGAAAAAGAAGCCGGTTTGCTCAAGGCCGAACTACATGAAACAATTTCACAGATAGAAGATCCCCGCGAGAAACTCAAAGCTTATATTTTAATAAGAATGCGGGGGCTCAGTAAACTGGCAAATTTCTATGATGCCCTTAAGAACGAATACCTCAGCCATCTTGAATTCATCAATGTGATAAGGAAAAAATATGATGATGATGAAATAGCTGCCATTGAAAACATCCTTAAAAAAGGCATAGAAAACAGCGAATTTATGATCGACTCACCTCACCTGGCCTCCGTCGCTATTGTAACGGCCATGAAAGGCCTCGAAATTCCGATTTTTGTTGAGGTAAGTGAAACTGACGTTGAAAAACGCATTGATAATCTCGTGAATATATTGTTCTACGGACTGGTTAAACGATAATTTTTTTGCCCTAAAATCGACTGTTTACGTTTTTTAGTCTAATCGTCTATTAGTTAATAACATACTGTTAAAAGAAACAGAACTGAAAATAAATTTGAGAAATGAAAACAAAACACCTGTATCTCACACTCACATTCATACTGATGGCATCCGCCGGAAGTATATATGGCCAATCAATCGGCCTTTCCCCTGAACTGAAAGAACTGATCATGCTTTCAGTTGACAAGGATTACAAAATTGCCGATCAGAAAACCGACAAGGAAATTGCTGCTACCCAACAAAAAGCGGTGCGTTCAGCATACCTGCCAAAAGTTGAATTCGGGGGCAGATACCTTTATGCGTACTCAACGCTTAACTCTGACATTGACAAGATTTCAGGGTTTGAAAGTCTGAACCAGTTGGGAGCACTCATGCAGAATCCGGCTTTCCCTGTGCTATTTCCCACCCTGGCAAAACTCAGCAGCGAAATAACCAGCCTGCAGCAATTGCTTGCACAGCAAGGTGTGCTTCTGCCAACCCCGACTGAGAAAATAGCCGGAACAATGTATGGAAACTACTTTGGACTGGATGCAAGCGTTAAGATGTTGCTTTACAGTGGCGGCCAGGTACCTAATACTACAAAAGCATTAGAACAGAAAATCAAAGCCACCGAAGCCATGAGCGACAAATGCGCAACTGACGTGATCACCGATGTGATTAACTGTTATGATCAGCTTGCTTTACTCAACCAGTCGAAAAAGGTACTTGATGAATCGGCTACCAGGCTCGAATCAGAGAAAAAATACGCTTATTCCGCTCTGAATAACGGTTTTGCGACCTCGTTTGATACCTTGAAAATTGCTGTAGCGGAAGCAAACCTGCAGGCAAAATTATCGGAATACGAAAGTAAGAGAACCCTGCTTCATCAGAAACTGGCACAACTTACAGGCAAGCCGGCAACTTATTTTGATAATATCAGCCCCGAACTCCAACCTCTGTTATACTCCGGCACCGGTTCCGATATAAACAAACGGTCCGAGATGCAAGCTCTTTCGGCAGGAGTGGAAGCAAAGAAATACATGGTCAAAGCGGCTAAATCATGCTATCTTCCAAAGGTACAGGCCGTTGCATCAGCTCGGTACGATAATCTTTTTTCCGCCGATGCCGATCTGACTGATCCACTGCCGGTTGAGGTTAAAGTTAACAACATAGGCCTGGGTCCCACATTTATGGTTGGGGTTGGATTCAAATGGGATGTTTTTGACCGCCCGAATGGTTCTCTGAAAGTCCGCCAGGCTGAACTTGAACTGAAGAAGGCTGAAAACGCCAAAAACGAAGCTTCTGAACTGCTTCAGCTTAACCAAACCAAATCGGTAACAACGTATTTATCAGCAAACTCGCAGGTTCAGTTTAAAGAGAAACAGCTTCAGGCTGCCCGCATGGCGCTTGACCTGGCAGTGAAATCGTACAACGATGGCATGATAAACATAACCGAACGACTTGCCGCCGAAACCGAAATGCAGAATTCAGAGCTCGAATTTCTCCAGGCCGTCTACACCCAAAGGCAAGCCACAATCGAATGTTACAAGGCTACCGGCGACCTCACGCTTTCAAACGTCAAGTAATATTTTGTAAAAGAAACAACAATCAAAGAATCATAAAATCCTGAAAAAATGAAAACCATTAATAAAAAACATTCCGGAATGCTCGTGGCATTTCTCACATTACTCCTGGTCATCGCAGTTGTGAGCCTGATTGGTTGGATAGTGCTGAAGCCCGATCCTGTCATCCTTCAGGGCCAGGCCGAAGCAAAAGAAGTGAGAGTATCAGGCAAAGTACCCGGACGAATAGAAAAGTTCCTTACCTCGGAAGGCAGTTTGGTTTCAAAAGGTGATACACTAGTATTGCTAAGCAGTCCCGAAATTGATGCAAAACTCCTGCAGGCAACTTCGGCTGAAGAAGCAGCCAATGCCCAAAGCCTGAAGGCTAAAAAAGGCGCCCGGGCCGAACAGATAGCCGGAGCTTACGAATTGTGGCAAAAAGCTGAAGTAGGCGTCTCACTGGCCAAAAAAACTTTTGACAGGGTGCAGAACATGTTCAGTGATGGCGTAGTTCCTGCTCAGAAACGCGACGAAGCCGATGCCAACTACCAGGCTGCCATTGCAACAGCCAAGGCCGCCAAATCGCAGTACGACATGGCTGTGAACGGTGCTGAAACGGAAGACAAAATGGCCGCTGCTGCTTTGGTAAGCAGGGCAAAAGGGGCTGTTTCGGAGGTGGAAGCCTACAAGGCCGAGACTATGCTTATAGCGCCGATAACAGGAGAAATTTCTGACATATTTCCTCAGGAAGGTGAGCTTGTTGGATCAGGAGCCCCCATCATGAATATTGTCGATCTTACGGATGTTTGGTTCGTTTTCAGCATCCGCGAAGATCAACTGGCAAACATCCGCATGGACACTGAATTTACCGGCACTATACCTGCGATAGGTAACAAATCAGTCAAACTGCGGGTGAATTACATAAAAGCCATGGCTAGTTATGCCACTTTCAAACCGACGAAAAACAACGGTGGTTTTGATGTGAAAACTTTTGAAGTCCATGCAGTTCCTGTTACAGCAATGGAAGAAGTTCGTCCGGGCATGAGCATATTGGTTGATTACAAGCAATTTGAGAAATAATTTCATCAAAAGCCGGTCGGAATCTTTAGGAGAAATCCCCGGCCGGAAAGTTATTCAACCTCTTAACAATGAGACCAATACTTATAAACATTTGGACGGTTGCCATGCGTGAGACCAGGCGCATGTCGTCGAAATCACTTTACATCCTTGCTGTAATTGTTTTCCCGGTCATCACCATCCTGTTTTTCTGTTCGCTGATGAAAGAGGGAGTACCGGCCAAAATGCCCATAGCCATTGTGGACCTGGATCAAACGGCGACTTCGCGTAAGATGGCACGGAATATTGACGTCACTCCGGCCAGTCACGTTGTTATGCATCTGACATCGGAGAAGGAGGCAATGTCGGCACTCAGGAGTGGCGATATCTATGGGTTTGCGGTTCTTCCTGAGAACATGCAAGCTGACCTCATGACAAACCGTCAGCCCGTCGTAAGGTACTATTACCACAATGGCCTTTTCATAGCGGGTGGTCTGCTCCGCAACGATTTTGCATCGATAACCAACACACTCTCGGCAGGCATAAATCTGCAGCGTGGTGAAAGCCGGGGTATGTCTGAACAAGCCATCATGTCACAAATTCAGCCTGTGCAGCTAAACACACACCTGCTTTTTAATCCAACTGCCAACTACCCGACATACGTCACAACGATCATTCTGCCCATCATGATGCAAATATTCATCCTGATGATAACAGTGTACTGTATCGGTATTGAGATAAAAGAGAAAACATCGCGTGAATGGCTGAAGGCTTCAGGCAAATCAGTAACCGTGGCGCTAATAGGGAAACTGCTGCCATATACGGTCATATTTCTCATCCTGATGATGTTTCAGAACTTCATGATCTACAAGATTCTCATGGTGCCTATGCATGCCGGTATCGGTTGGATCACTCTGGCTTCATTGCTGTTTGTCCTAGCTTATCAGGCAATAGGAATATTCTGCATCGGCCTGCTACCACTCATGCGTCATTCACTCAATCTTGCCGCTTTTTACGGGATATTGGCCTTGTCGCTTTGCGGATTCTCCTTCCCTACCGAATCTATGTCGCCCGTTTTTCAATTATGGGCATACGGGTTCCCTGTCAGGCACTTTATGCACATATTCCAAAGTCAGATACTGGCAGGGTTTGAACCGGTTTACTCGGCCGGTGCATTCATAAGCCTTTTTGTCTTTTTGCTGCTGCCACTGGTTGTAATCAACCGGTTAAAATCGGCGCTAATCTATCAGAATTTCATTGAGAACATCCATAAAACAGACATTCTGGCTGGTCAGGCCTGAAATTATTGTGGAGATTCTATGTCAAACTACTTCATTCAATGAAAGAACAACTAAAAAATACGATACGACGGATTAACAGCGGGTTCCTGAATACCCTGAAAATCTGGCTCCGCGAATACCAGGTAATTTTTACCGATGTTGGGGTTTTGATTGTGATGATTGCTGCTCCGCTGGTTTATCCGGTACTTTACTCACTGATTTACAAGCCGGAGATCATTACCGATATGCCGATAGCTATTGTAGATCTTTCCAGATCAGCTGACAGCCGGCAGTTTTCGCGGCAACTCGATGCAACCCAGGAACTAAGAGTGGCATACATGGCTACAAGCATGACTGACGCCATTAAACAGTTTAAGTTGAGGAACGTAAGGGGTATCATCGAAATTCCCAGCAGTTTCAGCAAGGATATCGCACAAGGCAACCAGACAAATATTTCTGCTTATGCTGATATGGAATTCTTCCTTTACTATAAAACGCTGCTTTTGGGTACCAGTTTCGTCACGCTCGAAACCGGAAAACAGATACAGTTCAGGAATCTCGTGCAGCAAGGTGAAACTCTGCAGGAAGCCGATGCCGCGGTTAACCCTATACACATTGAGGACACATCAATAGCAAACGCTGTGGGGGGATTTGCCACTTATGCAATACCTGTGGCACTTATGCTAATAATACAGCAGACTCTGATACTGGCCATTGGCATCATGGCCGGCACTGCCAGGGAACGACACGCCCGGGGAACTCTTGTTCCACTGGATAAAAACAAGATGGGAACGTTCAGGCTGGTCATCGGCAAAAGCGCAGCATATTTCACTGTTTATGCATTACTCTGCGTGTATCTGCTGGGAATAATCCCGCAAATGTTTGGCTATTACAGGCTTGCCGATTTTAAAGAGCTGGCTGCCCTGATGACGCCATTCCTTCTTTCGTGCATATTCTTTGGCATGACCTTATCGGTACTGTTTAAGAATAGGGAAAGCCCGATGCTGCTGTTCCTTTTCACCTCATTCCCGCTGTTTTTTCTGTCAGGAATAATTTGGCCCTTATCGAATTTCAGCAACATATGGCTGATTGTCAGGGAGATATTTCCTTCTTCAAACGCTGTTTTTGGTTATATCAAGATGAATACGCTGGGTGCTTCCATCACTGAGACAAGCCATGAAATAACCGCATTGTGGATTCAGACCGGTGTATATTTCCTGACGGCCTGCCTTGTCTATTATGTGCAAGTAAAATTATCAGAACGTAAAAACAAGGAAATCAAAACCTTTCCAATCAACTCAATAAAACAAAAACTAGCCGGCAGGTTGTCTGGCAATACAATCGCAACAACCTCTGGTGTAAAATAAAAAAATATAAAAGAATGAAAACAAAACGCCTAATCATTACAGCAATGGTATCGATCATGCTGTTATCATTCCCCGCAATTGCCCAGATTTCGGTTGGCACACGCCAGGGAATTAGTTTCAGTACTCTCTCCAAAATCGGAGATATTTACGACAACAATCAATTTACCACCTCATACACAGGCGGCATTTTCCTGACGGTCCCTGTAAAAGGACACCTGAGTTTTGCCCCGGAAGTCAACTTCATCAGGAAAGGCCGAAGTGATGAACAGAACGAAATCACGTTGGGCAATGTGTCGAAGCACTACGATTACCTGCAGGTACCAGTGATGGTCAGGTATAACTCAACTCTTACTGAGAGTGATAATTACACCATCTTTTTCAATGCGGGGCCATATGCAGGCTTCCTGCTCAAATCCCAGACAAAAAAGGCCGGAAGCAGTGAATGGATAAACGATAGTTATGAATCAAATGACAAAGACCCTGATTTCGGGTTAATGGCCGGCGGCGGAGTTACTGTTCCTTTGAATAAATGTAAACTTCAGTTCGATTTGCGTTACGAAATGGGATTGTCAAAGCTGAACAATCAGCCTGAAGATTACCGGACCAAAGCAATTAGCCTGGCTGCCGGAATATTGTTCTGATGCTGGCCTTGGCCGGATGATTGATGGTTTAGAAATAACCGGGACAAAGCGCTTATGCGTTGCTGTCCCGGTTTATTTTTGCATGTTCACAATCAGATTACCTGAAGATAACACCTGTTAATTAATGATCAACATGATCAGGGTCATCAGGTTTTTTGCAACAAGGCGGTAAAGAAGCATAAGCTTTCGCATCAGCAGGAACGTCATCGGCATCATAACCGACGGCAGCCACTGCTTTGCGGATTTTATCAGGAGTTGTCCTGCTTTTCAGGTAACTAACAGTCAGCACTTTCGTTTCCAAATCAAGTAACGAATTCTTTACACCGCGTTCAAAAGCCATTGCTTTTTCAATACGATCTTTGCACATTTCGCATTGTGCCGAAGTCTTGATCTTCAATTCAGTTAACTCGTTCTTTTGAGCCGTTGCAGCTAAACTCAGAGCGAAGAATATGATTAACAGTATTTTTTGCATTTGTTCTAATTTTCAACGACAAAGGCTTTGCCTGTTACTACTGCAGTTTTTAATCAGGTCAAAGATGAGAAAAGATAACCTGAAAACAGGATGAAAGTTCATTTAGAACCTCTCTAAATTACATCATATTTAGATAATTATATACGTTCATATTGATAAACCTCTAATTTTGCGAACTCATCAATACCGTCAAACTTTTCTACGTAAGTCATGGAAAGTCAATCACTTGTACTTTTTTTTATTGTAGCATTGGTACTGGTTGGAGGTGCCATTCTTTTTTCGAGCTACATTCCTCCTTCAACTTACAATCCGGTAAAATTTGAGCCATACGAATGTGGTATACCTACCATCGGAGGCACATGGCTTCAATACACGGTAGGCTATTATATTTTCGCCATCATTTATCTCATCTTCGATGTTGAAACTGTTTTTGTATATCCCTGGGCTGTTGTGATGAGAACTACAGGATTAAGGGGATTGATCGAGATCATCATCTTCTTTTTCATTCTTGGTTTAGGCTTATTGTATGCCTGGAAAAAACATGCGCTGAAATGGGAATAAGAAAAATGAGACTTTCAGAAATCGAATCAAACGACTCCCCTATTATTTCGACCCATGAAGGCGGGAGTATTGTATTAGCTAATCTGGATGCGATGTTTGGCTGGGCAAGGCGAAACTCGCTGTGGCCCCTTACTTTCGGTACGCGCTGCTGTGCCATTGAATTTATGGCCGTGGGAGCTTCCCGACACGATTTTTCACGGTTTGGCAACGAAGTGGCACGCCCTTCGGTTCGCCAGGCTGATCTTATAATTATATCAGGCACAATTAATTACAAAATGGCTCCTGTCCTCAAGAGGTTGTATGATCAAATGCCTGAACCAAAATATGTTATGGCCCTTGGCGCCTGTGCCACTTCCGGCGGACCTTTTTACTACAATTCATATGCAGTAGTAAAAGGAGCCGACCATGTGATACCGGTTGATGTTTACATTCCCGGCTGCCCTCCAAGGCCGGAAGCCTATTTCTATGGCCTGTTGCAGTTGCAGAAAAAGATCACAAAAGACAGGTATTACACTGAAAAGAAACTCTCAAAGGCTAAGAAATAACATAAGAACCTTCCTGATTACAGTTATTCAAACTGCCATGACCAACGAATATCTTAAAGAAACAATCGCTAAACTATGCAGTAAAGCTGAATTTAAGGATGGCCCTCAATATCTTGAGGTGCTCCTTCCGGCTGATTCACTGCACCAGGTCTGCCTTGAACTGAAAAACAACAAGGAGACATATTTCGATTATCTTTTCTGCCTTTCGGGAGTTGACCTGCCATCCTGCTTTGAAGTCGTCTATCACCTGGATTCGACTGTTCACAGGCATGTTATTGTGCTGAAAGCCAGAACTGCCGGTCGCGAAAATCCTTCAATTGACACTGTGGGTGATATCTGGCCTACTGCCTATTCACATGAAAGGGAAGTATATGACCTGCTTGGGGTGACCTTTAATAATCACCCCGATATGCGAAGGCTTTTCCTTGAAGACGGGTGGGGATTCCCATTACGTAAAGATTATGTTGACCCTATAAGGATTGTAGAACGATAGGTATGGCAGAATACAAAGACATAATATTCAACAGCGACAGGATACAGACCGACGATTATTTCATCAACCTTGGTCCTCAGCATCCGTCAACGCATGGGGCACTTCGTATTGTCGCAAAACTTGAAGGCGAAATCGTTCAAAGCATCGATCCTGTGGTTGGTTATATACACAGCGGTATCGAAAAAATGTGCGAATCTCTTTCCTATCCGCAGATAATTCACCTCACCGACCGCATGGATTACCTGTCGGCCCACATGAATAATGAAGCTGTTTGCCTGTGCATTGAAAACGCTCTGCAGGTAGAAGTTCCGGAGCGGGTCAAGTACATCCGTACAATCATGGATGAGCTGACCCGTATTGCATCACACCAGTTGTGGTGGTGTGCAACAGGTATGGATATGGGTGCGATGACAACATTTTTCTACGGACTTCGTGACAGGGAGCCAATCCTCGACATCTTTGAAGAAACCTGCGGTGCCCGTATGACGTTCAATTACAGTGTGCCGGGCGGAGTGATGTTTGATATTCATCCGAATTTCCAGAAAAGGGTAAAAGACTTCCTTAAATACTTCCGTAAAAAACTGCCC